>Ga0073774_1000400_pt1 | contig 11251 bp, 10 predicted proteins | sample InSIn5gowninarea_FD_77487 | JGI IMG/M metagenome (GOLD analysis project Ga0073774, IMG submission 77487) | Clean room microbial communities from NASA Spacecraft Assembly Facility at Jet Propulsion Laboratory, Pasadena, California, USA -... ... | reverse complement strand
GAAGTCCAAGAATCTACCTATCACCATATTGCCAAGGAACTCCACGATAACGTCGGCCAGCTTCTTAGCACCACGAAAATGCTTATAGGCGTTACAGAAATTAAGCTGGGAAATACACCTGATACACTAATTCCTAGAGATGAGGAAAAAAATCATACACCAAGACGAAATGTCAATTAGTGAGAATGCATTATAAATTTCATTACGAGTAAAGGGCTTTTTACCTGAGTAGAAAGGAACTAGCCACCATTCAGTAATAACAGTAAAAAGAAGTATGATAGTCACTATACGAAATACTGAGTTTCTCGTCTTTAAGCAAATTAAGCTTACAAACAAGGCAGCCAGTTCCAAGATTGATACGTAGAGATTTTGCACAAATTAGGGTTTAAATAGACTTTCGTCTTCTTCGCATCCAGTCGATGGCGGACATGGCGAACCATAATTGTAGTATTCTCCGTCAATGTCCTTGTCTTTATCAGCAAAACTTTTGGCAGTAGTAAAAGCTACAATAACTGTGTTTTTATTCCATAATTTTTTATCAACTGGCGTATTTAGATCAGCTTCATCTTTATAATCACTGTACCGTGCCAAATACACTCTTATACCACTGAAATTCTTACCTGAGTTGTGATCTTCAACAATACGGTCAATAAGTGTTCGGTCAAAGAAAATGCTACGAGTTCCATCTGCTGGTTGATCTTTCTGATAATGTTTGGCGTACTCTCTTGCCGTGGACTTCTTAATGGGTTTGGCTAAAAGAGCAGAGATGCCATTTAAAAAAGCGTTTGAGGTTGTTGTGTTGTCCATAAATAAATTTTGAACAAAGTAGGAAGGAGATTGGTATGCTGCCACGGGAATTTCCCCGGTGCTGGAAAAGAATTAAACCCTTTTCATACGACAATTGACAAAATAAGTTTGTACCTGCAATATTAAAACTTCGTCTCCATGATAAGTCCGATCAATTGGTACAGAAATCAAACAGATCCTACAAAAGCGGTGAGCATCTTCTCTTCCACGGTACTCTTTGCACTGCTGCTTTTTCTACTGCTGTCTTCACAGATGGGTTGTCTGGGCGACAATGCTATGGAGCCTTATAAAGAATCCCAAGTACTGATAAACAATTATATTGATTCACTAGAGAAGCCGGCCAATATGCAAGGAAAATACTTCGATGTGTTCCGAACGCAACACAAAATATTAAGCACTCGCAAAAAGCATTATCTGCATCTCGGAGTCATTTTCTTTTCTAATTATTATGGGGTTATCATCCTGCTGATTCTTTTTTCTTGTGTTGGAGGCGTGGTACTATTCCTAGTTGCCAATCAAGGCTGGGCCAATGCTAGTATAACATTAAAAGCACTCTTCTTGGCAATAGCTCTCATTGTTGCTTTCTGCGGGTTCTTCCCTACTGTGTTTAAACAACAGGAAAACTTTGATGAAAACTTGAAATCTTACATGAGTTATACAAAAGCTGAAGTCAATATCATCAACCAGCTATGTAAACTAAACAGTCCTTATTTTGCTGCCGCTCTCGATACAAACCAACGCCCGGCTGCATGGGTAATTGATTCATCTGTTTATTACAGACAACTTGACTCAATGATTACATTAAACGAAACAGTTATTAACAACCTTACAAACTACGTACTTAACATTAATGCAAAAGAAGTAAAAAGTATGGCTGATGTATACCGGATGATTAATAACCAGCTAATAAGTACTGGCGATTCAACTGGATTGATTCCACAATAAGGTATATAAGAAGAAGTAACCGGAGAGGAAAGAGCTAATGTCAAAAAAGTTAACACAGAATGAAACATCTATCTAATAAACAATTAAAAACAAGTCATGAGAGATCTTACAATTAGCCTAGAACCAACAATGGGCACATGTAATCGCTTTTATGCTTTTGTCGCCAGCAACCGTTGGATTGCTGCTGATGGTGATAGAAAGCGATCTAAAAAAGGGCAAATAGGCACAAGTCAAGTAAAAATCACGGTAAGAGTATTTGGAATAGGTGAAGCCCAATACAAATTAGGCTTGGATTTACCTGGCACTGTTGATGATCAATCTTTAACATTTAATTTATCAGGAGGATATCATGAAACAGAAATTCTTATTTAGTTATTTCCTCTCTTTCATTTGTTTTATCGGCTTTAGCCAAAGCTTTGACATCAATCCTTATTTAAAAGCATTGACTAATATCAAAGATGGCTATTTTGAAGGTGGTATTGAATTTCATAATAGCAGTAAAAACTTCTCAATTTTACCATATGTTCGATTACCGCTAACGAATAAACAAGAAAATTTAATAGTAATAGATAGATTCACGAACACTTGGAGAGGAGTTGTGGCATTTCAGTGGGAAAATGATTTAACTACACTTACATCCAATACTAAAGTACACCGTTTTGGTGGACAAATTGAATGGGGACGAGCTAAGTACAAATACTATCCGACAGGTACTAAATCAAATGAAGTTGCATCTTCTAAAAGCTCCGTTGCAGGTGAAATTTTGTACTCATATTATAGCGCTTTAAGAGTTCATGTACCAGGAAGGCAGAAAAATGTTCAATTGAGGTTAAGATATGCAAATGAAACAAAGCCTTCAAATGAAGTAGGTGTTGTAATGCCACCTAATACTTTCGGAGTAGTAACGACATCTAACATGGTTATCTCTCCGCCATCAAAAACGCCAAGCTTCTCTCCAGCTTTTGCATTTCAGAAGTATCGTGGAACTGGTAATGTCAGCTACACCCATGCACTTTACTATGATATGCAAGGAATAAAAGACCAAAATGGTCCCTTTAACAATCTGCATCGAATGAGATATGAATTCTGGGTTTTTTATTATCCTATCATACCGAATAGCCCAAACGTGAAGTTAGGTATTGGGCCTTTTATTAGTCTACGAACTAAAGGAACTGACCAATTAAATCGATTGGAGTACGGTGGCCAGGCCACGGTAAAAATTGGCAGATTATTTCAAAGTTTCTTTTAGCTAAATGGTTCAGTTCTTCTGGCAAGTAACTTTTATTTTTTATATTCCCGGGCGGTCGCACATCTCTTTATGAGCATATTTGTAGACACCCGGGGATTGCTTTTTACTTCTTCAACTACATTTAAGTCTCGGTTATATTTTCCAGTGTACTTTCTATATACTCTGCTGCCCAGCTCCACTCCCTCCATACTGATGCTTGAACAACCACTCCAGTGATGATCAACCTATGAATACTGGCAAACGTCGGTAGGTATCTCATGACTGCATCCCCTAAGAAAATAAGTGCCGAACAAAACAGTGAATAACTTGTAATGGTAGTACTGATTTTATGACATTTGTAAAACAATATTTGACCATACCTTCTGAGGTAACCGGAAAAATGAACAGTTCTATAATTTTCTAGCGTTTATCAGTGGCTATAAATACCCTGTGAAATACGACTGTATTGGTTTTGCCCAGCTCTTATCTAAAACATAGTCAACATCTTTTTGCGCAGATTCAACGATTGAAAAGGCATACTCCTTTAAATCCATCTCACTAATTGAATCGGAAACGATTTCACCATAAACCTGGATCGCTATGTTTTCAAATGTCTCTTTCGAAGAGAGTGCCTTTTCTACATTGCTAAAAGCGATGTGAAAGAAATCTTTCATTTTAATGTTTATCCGGTCAAAATAATAGCCGTGAAAGAGCCACATAGCGGACTGTAACAAAGGAAACTCCTGCAAAAGTTCCAAAATTTCCTTTAACTGACTAATAAAGGAAGTGTATTTAAAAAAGCCTAAAACAGCCGTTTCATCTGCTGACTTATTTTTCGACAATATGGCCTCGGTTAATTTGCTTGAAGAAGAAAGTATCTCGTTAACATCGTTGATACTATCATCTCCATACGAGACATGATCTAACATGTTAAGGAAGCGTTCAATTTCCTTGTCTACTTTCAGCATTCTGCTCAATGAAATAAAACTAGTGAATGCACTCAAACTGATTTCGTTGGATCTGTGGTCAAAGTACCTTTCAAACCGCACATAGGCAAAACAGTATTCTGTTAACTTGTAGGGATAATAATTGATATAGTATTGCTTCAATGCACGCTGCGATAGGACCATTTTAATTTCTTGGCGTATTTTCTCATTCAATGCCGGATCTATATAACCAGCCAATGCTGCAATCAACAATAGATTATAAAATTCAAGTAAGGTATCAACCTCAAAACGTTTAATAAGCTCTTCTCCATATACATCATGGCTCTGGTGATTTCGTAGCAAGTGGGCGAGTTCACTTTCCTTCCCAGCCGCAATTAGTTCAGATACATGTTGGAAGCCCTTGGCAGCTTTACCCTTGTCCCTGAATTCTCCAACAAGAGAGTTTAAATTTTTTTCCTGGATCATAAGAAGTTAAATGATTGACTTGAGGAGCTGCACCGGATGAAGTCTCGCATTAGTGGGCTTGCAGACTGAAATATGTGAAACATCGTCTATGACGACGGCAGGCATATCCAGAAGATATTGATAGTCCCTTACTACTTTATCGCCCTTTGCGTAAACAACTAGCTTGGCTTTGGAAAAGTTTGCCTTGCCTTGTTTTTGCAAGTCTTCTGTCTGCGCCTTCACAGCTTTAATGATACCATCATCGTCAGCATCTAGATCGTTTAATATCGGAAATCTGAACTTGGCAAATAATCCTAGGAGTCCAGTTATTCCAGGCAAGGCTTGCATAGCAAGAGGAATGATCTTTGCACCATGATGAGCAGGAGCAAATAAAACAATCTCCGTTTTCTCAACCCAGTGTTTATTTGCAATATAAGCAAGCAGCTGTGCTTGCCTGACTAACACGGCTCCAAGGGAATGAGCTACCAGAATAATTCGTTTGTAGTTACGCTCTGCCAGATTTTGATTAGGTGGTAATATGCCATGCTGAAGTGGAGCGATTAATACGGAAAGGAAATGATAAAGTTCAGCAGCATGATCACCAGCCTGACCTTTGAATGTGTCGTATCCGTAATAAATGATGTCCTTATGTTTTACTGCGTCGTCAAATAAAAGCATCGTGGGAAATTCGAGCCAAGTACTTAATGCATTTCCCCCAAAGCCATGTACAAAAACCATAACTGCGTCTGGTTCTTCGAAGCTAAAAAACCCCTGAGTACTTGTCCCATATTTGATTTCAATAGACGTCGTGTGGTTAGTGGCCATGGCTTGTATAAATGGTATTTAAACTGGAGTTGTGTATACAATTTAAACAATCCCTTTCAAAATGTAAGGATTTGGATTTCAATAAACTTCTAGCTACAGTGGCGCACTATTACTTCATTAACTTACATTAAGTTGACAGAAGCGCTGACCGAAATTTCGAGCTTCTTCTATACGCCTCCTCTCAATGTGTCAGAATTGACGGATTAGATTGATTACATCAGCAAAAGCATTGTAAATTCTCAGGCGGATAATAACTTTAGTTTTGACAAGCAAATTCTATATTCCTATAGACTTGATTTTCTTTTCATGATAAAGTTTAAACCAAATAAAGGATCAATTGAGCCTCACCAACAATCAAAACGAAAACAGAAGCATGGGACTCGGTTCATAGCATACCTACACTAAATGCTACAATCTATTTCGATTTTAGATTTTCAATGTCTTCTACGAAATCATACTCCTTTTTATGGATTTTCTTGCTAGTCAGATCAATTTTTACGGTCTCAATAAATTCTTTAAAATCACTATTCATTGCTAACTTATTGATAGTTTCAAAATCAAGGTTCTTTTTATATTTCGCAGGTATAACGATTTCAGAAGAATTGGGATCCTCAATATCTAACTCAATTACCCCAATTCCGAATGAAGTTGATAACCTGCCTAGTTCCTGCTCAAAATCTTCATTCTCGGATATTTGTACTGCGACCAGATAAGAATAATTGGCCCAAGAGGAATTAGATACACACTGAAAGAAGCTTTCTCTTAGGTTTGCGAAATTCAACTCTCGTTTAATTTCGAAAGAATATAAATCTACTGCTCTAACTCCAAGTACACCACTGAAATCATAAACCTCTTTCTTCCAGTCGTCTAGTGCAAAATGACATCCAACCATATCGGGATGTACCCATTCTCCGAATTCTTTTTTGCTTGATAAAGAATGATTTATAGTCTTGGTGTAAACATGCAAGTAATAATAACAATACTGAGTCAACACCTTGTGAAGGTTTTTTTCTAGAAAATCAAATTTCTTCTTCTTTGGAACCACATCATCGGGAATTGACTTATCATCTATATCAATTTTACCTACCATTGATTTCAGGTAGAATTTCTTCGGACGAGAATCAGTCTTAGCAAAAATTGATTTAGGATTGTCTTTGCAACTAACGTATATGAGTGCGCCAAGAGTCGCCCACGGTGTTTTGCCTTCGGAGTTTAATTTCTTTTCATATCCTTTTTTTACAGCGATGGCCCATATTTCATTTGCTGTTAAAGGTTTTACTTCTTCCTTTAAAACCAATTCTGCTAACTGAAGGAATGTCATTGCCACTTTTATTAATTGTTTTCAAATATTCTTAAAGTTTTTGGATACGTTGGAAGAGCATACAATTATCTATTAATCGCTTCTAAAAATGGTATTTTTAAAAAATTCATATCCCCATATCTGTTTCTACCCAAATCGTCTATATAATCTTTATGAGTGATTCCCCTGTTCATTAAAGCAATATATTGCTCCTCATAGTGCATCCTCATCTCATCAGTGCAACATTCCGCTTTATAATTTTCCATAATTCCAAACACTCGGTCCCAAGATGAGACTTTGTCTGTGTTGCCAGTGCAAGACAAGCTCATTTCAATATCCTTTGGTTCAATGGTAGAATCAAATGTCTTTTTAAATGTAATGTCAATTGTTATGTCGTGAGTTGTCTGACTATATGGATAAAAAGCAACAGTTCTCTCCTTGCTTTCATTTTTCGCACCTTTATTGTGCGTTATGTATAGTGTGTCCTCGCTTAGCTTATACTTGCTATTACAGATGTCACAAATAGGTAAAAGATTTCTGAAATTGAGCGAATTGAACGGATAATGTTTTCTGGGTAAATAGTGGTCAAGAGCACTTCTGTGGGTATGAAATTGAGTTAAGATTTTATTGGTTCCGCAACATTTACAAACGGAAGATTTTTTGACGACCGTTTTGTAATACGCATTAATATCCTCGTATGAAGTGTAAAATGGTTTAAGCTTTAAGCAATAGTCATAAAGGCTATCACAAAAAGTTTTTATTGCTTTCTTCAAGTCGGCATTTATCGCTTCGATTTGTTCATATCTCACAGGTTGTAAATCACCATTACATAATTCTCTTATTTTATTATTATTATGGACAGCTGTTTTTAAAAGCTTTATCTGGTTAGGCTTTAATTTTTTGCAAATTAAATATGCTTCGGACAGAGGATTGAGTATATAATCCTGGTTGATTCCATCGATTAATTGGCGATACTTTGGTAAAACCAGCACCGAGCTAAAACTTGCTGCCGGTAAATTTTTGGCATGAAAAACCACATCAAGCATTACGTGGTTAACGAATGATTGAACCCTCTGAATTTTCGAGTATGGAAAGGTGTATGTTCTTAACATTTATTGCCTCTTATCTGTTACTTCTTTAATCAACATCAGCTTTTCGATGGAATCACCAAACTCACTGTTTAATTCCTCAATCAAATCGTCGGTCCTCTCGCTGCCCTCAAATCGTTTTTTGAACTCCTTCATTTTTGACATAGCATAACTTCCGATTGTTTCTTTGTTCTTGAAAATTCTATTCGTCAAGAGATTCACCGACGTGCCGTAAGTATCAATTCCTAATTCACTTGCCTTTTTCGCTGTTGTATTTCCATTTTCATCCTTTTCAAAAAGAACAACGTTATTAGGCAAGCAATCAGAAATAATGAACGGCGAATGTGAAGTGAGTAAAACGTCTTTCAACAAATGCACATTATAATCGCCATTCGGCAAACCTTTCGGATTTCCTGAAGTGATACTATCATTTAGAATCTTGATGAATTTGGCTCGCCAACTTGGATTGAAATGGGTTTCGGGTTCGTCAAGCAATAGAAGGGAACGTCTGTCTTTGAGCAACAAACATATTCCCATGGTATGAATGAACTGATGTTCCCCGTCTGAAAAGCTCCTTAAAAGAAGGTCCTTTTCTTCGCCAATTCCTTTGATTTTCTTGGTAATGTAAAAATCCAAAAAATGAAATACGTCTTGCCTTGGATTGCCTACCGGCAATTTTCCGTCAGTGTAAACACCTTTAGAACGGTACACATCCTCTTTTGTTTCTTCATCCACAAAATGATTGTTCAATTCGTATAGCAGACGGAAAAATTGAAAGCATTCCAATCCCGAATGAAAATGTTCTTTAAATGCTGCTTTGGTGGCATCATTCACATAAAAATCTAACCAAAGCGTTTGGCTTTTTTGGTCCAAGAACCAGGAGGTAGCACATTTTTTTAGATTGGCTAACTGATTTTGTTCAATAAGCCAGAGTATCGGAATACTTTTCTTCTCTTCTGGAAAGTCAAAATTGTGCAGGTGAATATTCATCCTGAAACTTCTCAGTCCCAAAATACCGGTGTTATCGATGCTACTTAGCGGGGCCAGTGTTTCATTGTTTTCAAAAAGCAGACAACATAAAAGCACAGCCTGGCTCATGTTGTTGTCAATATAAATCAGGCTGTTTTCCGGTTCTTCAAAGCTGCTGTAATTATCTCTTGCTGCCTGTCGGTATTCGTCTAAATGTATTAAACGGCTCTTGATGAAGGGCAAGCTCAATATTTCATTCTCGCCGGAAGAGTAGCCAATAATGTGTGCCGGTAAGTACACTTTTCCTTCTGCCGCACTGTCCCGAAGTTTTGGAGGCACCAATGAAACTTCTCTTTTTTCTGTGGTTTCGTCAAAGGGAAATGATTGAATGAATAGTTGCGGCTCTTTGCCTTCCTGCTTGGTGATAGTAACCTTATCAAAATAATAGAGCGCATAAAACTTTCTACTATGCTGCCCAATTAGGTATTCTAACGTAAAGGCATCAGGTGTACATTCGTTCCGGCTAAAGTTCTTTGGGCTTTTAATGCTTTCAGGCAAATATTTGGCAACGCATACTTCCAGGTGATAAAAGATATTAGCCAGTGCTTCTAAAACATTACTCTTGCCGCTACCGTTTAAACCTGCGAAACAGAAAGGACGAAACTGTTCCATGGCTTCGGTGTCTGCCAATGTATGGAAGCTGATCTCAAAACCTTTCTGCAAGCTTCTGAAACCTCCTTCGTTTTCTATTATAAGTTTCAATAATTTCATTCAGTAGTCAGCTTTACTTTCTTAGCTTTTTCATCAAACACCTGCTTGACTTTCCCTTCCTTCATTAGTTCAAAAACAAAACTTTTTGCTTTGTCATAAGTCTGCTGCTCATAAAATTTGTTTACGTTTAATTCATCGGTATTTAATCTTTCCAGCAATAGTTGTATTGATTTTGTATTGCTATTCTCTTTAAAGAACCAATAATCATTTTCTAGCAAAACTTCTAAATCGACGGCAGTGTTAAAATATAATTCGCCATTAAAGGCAAGTTGAGTAATACTTTCAATTAGATTTTCAATCTTCGATTTTGAAAGCATAACCTTTTCCTTGCACTTATAAAAGGTTCTGGCAATTTGCTCAAATTCAAGTTGCTTGCTTTCTTCAGGAAATAGTATTGAAATCGACAACAAAATGTCAGAATCAATATTATCGGCTGTAACCGCTCTAACTTTCTCTAAAAGGAATTTCTCAAAAAGTTTGATATTCCAATATGTGAAAAACGGCTTTGTCTTCAAAGGAGTGATTGCTTTTAAATCTTGATTAATTGTTACATCTTTCAATGTTATTCCAACGGGTAAAGAATGTTTTAATATACCGCTTCTAACAACTACTAACGTTGAAAAAGGCTTTATCAATTTAGCTGTACTGTTTTCAAGACCTAAACTTGACAATTTAATCTTAGAATTCTCAATCAAATCAAATTTCATATCCTTTGGAGTTACCCAAGGAATTTCACTTCCATAATATTCGTCTTTGGATTTACTCGGCGTACCTCCTCCCTGAATTTTGAAATAATTTTTTTCTCTTAATAATACTTGGTTAAAACCTTTTCTATTTGTCACAGGGTCGCCAAACATTTCCAAAAAAGTAGCCCTCAGCAATTCATCGTATTTTTTTACTGTCTCTTCACGCTTATACAAAATGGCTTTTGCCTTGTCTAAAATGGCTACTATTTTGTTCTGGGTCTCAAGTTCGGAATCGTAGGTTATCTCAGCATCCAAATACCTGTCAAGCTTCAGATTAATTATTCCTGTAGTTTTATTCTGGAACGAGAGTACCTTGTCCGTCTGGTAAAAATTGTATAGCAAATAAAATAAATACTTGGGGTTTATTTTTTCTCTATTTGGTCTTAGAACAGTTGTGAAATTATTACACAGATATATGGACTTGTCGGGACTTTCAAAATAAACAACTCTACCGACTGGTTGACTTGGACTTCCTCCCGATTTCTCAATTATTATATCACCGTCAATAAGCTTCTTTTTTTCTACTACTTTATTTTCAATTTCTCTCTTTACGATGTTGTGAAAGGAAATTGTCCCGGAATTAGTAAAGTTTGCGGTTCTAATCACATTAACTCCATCACCGGTTAGAGAATCAGTACCCCATTCTCCAGATATTTTATCTGTGATTAAACTTGATATTTTTACTTTCTCCATCACCCAATCAAGTTTTTAAGTTCCTGCATATCCTTTTGAATTTCATCTTCTAATTGAAACAAGGCTTCCAATATTTTTTGTGGTGGCTCATAGGTTTGTTCTTCGTACTCTAATTGCTTGTAACGATTGTAGCTTAGGTCAAGCCCGTTTTCCTGTATTTCGGCAAGGGGTACATAAAAGTGGCTAGTCCTTTCAATAGGTGTTTGCGTAGCTTTTTGCCTATAGTAATTTAAAGCAATCGGCAGTGGGTTTTCTGCCAGCTTTCTGCGGTTATCATCCAAACTATAACCGTCATTCTTCAATTCATAAAACCAAACATTCTGAGTATGCCATTTTTGTACATCTTCATCTAAATCTTCAACCTTTTTAAATACCAATATTGCTGTTTTCACTCCTGTATAAGGTTTAAATGCACCAGCAGGAAGAGATATGACAGCATCTAACTCATTATATTTTAATAGAATTTCTCTAGTTTGTTTTTGGTTTTT
>Ga0073774_1000399_pt1 | contig 11254 bp, 13 predicted proteins | sample InSIn5gowninarea_FD_77487 | JGI IMG/M metagenome (GOLD analysis project Ga0073774, IMG submission 77487) | Clean room microbial communities from NASA Spacecraft Assembly Facility at Jet Propulsion Laboratory, Pasadena, California, USA -... ... | reverse complement strand
AATTTGAATTTTATTACATTTTCCATTAAATTTAACTTTCAATCGAAAAATATTTTCGGCTGAAAAACTTTCGGCTAAAAAAGTAAAATTATTCGACTGAAAAGTTACGAACTAATTTTTTTTCTCCACCTTTCTCACAAAAAGTGTTACCCATGTTTAGGGCTTTACCCCTTACAGAAATGAGATGCCAACTATGCTACAATTTCCTCATTTTGTGGACTTCTTGACTTATTATATTCCACACAAAATTGACTTCTAATATTTGAAGGAATGGATCTTCTCTGTCTAAATTTTTGGAAAGTACCTTCTAAACTCATAACAAGATTGAGAAGTTAATATCTCTTCAAATTAGAGAAAGTTAATATATCTTCTAATGCTAATGTTGATAGTTTTGTTGATTTTGCATAAGTAACTCATCAGTGGATTGTTCAAAATAGTCATTCAAAAAAAACTATTCATTGAAAAAGAGGTTGATGCCAGGTTGTATAATTATCCAATATTCCAACTTTTGAACCACTTAACATTGTCCTTGAATTCACTTATGTTGGAGGTAAATAAGACCTATCCATGCTTCTCATGAGCAACATTAAAAATGTACATATAAGAACTCCATACCACCTAATATGATTGTGAGTTTCCATAAAACATCAGGAAATCATGCAACACATGTTGAAATGCAATGTCCTCTATGTAAGAAATGTGTGAAAAACAACTACTTTCCTCAACAACATAGGAAATTTTTGTCTCTAAGTATAGATGGAGGGAATGGTAATGTACAAGGTAGAACTTTTTACCACACAATTAACTATGTTTTCCATGATGTTGTTCCAAATTTTCCTCAAAGATCAATTTTGGATGTTGCTACCATTACAAATGACTCATATCAAAGTATAGAAGATTATGTTGCTCAACAACCTAGGCAACCTTTGTCTGCAAATATAGTTGAAGGGATTAATAATGTACCATATACAACTTTTTACCACAAAGTTAACTCTATTTCACAATATTTGGTCCGAAATTTTCCTTAAACATTAACGGTTGACACTGCTTCCATTACACAACACTCTTATCAAAGTATAGAAGGTTGTGTTTATCAACAACCTAAGCAACCTTTATTTACAATTACAGTTGAATGGAATGGTAATGTATTAGATATAACCCTTTACCACATAATTAACTCTATTTCAGGGAAGTAGTCCCAAATTTCCCTCAAAGATCAATCATTGATGCTTCTTCCATTACAAATCACTCTTATCAAAGTATAGAAGGTTATGTTGCTCAACAACCTAGGTGGACTTTGTCTTCAATTATAGTTGAAGGGAATCTTAATGTACCAAATAGAACAAATTTTTACCACAAAATTAACTCTATTTTGTAGATTATGATCCCAAATTTCCCTCAAAGATCAATTGTTGATGTTGTTTCCATTACAAATCACTCTTTTCAAAGTATAGAAGGCTATGTTACTCAACAACCTATGTATTCTTTGTCTACAATTAGTTGAAGGGAATGGAATTCTACAAAATAAAACTCTATGCCACAAAATCAACACTATTTTGTAGAATGAGGGCCAATTTTCTCTCAAAGATCAATGATTGATCATACATATATTACAAATCATTATGATAAAAGTATAGAAGCTTTTGTTGCTCAATAACCTAGGAAACCTTTAACTCTAGTTACTATTGGAGGTAATGAAAGTGTAGCCCTCCCTACTGGGAAGTAATTGGAACATGCATCTCTTAAGAAGTTGGATGCAACTAGAAGTCATGAAACAGTTGAAAGAACTACATTTCATGAAAAAATGGATAGAAATGCACCTATAGAAAATAAAAATTCTACAAATGTACAAGATTCAATAGAATTGCTTAAAGGGTCTTCAACATATCAAGCCACACATGGTACTAAAAGGTCATTGGGAAACTTCTCAAGGACATCCTTATTTGGTATTAAGAAGTGGTTAGGATGGTATAACTACAAAATAAATGAGGGGAAGAAAGAAAATAAGGAAATTGGTAGATGGATCTTTGGGAAGTCACTTTAAAATGTACATGAAAATGACATTATTGTTGAAATTGGGTACTTCATGAGAAAAAACTATAGTGAAGAGTCTAAAATTGAGGATGTTCTTGAACACCTTGATGGAGTGCTTGATAAAATTCTATCAATTGTTGTGCAAGAGATTCATAATGATTTTATCCCTAGGAACATGGCCTTAGTATTTATTGAAATAGGCATGAGTCATAAGGCTTTGCAATGCTCACAATGTCTTTGAGTTTTATGCAATGTCACCACACTTTCTCCTAGTAAACTATACATATTTATCATAAATTTACATTTATGTTTACATATTTCTATTACTATGTTAATATTATTTGATTTAAAACATTAGGACTTGAATCCTTCTTTTGAACTAGGAAAGTGATGGGAAGAAAAGTTGGATGAGCATATTATAGACATTCCACCAACCTTATATGGTAGACAATTGAACGTTATGAACAACTATGCCATGAATAGAACAAATGGTGAAAAGGTACATGCTTTCATAATTAATTATTAATTATAAATGACGATTCTTAGCATTTAACTAACTCGTACCTAATGAAAAATATTCTACCAATTATAATGACTCCTGGCTCAATGTCCAATATTGTGTGTTGTGTTTTCCATGCTAGAATTAGAATTGTTTTGAAGTTCTTCATGAATTTAAAAGAATTCCACAAGATTACAACAAGGTTCATCCAACTAAAAGCATTGAGAAAACACAATTTATTCAAATTTGGGAGGAGATGGTGAAAATGCTTGTTGCATGTAATCCCAGGGAACCAAATCATCATAAAATCCAAGAGTACAATGATCTTAAATATAGGAAATTAGATGGATCAACATCAAACAAGATCCTCATTCACCATGTAGGAAGTTTATAGGTTTAATAATTATGTTTCCATATCTAATATTTTATGTGGGTCTTGACTAATAATAATGATGATTTTATGATAGAATAGGAGTGAAATTGGCTCTTTGTTTTATGCAATTTGAACATAAATATTAGTAACTAATCATATGCATTGAAATGTCATGCTTATAGGTTGTTGAAGGCCTACCAAATGAAGAAAACTATAAAATGTTGGTGAGGGTGTGAAAGTAAAGGAATGTAAGATTAGGGAAATGAAAATTTTGAATAGCAACCAAGGAGGAGGAAGAGAAGTTGCTGAGTATAGAAATAGATTTGAACATGATATAACGTGTCTTGTAAATGATATGTGAGAACAATTTCTCAATCTTGTTATGAGTTCAAAAGGCACTTTCCAAAAATTTAGACAAAGAAGATCCATTCCTTCAAATATTAGAAGTCAATTTTGTGTGGAATATAATAAGTCAAGAAGTCCACAAAATGAGGAAATTGTAGCACAGTTGGCATCTCATTTCCATATGGGGTAAAACCCTAAACATGGGTAACACTTTTTGTGAGAAAGGTGGAGAAAAAAAATTAGTTTGTAACTTTTCAGTCGAATAATTTTACTTTTTTAGACTAATGTTTTCAGCCGACGGTTGAAAGTTAAATTTAATGGAAAATGTAATAAAATTCAAATTCAAATTTAAATTTCCATTATTTTACATTTCGGAGGGGAAATTTTCCATTAAATTTGACTTTCGGACAAACTATTAGTTTGGATGAAAACCTGCAAAATCCAAAATCATACAGTAGCCAAATATTCTTACCAGTTTTATTCAACTTCGAAAATAGTGGTCCTAGTGAAATAGTGTGAATCTACTCTAACACCTAATACTATATGTTTCACAATTGAATTTACTTTCAATAAATACATTTTTTATAATATTTGGTTATCATTTGTTATATATATATATATATATATATATATAACGTTGTTAATATTCAATGAAATGGAAAATCAATATCTTCTAAACTACATATTGAAAAAATATGGAAAATTATGTTGCACAACCTTGGACTATTCTCTTCCTATGGAGTTTAATTACATGAAAAAATATGCAAGTGCTCAATATGTGATTATATGGAATAAAATATACTTGATGACATCCAGGACCCCTTATTTCTTCATTATAAACTTTTAGATCCAACCTTGAAGGTCAAAATACCAACTACCCATCAAAAAATAATTTTTCCTTTATCTAAAAAACAAGGCATGAACAAAAATAAATTTCCTTAAAAATCCACAGTAGAGAGTGCGTGAAGGTTCTATGATAAAAATTATACTTACTTCCTAGAGCCTACTTATCTATTTTTCAGGTCTCCCAAAATGTGTGATTACTTATTTTTCTGACTTTTACAACTTTGACAAAATGAATGCCAATGCAAAACTATGCATACTAAAGGAAATCTGAAGGATTTTTTTTGAAGAAAAAAATGAAAATATGAAAATTTAGAAAGGTTTGTAATGAAAAAAACATTCACTCTATAATTTGAGTCACTCAAATTGGCAAGGAAATGAAGCTTGAGCATGCATTTTAGTGAAGCAAGGAAATTTTGGCTAGCTTCAATAAAATTCATGCCCAACCTTCATTATAAGTGAAAATTGAATAATTCAACTTGGAGAGTTTGTTTACCCATTAAAATCCGTACTACAATTCAATATTTTTAATTTGACACATAAAAAATTATGTTATACAATAATTTTCCAAATTTGAATTTTTTTCATTGGGTAAATGTCAGGGTTGAGTGCCTCAAAGAAATACACAACATGACATAATATAGTTAATTTTAAATGGATTCATAAACATTCCAACCTAGAGCTACCATCATTTTTTACAACATCTCATATCCAATTTTCTAATGCGTCAAAATAACAATTGATATGATTTGCCAATTTTCATAGTCGGTACAAAGTTACACTATAGGGCCAAACCAAGTACACCCTAGGTATGAATTTTTTATAAGACATAATTACACAATACTAGACCTATTTACCCTTTCATCATGATTTCCAAAATGTATTAATGTCTATTTTTCTCACTTATACACAACTTTGACAAAATGCATGGCAATCCTTTTTTTGCATGTTGAAGGAAGTTTGAAATAGAAACTTTTAAGGCTCAAATTAAAAATATGAAAATGTATAAATGCGGATAATAATTAGATATACACTATCTAGTTTGAATCACTCAAATTGACCAAGAAATTAAGCTTTAATGTGCATTTTAGTGAAGCAAGGCAATTTTGGTTAGCTTCATTGAAATATATGCCCAAGCTTCATTTACAAGGCCAAATTGAATGATTCAACTTCAATAGTGTGTGCTTACTCAACAAAAACCTTACTACAATTTAGTAATTTTAATCTGACACACAAAACTTTATGATGTGCAAGAATACTACAAATTTGATTTTTTTCATAAGATAAAAGTCAAAGTTGAGTGGCTCAATTAAATGCACACCAAGACCTATAATTAATTGTAAATGGAATCATAAATATTTGAACCTAGATACACCAACATTTTATACAACATATCAAACTTAGTTGTTCAGAGTAAAACTTATAAAGTGAAATCCATCTGCCAAGATAATAATTGATATTTGCCAATTTCATAATTGATACAAAAATGAACTCCATGGCCAAGTTCACCCCAAGAATGAAATTTATACTAATACATAATTACACAATATTGAACCTATGTACCCTTGCATCATGTCTTTAAAAATGCCTACATATCTATTTTCCCCACTTATACACAACTTTAACAAAATGCAAGGAAAAGCAAAATTTTGAACGATGTAAGGAAATCTGAAGCAAAAAATTTTAAGGATCAAATTAAAATATGAGAATCTATAAATGTGTGGAATTAGTAAATATGCACTCTTTAGTTTGAATCACTCAAATTGATCAAGAAAAGAAGTTTGGGTGTGCATTTTAGTGAAGCAAAACAATTTTGGCTAGCTTCACTAAAATGCACATTCCGCCTTCACTGCAAGGCCAAGTTGAAAGACTAAACTTGGAGAAAGCATGTTTGCTCATTAAAAACATTACTACAATTCAATATTTTTAATTTGACACATACAAAAATATTTTGTTAAAAAATACTCCAAATTTGATTTTTTTTCATAGGGTAAAAGTTAGGGGTGAGTGCCTCAAAGAAATGCACACTAGGACCTATAGTTAATTGCAAATGGGATCATAAACATTTCAAACTATATTTACCAATATTTTATACAACATATGATACTAAGTTTTCTAAAATAATTTTCTATAGTGAAATCCAAGTCTACTAAAATAACAATTGATACTATTTTCCAATTTTCATAGTCGGTACAAAATGCACTCCGGGGCCAAACTAAGTATACATTAGGTATGTAATATAGATTGATACATAATTAAAAAATACGTAACCTATGAACCCTTGCATCATGTTTTCCAAAATGCATGTAGACCTATTTTTGCCGCTTATACACAACTTTGACAAAATGCAAATCAAAGCAACATTTTGAATGCTATAGAAAATCTAAAGCAAACACATTTAAGGTTCAAATTAAAAATATGAAAATTTATAAATGTCGATAATTAGTAAATACACACTCTCCAATTTTAATCACTCAAATTGGCGAAGAAATGAATCCCAAATGTGCATTTTAGTAAAGCAAGGCAATTTTGGCTAGCTTCATTAAAATGGATGCCCAACCTTCATTACAAGGACAAATTGAATTATTCAACTTGGAGAGAGTGTGCTTACTCATTACAAACCTTACTACAATTCAATATTATTAATTTGATACATAAAAAAAATATACTTTTCAAAAATATTGTAAATATGATTTTTCATAGGGTAAATGTCAAAGTTGAGTGCCTTAAAAAAATGCACACCAAAACCTGTAGTTAATTTTAAATGGAATCATAAATATGTCAACCTATAGATACCAACATTTAATGCACCACATCATACTCAGTTGTCTAAAATAAATATTCCATAGTGAAATCCAAGCATGTTAAAATAACAATTGATATTATTGTGAATTTTATAGTTAGTACAAAATGCACTCTCAGGTTAAACCAAGTACACCTCAAGTATGGAATTTGGACTAGTAAATAATTACACAATCCTTAACCTATGTATTCTTTCATCATGCATGCCAAAATGCCTACATACCTATTTTTCCCACTTATACACAACTTTGAAAAAATGCAAGCCAAATCAAAATCTTAAATGTTGTAGGAAATTTGAAGTAGAAACTTTGGGGCTCAAATTAAAATTTTGAAAATTTTGAAATACAAAATTTCTAATTTGAATCACTAAAATTGGAAACATTGAATGATTCAACTTGGAGTGTGTATTTACTCATTAAAAACATTAATACATTTCAATATTTTTTAATTTGCACATAAAAATTTATGCTATGCAAAAATAGTCTATATTTGGTTTCTTCATAGGGTAGAAGTTAGGGTTGAGTTCCTAAACAAATGCACACTATTTATTATCCAGATTATCCACGGTGGTTACTATTTATGTCATTTTTCCAACAAATAGAAATAATCAAAACTTCATTTTCGTACACATAAGTAATTTCATCTTTTAGATTCCCCTGATCATTATTATTGTGAAGAGAATCTTCTGAAGTATCTATGGTGGTCATTGTTTATTCCATTTTCCCAACAAACAAAAATCATCAAAACTTCCTTTCCATACAGGTAAGTAGATTCATCTTTTAGATTCACACAGTCATTATTGTTGTGAAGATAATCTTTTGGATGATCCATAGTGGTCATTGTTTATGTCATTTTTTCAACAAACAAAAATCATCAAAACTTCCTTTCCATACAGGGAAGTGATTTCAACTTTTAGATTCATGCAGTTGTTATTATTGTGAAGAGAATCTTTTGGATTATCCGCTTGGTCATTGTTTATGTCATTTTTCCAATAAAAAAAAAATTCATCAAAAATTCCTTTCTATATAGGTAAGTAATTTCAACTTTAGATTTCCCACGATCATTATATTGTGAAGAGAATCTTCTAGATTATCCACAGTGGCATGACATTTTTCTAGCAAACTGAAATCATCAAAAATTCCTTTCCGTACAGGTAATTAATTTCATCTTTTAGATTCCCACAATCATTATTATTGTGAAGATAATCTTCTATATCATCCACAATCGTCATTGTTTATGTCATTTTTCAACAAACAAAAATAATAAAAACTTACTTTTCATATAGGTAAGTAATTTCAGATTTTAGATTCTTGCAGTTGTTACTTACCTATATGGAAAGGAAGTTTCAATTATTTTTCTTTGTTGGAAAAATGACATAAACAATGACCACTATGGATAATCCAGAAGATTCTCTTCACAATAATAATGACCACAAAAATATAAAAGCTGAAATTACTTACTAGTATGGAAGTGAAATTTTGATGATTTATGTTTGTTGGAAAACTAACATAAACAATGACCATTGCAAATAATCTGGAATATTCCCTTCACAATAATAATGACTGCGGGAATCTAAAAGCTGCAATTATTTACCTGTATGGAAAGTGAGTTTTGATGATTTTTGTTTGTTGGAAAAATGACATAAGCAATGACCACTGCGAATAATATGGAAGACTCTCTTCACAATAATAACGACCATAGGAATCTAAAATCTGAAATTACTTACATACACAGAAAGGAAGTTTTGATGAATCCTGTTTTTTGGAAAAATGACATAAATGATGATCACTGTGGATAATCCAGAAGATTCTTTTCACAATAATAATGATCACATGAATCTAAAAGCTAAAATTACTTATGTATATGGAAATGGTGTTTTGATGATTTATGTTTCTTTAAAAAATGACATAAACAATGACCATTGCAAATAATCCATAAGATTTTGTTCACAATGATAATGATCGTAGGAGTCTAAAAGCTGAAATTATTTACTTGTATGGAAAGTAAGCTTTGATGATTTTTGTTTGTTGGAAAAATGACATAAACAATGACCATTATGGATAATCCATAAGATTCTCTTCAAAATAATAATGATTGCGGGAATCTAAAAGCTGAAATTACTTACTTGTGCAAAAAGGAAGTTTTGATGATTTATGTTTGTTGGAAAAATGAAATAAACAATGACCACTGTGGATAATCTGGAAGATTCTCTTCACAATTTAATAATATTGTAGGAATCTAAAAGATTAAATTACTTGCCTATATAGAAATGAAGTTTTGTTGATTTCTATTTGTTGGAAAAATGACATAAACATGACCACTACAGATACTCTAGAAGATTCTTTTCACAATAATCATGACCAAAGGAATCTAAAAGATGTAATTACTTACCTGTACAGAAAGGAAGTTTTGATGATTTCTATTTGTTGAAAAGATGACTTAAGCAATGACCACTATGGATAATCTAGAAGAATCTCTTCACAATAATAACGACCATAGGAATCTAAAATATGAAATTACTTACCTGTATGGAAAGGAAGTTTTGGTGATTTCTATTTGTTAGAAAAATGACATAAACAATGACCACTATGGATAATTTGAAAGATTCTCTTCATAATAGTAACAACCGTATGAATCTAAAAGATTAAATTACTGACCTACATAGAAAGAAAGTTTTGATGATTTATGTTTCTTGGAAAAATGACATAAATAATGACCATTTTGGATAATTTGGAAGATTCTTTTCACAATAATAATGACCACAAGAATATAAAAGAAGAAATTACTTACTTGTACGGAAAGGAGGTTTTGATGATTTTTTTTGTTGGAAAAATGACATAAACAATGACCATTATAGATAATCCAGAAGATTCTCTTCACAATAATAACTACCACAGGAATCTAAAAGATACAATTACTTAACCGTATGGAAATGAAGTTTTGATGATTTCTGTTTGTTGGAAAAATGAGATAAACAATGGCCACTGCAAATAATCCAAAAGATTCTCGTCACAATAATAACAACCACAAGAATCTAAAAGCTAAAATTACTTCCTTATACGGAAATGAAGTTTTAATGATTTTTGTTTGTTGGAAAAATGACATTAACAATGACCACTATGGATGATCCATAATATTTTCTTCATAGTAATAACAACTGTAGGAATCTAAAAGCTGAAATTACTTACCTATACATAAAGTAAGTTTTGATGATTTCTGTTTGTTGGAAAAATGACATAAACAATGACCACTATGGATAATTTGGAATATTCTCTTCACAATAATAGCAAATGGAAGAATCTAAAATCTAAAAAAAAATTATATCTTATACTTAGTTCTGTAAAATAAATCTTTTACAATGTCAGAGTTTGCCAAAATAACAATTGATATTATTTGCCAATTTTCATATTCGGTACAAAAATGCACGCCATGGCCAAACCAAGTACACCCTGGGTATCAAATTTAGACTGAAACATAATTACACAATATTGAACCTATGTACCCTTGTAATAGCTTTGCCAAAATACCTACATACCTATTTTTCCCACTTATACACAATTTTGACACACTGCACACCAAAGCAATATTTTGAATGATGCAGGAAATATGAGAAGAAAAATTTATGGATCAAATTAAAAATATGAAAATATATAAATATGGGGAATTAGTAAATACACACTCGCCAATTTGAATCACTCAAATTGGCCAAGAAATGAAGATTAGGCATGCATTTGAGTGAAGCAAAGCAATTTTGGCTAGCTTCATTGAAATGCATGCCTAACTTTCATTACAAGGCCAAAATGAATTATTCAACTCGGAGAGTGTGTGTTTACTGATCACAAACATTATTACAATTCAATATTTTTACTTTGACACATAAAATTTATGTTGTGGAAAAATACTCCAAATTTGATTTTTTTCATAGAGTAAAAGTTAGGGTTGAGTGCTTTAAAAAAATTCTAGCTTCTCCATGGGCTAGAGTGGGTGTGCCTATTTTGTGAGGACATATCATGCAGACTTGGTTGAATGTTGACCTGATTTTTTTTTTATTGAGGACATCCATGACTTGTAGGCTCATGTGAAGCCAATGAGACATTATCAATTATTTTATAACAATAATATATAAAATAATCTCTTTCTTTGAACTAAATTCTATTAATTTATAGAAATATTGTACGAAAAATGGATATTACTTTAAACATGATTCTATTAAAGGTTATGAAGATTAATTTTCGTAAACATTTTACAAAAGCATCCTTTCAAAGGAGGGTGTAACATTACCTAGATAGAAAGCAAGCACACTATAATAAGTAATATATACTATGAACAAATGAGGAGAGGATTAATCATCCTCATTT
>Ga0073774_1000398_pt1 | contig 11288 bp, 9 predicted proteins | sample InSIn5gowninarea_FD_77487 | JGI IMG/M metagenome (GOLD analysis project Ga0073774, IMG submission 77487) | Clean room microbial communities from NASA Spacecraft Assembly Facility at Jet Propulsion Laboratory, Pasadena, California, USA -... ... | reverse complement strand
TGGAGTTTGGACAGTGAAGCCCTTGAAATATTCGTAATGTTGTTTAGGTCTCAGAGTAATGGTTTCAGAGCAGTATTTACGGTCCACAAGCTGAGCGAGATGTTGTAGGATTTTGTTCCAAAAGCAATATGGTCAATTCGCTTCCAAACGTCATCTTTTCCGATTTTCCCTGCGGCCCGTCACCCGTGACGTCGGCGCATTGTGACACTGCTTGATCGAAGTAGATTCGCCGAAGTTAAGACCCAAAAGCTGGTGAAGTTTTCCATTCCAATGGTCAGAAGGGATCTCGATTCGTGGGAATCCAATCATGCTAGGGGTCCGCCAGAGATTCGCTGTGGCAAAAGCTTCATCATTAAAGCCAGCGAGGCAGAAACGCTAAGTTCGGCACATATAAAAATACATATAATCAAGTAGACAAACAAGTAGACACGGTAGCCGACTCTAACAAACGAAGGGTTCGAAATGAGGAAGAGAAAAAAAGTGATTAGATGCAGAAAGGACGCAAAGTCATCAAAGTAAAAGACATGCAGAATCATTCAACGGGGTATAACATATTCAAAGACAAAACAAACATGAAGCATGAGCACTTTCCAAAACCTAAGAGTATATACTCTTTCTCTCGACCAGCGAGAACAAAGGTAGCTCGCACTAAATGTGAGCTAAAAGTGAGCTACAGCTGGAGCAAATTTCCGCCTCCAAGCTCGAAACCTCCAAAGGGCCAATTAAATCAGAAATCGATCATGGAATGCCTTTCGGGTGTTGTTCGTCCCTTCCAAGGGAGCTGGCGATGCCCGTCCCGCGTACGAGGGAGCAGGATATGCAATTGCGAAAGGTACCATGACAATAGAGTCTCGTCTGTGTGAAGACAGCGCTGTGGGCGCAGATAGGGTACATCAGGGCGCAGAGAGAACCTCGCGTTGGAGAACTCAGAATCATATCCAAGAACCGTGCGAGTCACCAGGTGTTTGCGTATGTCACGACTGGGAATATCTGGGTAAGGCAAGGTTCTCACCATCCCTTTTTGCGCGCGAAGCGCTTGTTCAGGAGCGTAAGCACTTTGGAGACATTGAACTGAACATATTCCAGATCCAGGTCTTCCAAGTTGTCTTTCTGCATCTCAAGTAAATCGTCAAGCTTAAGATCTAACTCTAGGAGACCTCGGGCACGACCTATGCGCAAATAATTAGACAGAATGCTAGGGGAATTGAACACTGGGGAATCGCTGCACTCACCTTTGTAATGTAAGCTTATAACGAAAGTCCCGGGTAGTGGGCTCTTGAACATAAAGTAAATGTTCGCACGTCTGTTCTCCGGCACATTGCTTTTGCGAATCACCCCCTCTTTCTCAAGCTGCTGATGGGTGAATTTGTACGGTCCCAGCTCCTGGTGCTTCTGCTGTTTTCTGGACTTTCCTTCGGACTGGCTGCGGACATTGTGAAGGTATGATTTGTACGTCTCCAGCTGACCAACCAGATACGCGTTATGATCACGGATGGTTGAGTAGACCTCCTCCAACTGCTTGGTTTCTTCCAGGACTTTCTCCTTGAGAGATCCCAAGTGTACTAGCTCCTGCTCGACTTCGTCGCGGAGAAGGCTGAACTCGTCTGAGCGATCAATCACCCCCATCTCCTGCAGTTGGCTTAGCAGTTCCATGGTCCGAATGCCCTTGCGAACCATGACGGCGTCATTCTTGAGGGTAGCTGCAGCTTCAGCGATACGATCCAGGCGAAGAGGACGGCGAGCAACTGATGAATTGAGAGGGAGGGAACGTAGGATCTGAACAAATGTAGATTTGGCTTCCATGAAGAAAACCTCCTCCTGAGTGATATCTAGGGCGGACGTCAAGTCATCTAGGGCGGTCTCCCATCGGCTGAAAAGCGGGACGGTGATGGTCCGGTTCTCCTTGCGTGGTACTTGGGAAGGGGCCGGTCCTAATTCCTGTAGTATCTCCTGAAGGTGAGAGTGTTGATCCTGAGCTAGTGCCGCGTTATGCTTTTCCAGTAGCGCATGAGTGGCGTACACTTCGTTGAGGGTGATTTGCAATTCGAGGTCTCGTTTCGATAGCGCAACATAGTTGTCCATTTCCAGACTCTCGTAAAAGTCTTGCACTTCACACAGATCGAGCATGAACTTGTTGACGCGTTCCTTATTCTGTTGGATGAACGGTTGCAATTTGGCCATGTATGGTTCCTTTGCGTAGGATGGCTTGTTGGCCAGATTCTGAATCATCTTGGCAATCAGGGTTAACGTGCGACGGGGTTTTTCTGTGGGAGTTGCGTCGATCAACATGTATGAACGTGGAGTGACGATTGCCGGGTTGATGAAACGTAGGAAGAAGAAGCCACCGATCAAGGTACAGATGGTTTGATCATGAGCGTCAGGGTATTTGCGACGAGACAAACTCCGGATTTGTTTACAAATCCAGCGAATCCCATAAGGTGCATCATTCACAGAGTTAATGATCGTTGTTATGAAGGAGTTAGCGATATCTGTGAGTTTCCTAAGACGTGGGGCGATGATAGCCTGTACTCGTTCGTTTTCTGCAGCAACTTCGGCTGTGACAGAGCGGGGGAGGTTATCTGGCAGTGATCCTGTTTCCTCTTCAATCTCTTTCACCATCGCCTCATAGACTTTCAATGGGTTGATCTCGAGATCGACATCACGTAACTCGATCAACGCATTGATTTGGTCCGCTAAAACCTGCTTCAGATAACTCTGGCCAGGACCACGCCGGGTATATGTGGTCATCATGCGAGAAACGGGGGTGTTTTGTCTCAGGAGCGAAGAATATTCTGGTGTATTATCGAATTGGTATGTCAAGACGGACTGGAACATCGTAAGGAGGAGGTGCTCCTCACGGCTCTCGTATTGGTTTCCGTAGATTGTGAACATGACGGTTTGAAGTAAAGAATCAATTTCGGACATTGATACTAGTCGGCACAGATGCGCTATGTGGCGCGGTTCGGACTGGAGAAGGAAGAGGAAGTTGCCATATTTTTGCGTCTTTTCGTCGTTTGGGAAGAAACCTTCTTGCGGATCGACAGTGTCATCAAGGCGGTTCGCAACCTCGTTTTGCTAACGGATCGTCAGTAAAGGGAGGCAAGGAATGCGATCAAAAGTTAATCTTACCTCCTCCAGAGCCATACGGTTCTGAATCAGTAGAGCTATTCTTGAGTCGAGATATCGTACATCCTTCTCCAGGACGAAATTCTTCTTTGATTGCGATGAGATTTTCGCCTTCAGTTCTCGGAGATATTTTTGAGCTGGAATCAATTGATCAATGTATGCACATTTGAACAGGGGCGGTACACACGACTAACCTTTCGCGAGGTCATCTGAGATTTCCAGGTCTCTGTCCTTGGCGGACATTGACAGGTAGAGTGCTGTAACAGACAACCGCTTCGACTGGCGAAGGGACCGAGTATCGTGAGATGACATTGTGTTTTGGCGAGTGACAGGTTGAAAAGAAGAAGACGAGGAAGTGGAAGCTCTTGACGCGGGTTGCAACATCGTCGCAACCGACATTTTGTGAGATAACGGGTTCGGCTTTCGAAGTGTGGGCGAGCACACAAGCGAATAATCAGACCCCGATATGATCTAACACAAGGCAATCCGACACCAGGAGCACACTTTCAGAGAACGCGTTGTGAAATATTTCGAGACGGGTGTTTTGGTGAGGATCAAGGAAACGTCATCGAGGGTTGGACACGAGCTGTGTGTGGATGATCGGGGGGCAAGTGAGTGTACCCCTTATCAGACGCGTGAAGAGAATTGTCCAGGTTTCAAGAGTAGCGCTTGGAATTGGGTAGGGTAAATGGTTAACACTCAGCTGCCAGATGCTAGTTAGTTAACTTTCGAGAACAAAGGAGGAAGAAAGGATCGGGTAGAAGGCGATGGGAATAGCCTTGGGAAATGGTATCGGGTACTTTAAGGCAGCAAATTGGAATACTCACGGATGGCAACGGAAGAAAACAGAGAGAACCAAAAGAGAAACACGCTTGACACTGGAAAGGTGAGATAGGGGATGTGGGAGAGGGCGCGCAAGTTTCAGAGTGAGAGGAGGGCCGGGATTGGACGAGATTAATGGAGGAAGTCGGTCAAGTCGCAGATCAGACAAGACGGAGACAGGGGAAGCTGGAACCTGAAAAAGGAGAGATAAGATGCTGGTAGGTATATCAGAGAGTATTAATGGTAATTGCGACTTGGGAAGTGAAACACAGTACTTGTAAGAGTACACGGGAGGGGGTATAACGAATATATGAGAAAGAAAATTAAGAGAGAAGATCGCCAGGATATCAAGAGGCTTTGCAAGTTGTAGTGGTTCCCCAGATAGGGAGGGGGAGGCTGGTTTTTTAGGGAAGGAAAGAGGGGAGAAACGCGAGTCAATTGAATTGGTTGGTGATTTAGTTAAGGTGGAGATGGTTTCCGTCACTTGCAGACACCTCAAATGCAAAATCAAAAAAAAAAGGTACAAAAAAAAGAACTTAATACTTGCTAAGTTCGGGCTCAGCTCCTGCAATGGCGTTGGAATTCATGACTCTCGCCATGAGATCTTTCTTTCAGATGAAGCTTCGAATATGCATCAACTTCTTGAGTCCTCAGGGTACATAGGTATGCTGCTCTAAGTTCAGGAGTTGATCTGGGACTAATTCCACTCCACCTCCACAGCACACCATGGACCCAGCGCAGGCTCTCACCTGTACCTGAATCCCATTCCGCTCGAACCATGTTTCCTGCTCTGTTCCTGCTCCTATTATTTTTGTCGAGTTCGTTGAAAAGACATAACATTGTCACCAGGACCTCCCTCGAGCACACCTCCTCTCATTGAGCGACCGCTGGTCAAGATTCAACGGTGTTGGATACTACCTCCAAGGCATAGGTACTTTGAAGCTTGCAGGAGGGAGCGGGTAGAGCAAGCAATTGGCCCGTCTACGGCTCGCTGGTCTTGATCTCTCTGAGTCTTTCAAGGCTGTACTACCCAACCTTTGCCAGATGCTCCAGGGCGTCCATGTTAACATTCATAAGCGCCCCCAGAAATCGACCAAATCTCTTTTCTTCTGCGGCAGGTGCTGATGCAGGATGCAAGGAATTTCCCACATCCGCCGCAGCCACCAGCTGCACGGACAAAAAAACGCCCAACGCTTTGCGGACTTGCAGACTTAATTCAGGAATTGGCCCTGTCCACTTTGTGCCTTAGTACTCCGTAGTGTCCGCAATTCGAGTCACTCTTCCCCATCCATGAGATGCTTACTCTTAGCGTCGGTTACCCCTGGCGGCGGAAGGCGCATGATCAGGCATTATTTCCGGATCCGGTCGCCCTTTGCAAACCGAAATGTTTGGTCGGCCAAAGCCAAGTTCCTATTCAATTATAGTTCTTTGTCCCATGGGTCCATGGGAGGTGTGTCTCGCTGGGGGCTATCAAACCAACAATGTTTAGGTTGACAGTCAATAATAGCCCTGGCCCAGAAGGTAGCATTGTATGAGCCTATGAGGATCATGATTCACAGCAAAGAGTCGTACTCCGGAGTACAAAGCCTCGACCTCACGGACCATATGACTCGATCGTCGTCTGTGCTTTTTAAGTTTCGGTCGTGTCTGTCGGTATCCGGCATTCTTCTGCCATCTGCTCGGACTGCTCTTGCTATTTGGCATTATTTGGCTATCAGGCTGCTGCTCCGTGTAATCATTCCGTCCTTCCGACTCACTTCCGCAGCACGACGACACCCTAGTCAAGTGGAGTGCCAGTCCCTGGCTGCCAAGGACAAACCCCGCCATGTGCCTGTCCTGCTAAGAATTCTAAATTTTCCGCCTGATCACAGTCCGACAGTCCGACTGGTACCTGCGTTGACCCGCAGAGCGCCATGCCAGGCATCTATCCACTCCGTACCTAGGTACCTTTACCCGGCCGCTCAAACTGGATTCTTGTGCGGTGCAGTTTCTTATCATCCCCCCAATCTTAGCATGCCTCAGTCTCATGGGAGACTTGGATGATGACTGTGGCATGAATTACATCATCCTCCTGAACCATTGAACCATGAAATAACGATGTTTCAGACGTCAGCAGACATGCCATGCGCCCTGATCCATTCTGGTGTGGAACTGTACGACTGCGACCACAGAATCTTAAATTAATCGTCCAAGGCTCGGATAGCCAGTTTTGATCAATTCCAGGGGCTACTACTCCGACTCCCGCAGAGCTCCAGGGCTACCTCAGGATTCCTGAGTTTCACGCGGTGAACCGTGACTTGAAGAGTGGGCGCTTCGGTCTCTCTTAACCTCGCAGCCTCGCGGGAGGAACACTGGACTACCTAAGATCGACACCCGCAAGTGAATCACGATTGGATGGGAGTTTCTTGATTTGCGTTGAACCATGGATGCGGTCCTGCAAAATGAAGATTAACCGCTGTTTACCCACCACGACGAGACACTTTGGAGCAGCCCAACGTCCTAACAGTCTCACAGACGCTGCCTTACATTGCTTGTCAAAGTTCAGAGTTCCGTGCACGATTCATCAATAGTGAGGTACAACAGCGGTTCCTGTCCCTGTCAGGGGCTTCCAGGCCGGAGCTTGATCTCCTCATCGTTCATCTTCTCCGCAACCCCGCCATTGCTTCTGAAATCGATAGAACACCCCAGGATCGGGTAATACGAGGTCAGGCGGAGAGAAGACTTTGCACAGAGCAGTTCCTCCCACTGTGTCCCACGCCTCTCGATCTCTGGTTCTCTGGACTGAGTAGGGTATAATTGCTTTTGATATGACGTCGTTTATTGAAGTTAACTTTTAAAGGCTGGCCATTCTCCTGCGAACGAGAGAGCTGCACTGGGATCGCGGTAGTTGTTCTTCTTCCATCCCGCTGACGTGAAGCTGCAAGGAGAGACAGCGACGAACCACTGCATATGCCGTATATCGGGATATCCGTGCCTTCCAGCGCACCCACCGCCTTCGTCTTATGGGTGCGCCACGTATTCTTCGTAGTCACATATTCTTCGTAGTTTTTCGATATTTGAAGCTATTCAACCACCACAACAGCTAATTATCAATAAAAAAGTCTTCTCCTGCCTCTCTAGATAGCCTCTCGTTTTCAGCTGCCTGCTGGATTCGTTCCTCCGAGCGCTGCGTGGGCGCAAAACCATAAACCTTTTCAAATTGCTTCGCCAGCTTCTTCTGCTCCCGCTTATTATCCTTCTCCTTCCTGACCTTAATTGATCGAATAGCATCGCGAGTCTTTAGTATCCCATTACTACCAAGCGGTTTAACCTGGCGCTTAGCATAATTCCGGTGCTGTGGCGCCTGCGCGGTCCTAATCCTGCAGATTGCCTCCTGGGTCATTTTAAGCTCCTCTAGCTTCTCCATCTGGTGTTGAAAGACCTTTGATAAATTCCGCTTGGTCCGCTCAGATAGCTCAGTAAGATCCTTCATGACCTTTGCCTGGTTCCTAGTAAGCTCCTCAATTGTTGCTGGAGGACTATTTTCAACGCTGGAGGATAATAATAGTGGTGGAGTTGGTGTACGGCCAGGGAGCTCTGGGATCGATATATCTGGTATTTCCAACTGATTGGCAAGCTGATCAACAATATGATGGCCATCAACTGGCCAGATACCGCGGTCTTTAAAGGATTCTCGAATAATTCGCTGTGTAAAGGCCTTCTCGCGGACTGGTTGAATAATCTGTAAGAACTCTGCCTTCCCATATGGCCTACCACCCCAGAAGGATAGCTCATTGTTTATAAGCCTGAATTGCTGCTTATAAGCTAGAAAGGGCTTTCCATCAAGAGGTTGGCAAAGATGTGTTGTATGAGGTAAGAAACCAAAGGGGATAATCATATTATCCTCGCAGTATTGTAGAAATTCAAGCGTAAGGTGCGCGCCGTGACCATCGAATATTAGATATCGCTTCTCGCCTCGCTTCGTACGATTGGGATTCTTTGTAGCACGGTCAAATTGAACTAGCCAGGCAAGCGCTAGCTCATCAGATATCCAACCATTCGGGGATATCGCGGTCATTGTATCAGGAGGTAGCACCTCGCTGCCATCGTACCAGGCCTCCATAAAGCTGCCGCCAGCTTTAAATATAAAGAACGGGTCCATTAGCCAACCATCAGCACTAATACATTCCAAAGCTGTAATATTTTCGCCTCGCTCGCCCTCTGCGAGGTCAGGGCAAGAAGACTTCGATCCAAAGACCTTCCGAGCGCGCCCTTGACCTGGTTGGAAGCCGCATTCATCAAAGTTGTAGACAAGGCGAGCAGGGATCCCATCAAGAAGCAATTTCAGCTGGTGGTACCAGTGTTGGAGTAAGCCAGCATCCTCTGCCTGTATCCGCTTTAATTCCTTAGTCTTCTGCCTCACTGGCGCAAGGTCTAGATGTGCTGGTACGCGCGCTTCAAATCGATATGGCCACATCTTACTGACCCGCTTGTCTGAACCGGCTCGCGCAAGCGCCTGATTTGCCCACGCTGCGATAATAGCAGCAGGGGGTGGGAGGTTCCATTTCCGCATTTGGATAATCCAACTGATCAAGGCCTTCTCCTGGTATGGTTGTAGGGTCGATTTATTCGAGGGGGTTGGTGTAGTTGGTTGTTTTGCTTTATTTAATCAACTTCGTAGTGTAGTAGAAGACACGTTGAATTCACGCGCAATCTTCGCGATATTAGGTTTTTTCTGGGCTGTAGCGAAAGCGAAGGCCTCAGATAGTCTGGCTTCATTAAATTCAGGGGATTTAGGCATGTTGTGTGGTTGTAATAATAAATAATATTAAGGATATTGAAAACTACGAAGAATATGTGACTACGAAGAATACGTGGCGCACCCATAAGACGAAGGCGGTGGGTGCGCTGGAAGGCACGGATATCCGCTGCTGTTGAACAAGTCTTGGCTGCGGCGTCCGGTGTCGTGGGCCGTATGAGGCTGAGGTAAGGAAAAAAAGCCGAGGATGAACTGTGTGCTAAGACGCTAACAAACCCGCTTTCCAACAACGATTTTGATACGTTGGCAGCACCTTCTTTTTTTTTTTTTCTCTGCACTGTAGGTACCAAAGGCCATTCAATATGGCTGCTTCAAGAGGTTACCTACTTTTCTACAATATCGTCAGTGCGCTGCTCTGGCTCCGCATTCTCCTCACCGTCATCACATTGTACTGGTATCCCCAGATATACACCAGCATAGAACCATGGACCAGATGGACACAGACGCTAGCTGTGCTTGAAGTCCTGCACGCTGCAACAGGCAAGTATCTCCAGACTCGAGAATCTCAGCCAACTAGCTAACTTTTGTACACATAGGCATCACACGATCTCCAATCTTCACCACCTTTACTCAGATTTTCGCGCGCAGCGTGCAAGTCTGGGCTATCAACTATGGCTTCCCAGAAGTGACGGCATCTTCAGCCGCTTACCCGGCCATGCTCTTCGCGTGGTCCACCGCTGATGTCACCCGATACCTCTATTTTTCAGTGCTACTAGCTGGGAATCCAGTACCCCGGGCTCTAAAGTGGCTGAGGTGTGTGTTTTCAATCACTTACCACCTATTCAATCTATCACGAGTTGACCCTCTGAACCCCAGATATTCGCTCTTCCTTGTACTCTACCCAATTGGGATCGGTAGCGAATGGTGGCTGATGTACCGCGCAACTACCGTAACCACTAACCTTCTCATTTCGGGAATCTTGTATTTCTTCCTCGGCTTATACGCTCCAGGTGAGTCTCTTACTGCACAGATGATACCTAATGCCATGTCTAATGAGATAGGTTCCGTCATGATGTATTCATATATGGTTAGGCAGCGGCGGAAGACGCTCTCAAAATAAACTCGCATCTAGGACGCTTACGCTGTACCCGTCTTCATTCTCAGATAGCAGCATTCGGCGCGGCGAGAAGCCTGGAGCAAGTTTCAGTTAATACAAGGCACATCCTGCGTTAGTGCGAACAGCAGGGTAATCGCCAACAATCAAACAGCGCCCTCATTAGCCGTGAAACAAAATATAGCGGCGACTCCGCAACGATCAAAGCTGAGACTGAAGGCTTTTCAAACCATCAACCAGGTAGGTGGACCTCGGATTTTTGCTGAGTTTCTTTATGAAAGAAATGGTCAGGTATTCCTAAGAAGATCAAATAGAGCAGAATTTCGTCTATTAGCGGATAATATGATATGCGGAGAAATCCTCTAATGCCAGGCGCTTCACGTAAATGCAAAATGAATCGTACACAGTCGTAGCAATGATATACAGATATACAACGGCGGGAAGCCTGTCCTCTTTCAGTGAGGCCTGGGAGTAGTACAGCCTGGCGGCTTGAGCCGTGAGGTGTAGCTTCACGGGCTAAGACTCGGTCATGTCATGTCCGCCGATTATACTCAGCGTCTGTTTCGGGTGTGGACTTTCGCGCTTCCTCAAGCATGGTGTCGATCCCTCGTTCTTTGAGTGTTTTCTGCAGTCGGTTTATTGTCTCCATCCTTAGCCTCCTGCGACGGACTCAGCTTCTTGATGACGCCCGTAAACTCATCTAGACAAGCATCTGCCTTCTCCAACAGCGCATCGATGACATCCACAATTCCCCGCCAATTGTCCTCAATTGAATCCTCATCTGAGAGACTCGGCGCAGAGATATCGGTCCCGGCAGTGGCAGCCTTGAGAATCGACGAAGTCAAAGACAGTAACCGACCGCTCTGTTCATCCAATGCCTCCGACACCTCTGCATTGGAGGACCGGTGGAAGTTGAGATCGTTCACAGGGAGCTGGCCGACGGTGCGAGTAACTTGTACAAGCGATGAAGTCAGCCGTTGCTGGAACGGTGGAAAATCAGCGGCAGAATCCATTTGGCAGCTCCGAGGTTAGCTGGAACCCTGGTCGCAACAGAAGCTTGAAGGGTGAATTTCATCCAAGGAAAAAAAAAGGCAGGTGGAGGTGGAGACATTTCTCTGGCACAAAAGACCTGACCGCCTTTAGTCGGGCAAGGATCAGCGGCTGCTCCTCGGCGATTCCGCCTCTTGAATGCTTCCGCTGTCATATTCAGCCTATTTGAACCTTCGGATGCACGTTTATTTTTCCCTTTCGAACTTCGATCCGTCATATATTCATCATGGCAGCCTCAATAGCTCCCGAGTGTAATGATATCAAAGAGTACGCACCAAAATCCACGATCTCAGAAATCGAAGCTAACAAACTTGTCTCTAGAAAATACGACACCTGCTTTTTAAAGTGGTACAGCGAGAGTACGCTTTACTTTCCCTGTCACTGTACAGGCACAAGGATTTGACAATCAATCTGAACAGAATACCTGCGCGGCAACAC
>Ga0073774_1000396_pt1 | contig 11370 bp, 11 predicted proteins | sample InSIn5gowninarea_FD_77487 | JGI IMG/M metagenome (GOLD analysis project Ga0073774, IMG submission 77487) | Clean room microbial communities from NASA Spacecraft Assembly Facility at Jet Propulsion Laboratory, Pasadena, California, USA -... ... | reverse complement strand
GAAAACGGCACCTTGGTCTATGCAGCCGGCTACGCAGTTCCTAACATCGACGCAATTCCGCCTTCAATAAAATTGGGCGAAACACTTGTTGGCCAGGCTGCGTCGAAAAAAGAGACAGTGTATTTGCAAAACCTGCCCGACGACTACCTGGTAATCAAATCAGCGACAGGAAGCGTAAACCCCAAGCATGTATTAATAATTCCTTTGCTGCACGAGAAATTTGTACATGGCGTGATCGAGATTGCGTCATTGTCTCCCTTTAGTGATATCGCTTTACAACTGATAGACCAGGTGAAAGCCAGTATTTCGATAGCCATACAAACGGCAAAAAATCGAGCGCGTTTGCAGGAGCTTCTCGACCAGACAAGGTCGCAGGCAGAGGAATTAAAGGTACAGCACAGCGAGCTTGAAAACATGAACTCAGAACTGGAAGCGCAGGCGCACAAACTTCAGGCGTCTGAAGAAGAACTGCGCGTACAACAGGAAGAGCTAATGCAAACCAACCAGGAATTGGAAGAAAGGACGAAGATTGTTGAAGAGAGAAATCAACTGATCGTTGAGCGCAATATAGAAATACAGCAAAAGGCACGTGAGCTCGAGCTTAGCACCAAATATAAATCAGAGTTTTTAGCGAATATGTCGCACGAGTTAAGAACGCCGCTAAACTCTATATTGCTTTTATCCCGGCTGCTTGCCGAGAACACTCCGAAGAATCTTTCAGGCGAACAGGTGGAGTATGCGCAAGTCATTCAAAGTTCAGGTAACGGGTTGTTATCATTGATCGACGAGATTCTTGATTTATCTAAAATCGAAGCAGGGAAAATGGAGCTCGAGTTTGAGATGGTTTCCATAAAGAGTATTGCCGACGATTTAAGATCCTTATTTGCCCCGGTAGCAAAAGAACGAAATGTTGATTTTAGTATTAATATTAACGAAACCGTTCCACCCTCTATAGAAACGGATAAAATGAGAATAGAGCAGGTACTGAAAAACCTGATTTCTAATGCACTTAAGTTTACGGCGAAAGGGTCAGTAAGAGTGCAAATAGCTACAGATAGCGAGAACAGTCAGCGTATTCAATTATCTGTAAAAGATACCGGGATCGGTATCGCAAAAGAAAAACAGCAACTTATATTCGAGGCCTTTCAGCAGGAAGATGGATCGACGCGAAGAAAATATGGCGGCACTGGTTTAGGACTATCCATCAGCAGGCAATTGGTTAAGTTAATGGGAGGCGACATACAGGTAAAAAGCGAACCGGGAAAGGGGAGCGAATTTATTATATCAGTTCCATTGCAGAAACCGGACGAGGTAATTCAGGAGCCCGCGCCTCTTTTTCAAACTGTTTCTGCTGAACGGGAACCAATCGTAGCGATTTCGCTGCCCGAACATTCTGAACCTGCTGATTCCGCAATTTTACCTGCTTTACAAGATGACAGAAACAATATTGGGCGAGGTGATAAGACCATTTTAATTGTTGAAGATGACTTGCCTTTTGCCAAAGCCTTACTTGATTATACTCGCACCAAGGGGTACAAAGCAGTAGTTGCGGCAAGAGGCGATGAAGGTATCTTACTTGCTCAACAGTTTAGACCCACAGGCATTTTGCTCGACATTCAGCTTCCTGTAAAAGATGGTTGGGAGGTGATGGAAGAATTGAAAAACAATTTATTGACCAGGCATATTCCTGTTCATATGATGTCCTCTAATTCTGCAAGAAAAGAAAGCCTGCGAAAAGGTGCTATTGACTTTATAAACAAACCACTCGCTGTCGATCAATTGCAGGAGGTATTTAAGAAAATAGAGCATGTAATAACACGGCGCGGAAAGAAAGTGCTTATTGTAGAAGAAAATCCGAAACATGCCAAGGCATTGGCGTACTTCCTTGAAACTTTTAATATTAAGCCCGAGATTTCGAATAATATTAATAACGGGGTTACAGCACTAAAGCGCAATGATGTTGAATGTGTAATTCTTGATATGGGCATCCCCGACGCAAATGCTTACGAAACACTTGAAACAATAAGAAAGGACAGTAACCTCGAAAATCTTCCGATTATAATTTTTACAGGGAAAAACCTTTCAAAAGGTGAAGAACAAAAAATAAAGCAATACGCAGACTCTATTGTTGTAAAAACAGCTTTTTCATATCAACGTATACTGGATGAAGTATCATTGTTTCTTCACCTCGTAGAGGAAAATACGCAGCGCGAAAATCAGCCCGCCAAACATAAATCAGACGGCGTGCTCGTAGAGGTGCTAAGCGACAAGACAATACTAATTGTAGATGATGACGTCAGAAATATTTTCTCGCTGACTAAAGTGTTAGAGCAAAATAATATGAAAGTACTATCTGCAATGGACGGTGAAGAAGCATTAGCACGTTTAGAAGAAAATACTGATGTAGACATTGTACTTATGGATATTATGATGCCGGTAATGGATGGCTATGAAACCACAAAAAGAATCAGGCACAATTTTAAGTACAAAGATTTGCCAATCATTGCGGTCACGGCAAAAGCGATGACTGGCGACAGGGAAAAATGCATCGAAGCAGGGGCGTCAGACTATATTTCTAAACCCGTAGACATCGACCAGTTATTGTCGCTATTGCGTGTTTGGCTGTATGAATAGTTTACCTGCTAACTGGAAATGGACACGCTAAAAAAGGCAAAAACCGAAAAAGGCAACGAAAAGATGCAAACTAAAAATTAATTAATGTTAATTGCTGCTGATGGACGGATTACAAAAGGAGGTGCTGATTGTAGATGATGACAACAGAAACATTTTTGCTCTAAAGGCAACGCTTATATCACGGGGTTACAAATGTCATACAGCTCTGACAGCAGAAGAGGGCATAGCAATACTTCTTAGTATGCAGGTATAAAAATTATTCTGATGGATATGATGATGCCTGAAATGGACGGGTATGAAGCAATTAATATTATCAGGAGGAATGATAAACTTTCTTCGTCAAGAATAATTGCTGTCACTGCGCAGGCTATGGTGGGCGATAGAGAAAAATGCCTCGCAGCCGGGGCAGACGATTACATCTCTAAACCTATTGACGTGGATGTTTTGTTGGAGAAATTAGACAAATATTAAATCCTTTATTTGTGGAAGCAGAAACAATAGATGAAGAGGAATTGGAAATCTTGCTAAATGACTTGGTTGAGGTGTACGGATATGATTTTACAGATTATTCACGCGCATCTTTAAAAAGACGGGTGAACCGACTGCTGCAGCTCGACAAATTTCCAAGTTTTGCTGAATTTCGATATCGTGTACGAAAAAGTCCGGAATATGTAAAAAGGTTTGTCGAACAAATTACGGTAAATGTAACCGAGATGTTTCGCGACCCGTCTTTTTACAAAACGCTTCGTCTCGACATTCTGCCTGTACTGTCTACTTATCCATTTATTCGTATATGGCATGCCGGTTGCTCGACCGGGGAAGAAGTATACTCAATGGCAATCATGCTGCACGAGGCAAACCTGCTTCATAAATCTCTATTGTATGCAACGGATATAAACGCAGATGTTATAAAAAAAGCGATGGCCGGCGTTTTTCCATTAAGCCATATGAGACAGTATTCAGAAAATTATATTCTTTCAGGTGGTATTGCAGATTTCTCCACGTATTATTCTGCGAAGTACAATCATGCAAAGTTTAATGAAGAGCTGCGCGCCAAAGTTATTTTCGCCACTCATAACCTTGTGTCTGATCGATCTTTCAATGAATTTCAATTAATATTATGTAGAAATGTGTTGATCTACTTTGATCAAAATTTGCAGCAAAAAAGTTTTTAATCTCTTTGATCAGAGTTTGGAGCAACTAGGGTACCTGGCTCTTGGCAGTAAGGAAACTATTCGTTTTTCTTCAATTTCTTTTAAATACAAACAGGTGAATAAAGAAAAAATATGGAGAAAAATAGCCTAATGAAAAAAATGTGAATTGTTGGTAATCGGTGGCTCTGCCGGCGGGCTCGATATCATATTAAGTGTGCTTCCATTATTACGGTCCGATTTGCCATTTCCACTCATTGTTGTGTTGCATAGAAAAGGCCGCTCTGATTCAAATCTTTCCGATCTTTTAGCTTCTAAAACCACCATTCCTGTAAAAGAAGCCGAGGATAAGGACAAACTCAACGACCACTGTATATATATTGCTCCTGCTGATTATCATTTGCTGGTAGAAACAAATAAGACGCTTTCACTTGATTTTTCCGAGAAGGTAAATTATAGTCGTCCGAGTATCGATGTTACTTTCGAAACCGCGGCAGAAGCATTCAAAACGAACCTGGTCTGCCTGTTGCTTTCGGGGGCAAGTGCCGATGGTACGCTAGGTTTAAAAGCCGTAAAAAAGTACGGAGGAACAGCTATCGTACAAAGCCCGCATACGGCAAAGGTTGCTTACATGCCAGAGCATGCAATTGCCGATGTGAAAGTCGATCAAATAGTTGATGCACCTGAAATAGGGATATTAATCAATTCACTATAAAAATTCAGAAAACCCTTCTTCACTTCCATATCGAATGATCGATAAATAATTGCATAACTATTGCATGTTTTTTTGCACAATTATAGTTTATTAAATATTAACTCTTTTCAATTAACTATAATTAAGAATTGTTGTTTTATTAATTTGAATGAATTTCATGCAGTTGTATTACTTTTGGCATTAATTATAGCCTGAATAAGGTTGCTGGTTTTTATGAAATTATTATTTGAAGTGTAGTTAATTGAAGATGAATAAAATCAGGTAAATATGGCACGCCCGGTAAGATTTCAAACACAGGTTAAGGAGTTGGAAGCTCCTGAAAGTTATATGGGAGAGGGGTTTATGGCTACGTCTTTTGAAAAGATTGTAGGTATTGCCCGCAAAAATTCAATTTGGCCTTTACCCTTTGCCACAAGCTGTTGCGGTATTGAGTTTATGGCAACAATGGGTTCACACTATGATATGTCTCGTTTTGGTAGCGAAAGGCTTGGTTTCTCACCACGCCAATGCGATTTGTTGATGGTGATGGGGACTATCGCTAAAAAAATGGCACCGATTGTTAAACAGGTCTATTTGCAAATGGCGGAACCACGCTGGGTAATGGCGGTTGGTGCGTGCGCGTGTTCGGGAGGAATCTTTGACTCCTACAGCGTGCTGCAAGGCATCGACCAGGTAGTTCCGGTCGACGTGTATGTTCCCGGTTGCCCTCCGCGCCCGGAAGCCATTATTGATGGAGTTTTGCGTATCCAGGATTTGGTACATAACGAAAGCCTGCGTCGCAGAAATGGTGAGACATACAAGGCGCTGATGGATAGTTATGGAATACAATAAATAAGGTACTAATTTGATAATTTGGTGAGTTGGAAATGAACAAAACCTTGTCTGCATTTTCAAATTTTCAAATTAGCCCTTTTTTAAATTAATATTAATAATGCCCTTAAATAACGAACTGGTTAAACAACGCTTACAGGACAAATTTGGAGAAGACATCAATGGTTTCGAGGAGCCTTACGGAATGTTGACTTTTTCTGCTCCCAGCAACCTGAACCTGAAAGTGATGCAGTTTTTATACGACGACCCCGAATTACAATTTGCTTTTTTAACGGATTTATGCGCAGTTCATTATCCTGATAGGGTAGGAGAAGAACTTGCCATTGTTTATCACTTACACAATCTTGTTGAAAATGTCCGTATAAGATTTAAAGTTTACGTTCCCATCGAGCAACCTGATGTCTTTACAGCAACTAAAATATTCGAAGCTGCTAACTGGATGGAAAGAGAGACTTACGATTTTTATGGTGTAAACTTTATTGGCCATCCAAACCTGATACGTATTTTAAATGTAGAGGAAATGGACTACTTCCCGATGCGCAAAGAGTTTCCATTGGAAGACCAAAGCAGAATTGACAAGGACGACGAGATGTTTGGAAGGGGCGGAAGTTATGATTTTGGGGACGAAAGAGCACTCGATGCGCCAAAGACAATTAGCGAGGCTGACAAAGACAACACATGGCTGTAGAAGAACGAGTTGCTGTACAAGTGAGTGACACAACGATGTTGATAAGAATTACAGAAGGCTGATTACATAAAAAAGAAAGAATGTCTGTTGCAGAACATCATAGAAGACTTCCGGATGGAAGTATAGAAAAAACGACAACGACCCTTAACCTGGGGCCAACCCACCCGGCAACACATGGGGTCTTTCAAAATATATTGGAAGTTGACGGAGAAAGAATTGTAGATGCCGAACAAACGGTTGGATACATTCATCGCGCATTTGAGAAAATTGCTGAGCGTCGCCCTTTATACCAGATTACACCATTAACTGACCGTTTGAACTATTGCAGCAGCCCGATAAATAATATGGGTTGGCACATGACGTGCGAAAAACTTTTGGGAATATCCCTACCTAAACGCGTTGAGTACCTGCGCATCATTATAATGGAACTTGCTCGCATTGCCGACCACCTGATTTGTAACTCTGTTATCGGTGTAGATACAGGTGCTTTTACCGGCTTCCTTTATGTGATGCAATACCGCGAGCTGATTTATGAAATATGGGAAGAAGTGTGCGGCAGCCGCCTGACAACGAATATTGGTCGTATTGGAGGTTTTGAAAGAAATTTTAATGATGTAGCATTTAGAAAGCTTGAGAAGTTTCTGGATGAATATCCAAAAGTGCTAAAAGAGTTTGAAAATCTCTTTACCCGCAACCGTATTTTCATGGAACGCACACAAGGCGTTGGCGGAATTGCGGCTGAGCGGGCTTTGAATTATGGCTTTACTGGGCCAAATTTACGCGCAGCCGGAGTAGATTACGATGTGCGAGTTCATTCTCCTTATAGCAGTTACGAAGATTTTGATTTCGACGTTCCCGTTGGTAAAACAGGTGATGTTTACGACCGTTTTTTGGTTCGCAACGAAGAGATGAGGCAGTCGCTAAGCTTAATCAGGCAGGCGTATCAAAAAGTTCAGGATTTTAAAGGAAAAGATGCAGAGGTTTTTCATGCCGACGCTCCTGAATATTATCTTCCTGAAAAGAAAGATGTATATACAAAAATGGAAGCCCTTATTTATCATTTTAAGATAATTATGGGCGAAACAGATATTCCTGCTGGCGAAGTATATCATAGCGTAGAGGGCGGAAATGGTGAACTAGGGTTTTATCTGATAAGCGACGGCGGGCGTACTCCTTACCGGTTACATTTTCGCAGGCCGTGTTTCATATATTACCAGGCATTTACGGAATTGATAAAAGGGAGTATGTTGAGTGATGCAATTATTTGTATGAGTTCGCTTAACCTGATTGCCGGAGAAATGGATGGCTAGAAAATTAAAAATTAAAAATTCAAAATGAAAGGATTACTGTCTTTTTCATTTTACATTTTTTCGTTATAAATGATACAATTTTCAGAAAAAAGTTTATCTAAAGTTCAGGAGATAATAGCACGATATCCCGAAGGAAGACAAAAGAGTGCTTTACTGCCTGTCCTCCATTTGGCACAGGAAGAATTTGGTGGATGGTTGGATGTGCCGGTAATGGATTACGTAGCTGAGTTGTTAGCGATTACTCCTATAGAAGTTTATGAAGTGGCAACGTTTTACAGTATGTATAATATGAAACCTGTTGGTAAATTTCTTTTCGAAGTTTGTCAGACTGGTCCGTGTATGCTGCGGGGAAGTGATGATATAATCAATTATATAAAAAATAAATTGGGAATAAATGTCGGTGAAACAACACCTGATGGTTTATTTACTTTGAAAACTGTTGAGTGTTTGGGTGCGTGTGGTTATGCTCCTATGATGCAGTTAGGCAAACATTTCCGCGAACATTTAACACCTCAAAAAGTTGATGCGATTATCGAAGAATGTCGTAGTTTCTCGGCTATTAATAATTAATTAAATGAAAAAGTTAGTTTTTATCTTATTTATGTCAATTTCTTCTTTAATCGTCTCTGCACAGGCGGGCAAGGATGCCGAAGTATGGACAAAAGTTGAAGCTTTAAATAAGGCGATTTTCGAGACAAAGGATAGTGCGACAATACAGGAGTTAGTGGCCGAAAATGTTACTTATGGTCATTCAACAGGTCTTTTGGAAAACAAGCCAGTGATGCTGCATAATGCAGTAAATTCAGCAGAATCATATTCAAATCTATCACTTGAAAGATTAAGTACAACTACAGCAGGCCCAACGGTTATTGTTCGCTACATTCTTCGCGGTGATGTTTCAAAAGGAGATGATAAGTATCCTTTAAATATTGCAATATTGCAGGTTTGGGGGAAAAACAAGGGGAAATGGATGTTGTTTGCCCGACAAGCCGTAAAAGTAGCGCCAAAAGCTTAGTAGCTCGTTAGCAGACAATAATTTTTAGAATATAGTTCTTTCATTTATTTACAAACAGTTTTCTTTAAGTCCCTCTAAGGGTTTAAGTCAAATCTTATTTATGAAACTTACTCCATATATTCACTTTAAAGGAAACGCTGAAGAAGCAATGAATTTTTATGCAGATGCCTTAGGCGGAAACATTTCAGAATTAAAAAGATATGGTGAAAGCCCGATGCCGGCAGACGAAGATTATAAAAATAAGGTTTTGCATGGACGGTTAGTTTTTGGAGAAAACATTATCATGATTTCCGATACAATGAAAGGGAACGAAGTATCAACAAATGGAAACATACAATTATCTGTAGAAATCACGGAGGGAAACCAGATAGATACTGTTTTTAATAAGATGGCTGAGGGCGGGAATGTTACGATGCCTTTACAAGATACTTTCTGGGGAGCAAGATTTGGGATGTTAAAAGATGAGTTTGGTGTAAGTTGGATGTTTAACCACGAATTGAAGAAGTAGGGGAGTATGAACATAATATAGATAATTATATAAAAAGTCTCTTTTGGGATTTCGGTTATGAAATTATTATTAGATAAGGCAAATATTGAGGGAATATGTTTTTACGAAACATATCGGAAAAACGGAGGATATTCTGCAGTGGAAAAAGCTTTCAAAATGTCACCTGCAGATATTGTGGAAGAGGTTAAAAAAAGCGGGCTACGCGGACGTGGTGGCGCAGGTTTTCCGACAGGGATGAAATGGAGCTTTCTAGCCAAACCAGAAGGCGTACCTCGTTACCTTGTCTGCAATGCTGACGAGAGTGAACCCGGTACGTTCAAAGACAGGTACCTGATGGAATTTTTGCCGCATCTGCTAATTGAAGGTTTGATCATATCATCGTTTGCCCTCGGTAGCAATCGAACCTACATTTATATACGTGGTGAATATGCCTGGATACCGGATATTTTAGAGCAGGCTATTTATGAAGCCAATCAAAACGGATGGCTTGGTAAAAATATTCTGGGTACTGGTTTCGACTGCCAGATTTATGTGCAACGCGGCGCGGGTGCTTACATTTGTGGTGAAGAAACAGCACTCATCGAAAGCCTTGAGGGTAAGCGCGGTAATCCGAGGATAAAACCACCTTTTCCGGCAATTAAAGGTTTATGGGATAGCCCGACAGTTGTTAATAATGTTGAAACTTTAGCGGCTGTAGTTCCGATAATGAATATGGGCGGAACTGAGTATGCAAAAATTGGAATAGGAAAGTCAACCGGTACTAAATTAATAAGTGCGTGTGGCAACCTCAACAAGCCAGGTGTCTATGAAATCGACATGACCATTAGTGTTGAGGAGTTTATTTATAGTGATGAATATTGCGGCGGCATTCCTAATGGCAAAAGGTTGAAGGCGTGTATTCCTGGCGGTTCATCTGTTCCTATTTTGCCTGCTAACTTGTTATTAAAAACGGCGAAAGGCGAAACCCGTTATATGAACTATGAAAGTTTGTCTGACGGAGGATTTGCTACAGGAAGCATGATGGGTTCCGGAGGTTTTATTGTATTAGATGAAGATCAGTGTGTGGTACGTAATACTTTAACTTTGGCTCGCTTTTACCACCATGAAAGCTGCGGACAGTGCAGCCCATGTCGCGAAGGTACAGGTTGGATGAAACGAGTATTGTATAATATTGAATACGGAAAAGGTAAGTTGAGTGACATCGATTTGCTATGGGATATTCAAAGAAGAATTGAGGGAAATACGATTTGTCCGCTGGGTGATGCGGCTGCATGGCCGGTGGCAGCAGCAATAAGGCATTTTAGAGATGAGTTTGAATGGCATGTGCTTAACCCTGAAGAGTCGCAGGTAAGAAATTTTGGATTGGCCCATTATGCCGATGCGAGAGAGGTTGTTGCATAGGGCTATCGATAGAAATATCATAACATATAAACTTTCACCTTCCAAGTCTTTGTTACTTTAGGTGATACAATTTAATATGGCTGAAGAAGTAAAAAAAGATGTTCCTCAAATGTTTAAAGTGACCATCGACAACATAACGGTCGAAGTTGCTCCTGGAACAACGATATTGATGGCGGCAAGAAAGATTGGGGGCGATGTAACCCCTCCAACAATGTGCTTTTATAGCAAGCTGAAAGGAAGCGGAGGTAAGTGCCGCACCTGCCTGGTAGAGGTAGCTGCAGGTTCAACTGCAGACCCTCGCCCGATGCCTAAGCTTGTTGCAAGTTGCCGTACCAATGTCATGGATGGAATGGTGGTAAAAAGCATCACAAGTGAAAAAGTTATTGATGCCCGTAAAGGAGTAGTTGAATTTTTATTATTAAATCATCCTTTAGATTGCCCCATTTGCGACCAGGCTGGTGAGTGTCACTTACAGGATTTAAGCTATGAACATGGAAGCGAGGGAACAAGATATGAGTTTCAGCGTCGCTTGTTTGAAAGAGAGGATATCGGTCCATATATTCAGTTGCATATGACGCGCTGCATACTTTGTTATCGTTGCACTTATGTTGCTGACCAGATTACAAACACACGTGTTCACGGTATTCTAGACAGGGGTGAACATGCGCAGATAAGTACTTACATCTCTAAAGCTATCGACAACGACTTTAGTGGAAATATGATAGATGTTTGTCCTGTAGGTGCTTTAACCGACAGAACATTTAGGTTTAAAAACCGTGTTTGGTTTTTAAAACCGATGGACGCTCATAGAGATTGTGAAAAATGTTCAGGACGCGTAACCCTATGGAACAGAGGGGATGAAGTGTTCAGGATAACTGCAAGGAAAGATGAGTGGGGTGAAGTAGAAGACGCACCAGACGGTAAGCCAGCCTGGATTTGCAACACATGCCGCTTCGATAAAAAGAAAACAAGTGACTGGATTATAGAAGGTCCAAGAAAGATTAAACGACATACTGTTATTTCTGCCGGTCATTACATAGGCGTTAAAAAACCTCATGAAACTATTGCAGAAGTAATGGGAGGACGACATCCCAAATTGTTGATGGATATTCATACT
>Ga0073774_1000391_pt1 | contig 11407 bp, 10 predicted proteins | sample InSIn5gowninarea_FD_77487 | JGI IMG/M metagenome (GOLD analysis project Ga0073774, IMG submission 77487) | Clean room microbial communities from NASA Spacecraft Assembly Facility at Jet Propulsion Laboratory, Pasadena, California, USA -... ... | reverse complement strand
TGGACTTATTAATGCGGGTGCCACATTCCAGAGAGCTATGGATATAGCTTTCCGAGGGTTGATTAACAGATCAATAGTGGTTTACATGGATGACTGATAGACATTGCAACTTTTGTAATCGAGATGGCCACTTAGAATCCAAATGCTTTAAGAAGATGGAAGCCTTGGAAGCAGCAATGAAGAAGCATAACATCCATTTGGAGCACTCTTCAACTTCAACTTCATCTTCAGGGATAGCACTTTCTGCATGTGGTTGTCAAGCATCTCGGTCTGGCTATGCACTAAATGTATATTCTTCTTCTCATTCTCATGAGTGGCTCATTGATTCTGGAGCTTCTTATCACATGGCCAAAAACAAAGCCATGTTTTCTTCTTTAAATGATTGTAACACCAAAAATATATATGTTGGTGATGATAGATCTCTTAGTGTTGTAGGGACTAGAACTGTTCATATAGACAATGGTCAATTTAATGATGTATTATGTGTTCCAACCTTATCCTGCAACCTTCTATCTGTATATCAGATAACTCATTCAGGTGAAGCTAAAATCGTTGAATTTTCACCTCAGGATGTTGTAATTAAGGACCTAAGAGATCCTAGATATATTTTAGCTACTGGCATTGCTGATGATTCTACAAGGTTGTATAAGTTTCACAACTTTGGGTCATCAAATCTTCCCTTGGTATTTGTTGCTCATAATGATGAAGTGAGCAAACTTTGGCATGAGCGATTTGGTCACTTAAACTATCGCTCTCTTTAGAATCTATAAATATGGTGACAGGTCTTCCAATGGTATCTTGCAGAGATGGTGTTTGTTCCGAATGTGTACTCGAAAAACATCATCGGGATAGTTTTGAAAAACGTGCCTCTTGGCACACCTCAGCCCCTTTACAGCGTGTGCATAGTGATTTATGTGGTCCACTTCCAGTTGTTTCATTCTCTGGCTACAAGTATTTCTTAACTTTCATTGATGATTTCTCCAGACGCACTTGGGTATACTTCTTAAAACTCAAGAGTGAAGTATTTAACATGTTCTTGGCCTTTAAGGCCTTTGTTGAAAAACAATCTGGACATCAAATTCTTAAGCTAAGATCTGATAATGGCGGAGAATATGTTAACAACAAATTCATCAACTTTTGCACTGAGAATGGAATTCAAATGCAACATGCTGTTCCATATACTCTACAACAAAATGGTGTAGCTGAAAGGAAGAATCGTACCTTAAAGGAAATGGCTAATTGTATGCTTCAATCTAAAGGACTTAGTCTTAATTATTGGGCAGAAACAATTAACTGTGCAAATTACATAATAAATCGTACTCCTACTAAGGTTTTAAAGAATATCACTCCAGAAGAAGCATGGAGCTCAATTAAACCAGATGTAAGTCACTTTCGTGTTTTTGGAAGTGAAGCATGGGCCCATATTCCAGATGAGAAACATAAAGCTTTAGAACCTAAGAGTGAAAAATGTATATTTGTTGGATATTCTGAAGATGTCAAAGGATATAGACTTATTCCACTTAAGTCCAAAAATGTTATCATTAGAAGAGATGTAAAGTTTGCTGAAAATATATCGGCCTATGAGCCTAGTTTGGCGGATGTGCCACCTCTCCCTATCTCTTCTACTTTTGAAAATATTTCTTCTTCAGATGATGAAAGCGAGGATGAAAATCCTCACCCACCTTCTCAGGATCCTCCTTCAGCTCCTCAGCTTCCAAAATGGGTCCGTGCTACTCAGGATGCAGCAGGTGATCTTGCCGGTGATCCTACAGATCAGCGACGTACACGTTCTCAGTTTGATAGAGCCTCTTCTTTACTGGCTCAAGCTTCAGTGAATTATGATCCTGACACCTTTGCAGAAGCTTCAGGCCATCCAGATTGGGAAGCAGCTATGAATGAAGAATATCATTCATTATTGGCAAATGATACATGGGATCTTGTTCCTCTACCAAAGGGATGAAAACTTGTTAGATGCAAATGGGTTTACAGAACCAAGTATGGACCAGATGGGAAAGTTGATAAACATAAAGCTCATCTTGTTGCTAAGGGTTTTTCACAAGTTGAAGGAATTGACTACACTGAAACCTTCTCCCCTATTGCCAAAATGAACTCTATCCACCTTGTTCTTTCCCTTGCTACCTCTTTCAAATGGGAAGTCCATCAGATGGATGTTAAATCTGCCTTGTTGCATGGGGACTTGCATGAAGAAATCTATATGGAACAAGCTATTGGCTTTATACAAACAGACTCCAGCCTTGTATGTCGACTTAAGAAATCCCTTTATGGTCTCAAGCAAGCTCCTCAAGCTTGGTATGCCAAAATGGATAACTTTCTTTTAGAAAATGGCTTTTCTAGGTGTCATTCTGACAATACTGTCTACACCAAGAAAGTGGGCAAGTCTCTTATCATTCTTGTTCTTTATGTTGATGATCTTATCCTGACTGGTAGTGATCCCAACCTTATAAACCATGTGAAGTCTAGCCTTAAAAGGAAGTTTGAAATGACAGACTTAGGACACTTACATTATTTTCTTGGTCTTCAAGTCTTGCAATCCAAGGAAGGTATTTCCCTCTCCCAGTCCAAGTATGCCTATGATATTCTACGCCATTTTCACATGGAAGACTGTAAGCCAGCCCCTTCTTCCTTTCAGTCTGGAGTCAAACTTTTAGTCACTTGTACTTCTCCTGAAGTTGATGCTACCTTATACCGTCAACTTGTAGGAAAACTTTTGTATCTAACCCATACTCATCCTGACCTTTCCTTTGTTGTTGGCCTTGTTGCTCGGTTTATGCAAAACCCACATGAAAGTCATTGGAAACCAGCTAAAAGAATACTTTGTTATGTTCGAGGTACAGTTCAGTTTGGGATTCATTATAGTGCCGAAGCAGCTGCTCTATTGGTTGGTTTCACTGATTCTGATTGGGTTGGTGACCCTGATGATCGAAAGTCTACTGCAGGTTATGTGTTCACTCTTGGTTCAGGACCTATTACATGGGCTTGCAAGAAACAAGGTGCCATTTCTCTTTCTTCAGCAGAAGCAGAGTATCATGGTGCCGTAGAAGCTAGTAAGGAAGCCTTGTGGCTTCGTCAGATCCTGTCAGAGTTTTTCTTTTAGCAGCAACATCCGATTACACTTTGGTGTGATAATCAAAGTGCCATTCAACTATGCAAAGATCCATTCCAACATCAGCGCAGCAAACACATTGAACTGCACATGCACTTCATCAAAAAGCTCATTCACGACCATGTTCTTGAAGTGCAATATTGTTCAACAGATGCTCAAGTTGCAGACATCTTTACAAAGGCTCTCACAGAGGCGAAGTTCACTAAACTTCAATTTATGGTTGGAGTTCAGGAAGTTTTCACTAAGGGGGGATAGGCTCTAGTGCCTCCTTCCTTCTCCTATTATGTCATATTTGTAAATCCTTCAATCCTATCCCAAGTTGTTCTTAAGGGGGGATGTTAGGATATTCTGACACATAGGAAATAGTTAAGTATAACTTGGTCTAGTATAGAGTTAGGTAAAGTGTGTTTCTTTACTATGTACATTTTGTAACTTACAATCCGACGGTCACGATATGTAGTGATCCGACGGTTCATTCTCTCCTCGGTATTACCGACACCTGATCCGTGGCTTAACACCCGATTGGTCCATGATCTCTATTTAAAGAGCATGGAGGGTCATTTGTAGGTTAATTGTTCATGAGCGAAGCTTATGTAAAATTTCATTCTTTTATTAATAAATTTCCTGAAGTGGCCGCGTTGGCTCAGGCCATGGACTGTTTCCCTCTTTGAGGGTTTTAACCACGTCAAAATACTGGTGTATTGATTTGTGATCTATGTGTGAGCGGTGTCCTTTGGTGTTTTGTCTGAGGAACTTACCCTATAAATTTCTACACTCAGCATATCAACCTTCCCCTTCTGAGGCAGCAAGAGATGGGACTAATCAGTTGAGAAATATCCATTCAATTTTGCTGACCAGTCCCTACTAAGCAGCATTCCATAAGCCTCAAGTATATCGACTACCACTATATGAATGACTTGTGTATATTATGGTTTAGCAGCTATCCGAATCAACACATCTTTCAATTCTCCAATTACTTTCACATTTGTCTTGTCCAATTGCATAATTCGAGTCCTAGTTTTCTCGGGTATCGCATGTAGTCTTTTAGCAACAACATAAGGCATCACAGTGGATGAGGCACTAGAATCTACCAAGCAATTTTGTACGTTCATGTTGAGGATTTCAAATGTGATAAGGAAAGGTGGAGTCATGGATTTTGATTTTCTCCCTATCATGGTTGCACTGACATCTTGGGGGTTTCGATTCATTTTGGAAAGAGTGGCTTCCATAGCTGATGGAATTTGGGCTGTAATGGAGGTGTTGACAAGTCTGGACACTGACTTCTTGGTTTGGCTGCTTGGGATGGTGGGAACTTTGCAGTTCCACTCATTCATAGCTTTCAGGAGCAGATCTCTTTGCTGCGTTAATTTTAGCAAATCAAAGTATGTGATATTAGCCCTAGATTTTTTGAGATCATCCACAATATTGTAGTCAATGTTATAAACAGGATAGGGTAGAGTAAACATAGCATTTTTTCTGTTTTTAGGTGGGAGTTTACCATTTTGAGTCACCTTCGTTGCAGTGGGAGCTGTATTATCTTTCTTTGGATGGCTTGCCACTGGGGTATTCTTGGACTGACCACGTGGTCTACCCTTCTCAACAAGAACTTTGGGAGTAGGTGCCTTCAAAGAGTGGACATCTTTCTTTGTTTGGTCTACAGGCTTCATCGCACCTGGAAGTGGCCCTTTACTTTGTGTATGGATTTCATTAGTGTGTATTTCTGTCGTGCTACTTTCTTCGTCATCATCATTTTCATTTGTATAGAAATCACACAGTACGTTGATCTGAGATTCTTCATCCAAGGGCTATTCTACATGGTATTCTTCCTCATTTTCTTGTTCTGGCTCTAGCTCCGATATAGGTTCTTCTTGGTTAAGGAGCGATCCGATAAGAGCCAGATCTTCTGTAGTTAAATTCCCTTCATTGGGTGGAGCAGGCAGTGCAAGTGGACCATGACCACCTTATGTCTTCTTATGCTAGAAAGGTTTGAAAATTTTTCATTTGTTATACTCTCCTCCACTCCCACTTGTACTCTCTCCAGAATTCCCTTTCATATCGATGATTGTGTTTGTCAGTTTCTTAATGATCTGATGCAAACCTTCCACATCTATGGTATCCTTTTCTTTGGTTTCATCCCCTTTGTTATCACTCCCATTATTCTTCTTGGATGCTTGAGAGGCTTTCTTTTCTCTGGTTCTATGATGGCATGCTGTGAGACTGAGCATTTCATTCTCAACTTTTACTGCTTCATCGATAGCACCCTATAAGGTTTATGCGTTACTCCTTTTGACCCACATCACAGTAGGGACAGGGAGAGAAATGATGTAGAATTCCATGAGAACCTCCTCAGTAGGTCTAGCGTTAGCCAGGATTCTGTTGAAGAAGGTGTTGAACAAGATGTGAAAATCCTTGACCTTTTCTTTGGTTTCCATTTTCAAATAGGATAGTTCTAGAACTAAGGCCGCAAGGGTTTTTTCATCACCATACTTGTCTAAAAAGGCTTGTTGAAAGGCAGCCCATGAGGTGATCGATCCGATTCTCAAGCTAAAGTACCATGTGGAAGTTGCACCAATCAGGGTAAAAGGGAATAGGCGACATACTATATCTTCATCAGCTACCCCCAACATGCACACGGCCAGGAAGAAAGAGTGAATATGGTTATCAGTGGTGCCTCCTTTCTCTGGGTCGAATTTAGGTAGTACTCTTTCTGCATTCTTGGGTAGGGGATGCTGCTGCCGAGGTACCGCTACAGTGTCCTGAGTGAGCTAGGGAGGAAGTGCTCCCGAAGGAGGTGGGAGGAAGTGCTCCCGAAGGAGGTGGGAGTTGGTTCCCACCCGGTTGAAGCTGGTTCCCACCTGGGAGAGGAATGTTAGCCATATCGTGAATAGGGATGTTCTGGTTGAAGGTTTCTTTAAGGCTTTCTTTATTAAGACTTCTCAAATTGGGCCAGGGATTACCTTCAGAGAGTGGATCTTTAGGAATTTCTTCCTAGGGAGTGTCGATACTTTACAAGGATTCAAGCACAATATCTTCAAGAGATGGGGCTACAGATGTCTCTTCGTTTATGGAACAGATCCTTGGCTTTCTTTTAGTTGTTGGAGGTAAAGAGTGAAAGATGGGGAGTTGAGAGAGGGAACGAACGTAAGCCCGAGTGAGTATTCTGACTGGTTGTCACTGAGTGACAGGATACTCCCACAGTGTCTCTTCTTCGAAATGAGGCTTTTCCGAATGGGAGGAAGGGTCTTTTCGATCTTCACTATCCATGCATTAATCTTTTTGAGTCCATGTGCGACATTTATGGAGGAAATCATAAAAAGCTTTGGACGGCGGTTCAGGCCCCCCTCCTTCTAGCTCGAATTTGTTGACATGGAAAATTTCGCTATACCAACCAGGGGAAAATAACCCGATCATAGATCCCAATTAGATCTGCTTACGTTTGGGATGGCTAGCTCCAACGGATTTTAAAGGATCCCGTAGATTGTTAAGTGTGTTGAAAGATTGCTTCTGGGAGGAAGACTTCAATTAAATCAACAAAATGAAAACAGTTAACCTCTATGTATCAAATCCTATCTACACTACTTCTAGCTACTCTAGTCTAATCCTACTTATCCTAATCTATCCTGCAGGAGCATAACAAAAAGGAGGTTAAACATCATATATAAATTCCAAGCCTAATTGAATCAATTACTGGTTCACATAAGAACAAGGCTACATCGATTCTTAATTGCAATCCAATCATTCATACAGGAATACACATTCCTTTGTATGGAAGTAAAGCTTGCAACTGATGTCTAACATAGTTCCAAAACAAGGTCTGCTTATGAATTAACTATGATGAAGAAATACATTCAAACAACCAAGGCTAATTATAAACTGTATTGTTGTCAATATGCATAAAAAAAACCAAAACACATTCGTATTTATGATAGCAACAACGCCCTGTCTCAAAACAAAGAAAGCAAAAGATCTTAAATCTAAAATAGAAGGCTCCTCATTGAACCAAACAGTCTCCTTTATTCATTATAAATCAAAGTTGTTTTCTCCAAACAAAAAGCCCCCATCTCCTATCCGGAGGTAATACTTAAACACATGGAAATGACTCTCGGTTTTCCCTTCATCCTTTCGCCTTCCCCTTTTTCTCTTGAATATACAAATCAGAACACACAGATGCAGAACAATCGGTGTCATTGCTGACATGTAGAGGGCATTTCCTATCACTCTAGTGCTTCGTTTCTTAAGGGATGAATAGATGTTGATTGAAAGAGAATGACTGCGTGTCATCTCTTCACACCTGTATACAGCGGACATTATCCCTTATTATTTCATGAAGGAAACTGAAAACACTATGGTCATCATCCCACATTTGGCATGATTTAATGTGTGTTTGGAAGTAATGACATCTTGATGGATCAGCGCTATCATGAGTGCTTCTACTGAACACAGAGAGTGCTTTCATTATGCACTATGGCGGTCCGTATTCCCTTTTGCAGAGTGTGTTTTTGCAATATTAACACCGGTGGTGCATAGGTGTCCTCTTGATATAGCTTCCATTTATCCGTCACTGGGTCTACTCGAATTTGCCTGCAGAAATAATTCATATCAGCTATGATTGTGAGAAATATGGCAAACATGCTTACAAAACAAGGATCTTGCCTTCATCAAATGCTTATAACATCAAATGTGAAAGAATCAGCCCCTAATTTTTAATTTATGCATTGATTAAGTGCTGCAAGTGCGAATCCGATTTACATTGAAAATCATTGCATAACACATAACCAGATCCGAAATTCGAACTTGAAAGATTATGGACTGGAGCCTATACCCTATCGGGTTTGCGATATGGGATTTCCCATTAAAATCGTGACCACAACATTTTATCTAATACACAGGAATATATGTGAAAACCCGCAGCCTGGCCGTATAGCCGGACTTCAAAAATTATATACTGGAGCCTATAATTATCCGTGGGTCTGGTCATCACCCTTTCGCTAATTTCATAACCCCAGGCTCCGCTGATTGTGATAAGCGATCAGGGAAGGTGGACCTGAAATATATATATATACTAACCTTAATAGTCCTAGCGGGTCCGCAATGTATGTCTTCCCTTTGAAAAGCCCTGACCTTAATAATTTCCGAAAAACACAGAAATATGCGGGAAAACCCACATCTGGCCATAAGGCCAGACTTGAAATATTATGTGTCTGGATCTATAATCATCGACGGGTCCGGTGATAGCGGTATGCCTTATATATATAGACCCCGAACCCCACCGATAGCGATAAGCGATGGGGTTCTGGACCTAAAACATATATATCGTGTTTAATAAAGCCATCGGGTTCGATAAACAGTGGCGCACTATATATATATATATATATATATATATATATGTAAGTGTTGGACCTGGCCGATAGCAATATGCGATATAGCTCTGGACCCGATATATATGAAATATGGTTAATAATGCCATTGGGTCTGGAGTATAGTGGCGCGCCTTTTATATAAGCCCCGGACTCGCTAATAGCGATGTGCAATATGGCTCTAGACCCGAAATATATAAATTTGAGTTGATAATGCCATTGGGTCCGGAAGAGAGCAGTGCACAGTGTTGATTGCGATAGGCCAAAAAGGGGTGATTTATGCATATTTGCAAAGCATTTCCATTGTAAAGGGTTATAATGGGAATGAGGTGCGATACAAGATTTTTGAGGGTTGGAAAAGTCCCAATGGAGGAAATGAATGGGGGAAAATGAATGGGGGGTTAGGAAGGGCTAGAGATGAATCATGCAGCAGATATTTAAAGAAGGGGGCTCAACCATTAGAAATTGAAAGTTTGACTCGGCAACGAGTTAAAGTCTCTTGGATAAGAGAGACCATTAGGAAGGTGAAAGATCAACTTTTAAAGGACCCATTCAAAATTAGGCAGGTTTTGATAGGGTGGTGGTTGTGGCCACAACACTTCCAAAGTAGATTCCAACACTTCCATGTTGGAATTTGTGTAAATTCTACAATACCTCCTTGTCCCCTCAAGAAGTTGAACCTGTTGCTAGCAAAAGTAGATTCCTAACACTTCCATGTTGGAATTTGTGTAACTTCTACAATACCTCCTTGTCCCCTCAAGAAGTTGAACCTGTTGCTAGCAAAAGAGAAGGTTGAGAATATATAGACTCTGATGTATCTGTAGGTATAATCTTCCAGCTTGGTGTTTGGTGCATTGGTGTTGAAGGACCATAATCTAATCCATTGTATGCTCCACACCATCCAAATCAGAATTCAAATCAGAACAATTGCAAGCATGCAAAGGATTAATTTTATCTCCAAATCAAGTAAATACATGAGATGTAGAATATTTTATTATGATATAAACATATTATCCTACCAACAAATTTTAGAGATCCAAATGGAAAATACCATGCAAGTATAATGTGAAGAAGAATGGTTAATAGAAGAAAAATAGAAAACCCCTCAGATTCATAGGAAATAAGGAATAAATATTCAAAAACAGTGAAGAAAAATAAAAAAGGCAGCAAATAAATCTACTGCCACAAACCTGAATTATTTGTAGGTTCTTGAAAACCATAGCACAAAAACTTCCAAAACCAAAGGATTGAAGAATAGTTAATAGAAGAAAAATAGAAAACCCCTCAGATTCACAAGAAATAAGGAATAAACATTCAAAAACAATGAAAAAAAAATAAAAAAGGAAGCAAATAAATCTACTGTGATAGACTTAGGTTCTTGAAAACCATAGAACAAAAACTTCCAAAACCAAAGAATTGTCAAAAGACTGGGTACAACCATAGGGGCTGGGAAGGGGCAAAAGAATTGAGAAATCAATACAGGGAAGTTAAGCACAAAGAATAAATGCTTGCAATAGGGCTTCTCGCTATGTTGGAACCCATGCACCAGCATAGCCCAAGTCAACCTTCAAAGACGGTAACAACAGAAGAACAAGATCCTTCACAAGAAAAATGGTTAAGAGATTCCAGATACAAGCACCCCAAAGGAACCCTGTCAATTTTGTGGCTCTATTCACAAGTGAGAGGACAAAGAACTATAGCTACAAGGAAAACCTCACTGGACATTGCCACTTGTATAGCTACAAGGAAAAAGAGAGGCAATCAATGGTGTAAACTAAGGTTTTCAAACTTGATATTTGAAATTTACATCTAAGCATTGCATGACCACTGGGCATTCACCTCTCTATTTACTATATTTATTCTCTTGGAAGTGCATTCTATGGTTTCTTGAAAATATAAAGATTGTTTTTATTATAAAAAAAATTTCAAGTATAGCATATCAAACACACCACACAAGTTAACACCGATGATTGAAATCACCAAGATCACAAGTTAACACTGGTGATTGAAATCACCAAGATGATTGAAATAAGTACTTAACTATCCTTAATTATGTTCAATTTCTCCATGCTTGAACTTTTGTAAAGCATTAATTATGTTCAATTTTTCCATACTTGAACTTTTGTAAAGCATTTGATGTGTGTAACTAGGATTTGGCATGGAACTAGCTTTTCAGAATTGTTTAGTTGTTGCGTTCAGTTTATTTTCACAAAATTTTAATGATATAAAAACTAATGTGTTAGAAAATCTTGAAATATTTTGTACTCATAGTCACTAGATATTCAACAACCACAACTTCAAGTAAGCAAGCAACATTATGCTGTCTCTAGTAGGCTCTCTACCCAGAAATATTGTGTACTCTACTTAGAATTGTTTAGTTGCTGCATTCAGTTTATTTTTCACAATATTTAAATTTTAAATATTGTGTACTACTCAGAATTGTTTAGTTGCTGCATTCAGTTTATTTTTCACAGAATTTTAATGATATAAAAACTAATGTGTTGAGAATCTTATTGAAATATTATGTACTCATACTCACAAGATATTCAACAACCACAACTTCAAACAAGAAAGCAACATTATGTTGTCTCTAGTAGTCTCTCTACCCATAAATATGGTATACTCTATTCAAATTCACTTTATTTTTCACAAAATTTTAATGATATAAAAATTAATGTGTTGAGAATCTCATTGAAATATTGTATACTCATACTCACTAGATATTCAACAACCACAACTTAAAACAAGCAAGCAACATTATGTTGTCTCCCGTAGGCTCTCTACTCAGCTTACACTACACACAAGATCACACATTTCTCACTTTAAAATTTTGGAAATTAAGATTTCAAAGCTAATTTTGGAAATTAAGATTTCAAAGCTAATTTTGGAAATTAAGATTTAGAAGCTAATTTTGGATTAAGATTTC
>Ga0073774_1000389_pt1 | contig 11420 bp, 14 predicted proteins | sample InSIn5gowninarea_FD_77487 | JGI IMG/M metagenome (GOLD analysis project Ga0073774, IMG submission 77487) | Clean room microbial communities from NASA Spacecraft Assembly Facility at Jet Propulsion Laboratory, Pasadena, California, USA -... ... | reverse complement strand
AGACTATAATCTACTTCTTTTACTGTTTATATGTATTCTTCTTAGAACTGCGCTTAACATAACCATAAACACAAATATAACATAAACATGTACAATGCACCAAGATTTATGTGGTTCACTACCAATGAGGTAGCTACGTCCACAGGAACTTCATCTTTATTATATTTAATAAAATGGTTACAAAGCTCCTACTTCGCACTTCTTTGCAATATCTCTCTCTTCTTCTTTTCTTCTCTTCTCTTCAGAGCCTCTACGCACAAAGTGGCTAGAGCGCTCCTTCTCTCTCTCTCTCTCTCTCTCCTAGTACACTAGCCTAAAAGATATTCAGAATAAACAGGCTAAGCACTATAGTGCTTCTGCACACTTACAAGTATCTCTTTCAACAAAAGTGCCCTCTCTAGTCTCTTTATTATATCTTTCTCATACTATTTCTACTTCCTATACAGGGTGACTTAGGTCACTTCCAATTACATTTATGTGGACCTAAAGGTCCACATTCCCAAAACCTGTTACAATAGATTCCCAAGCCCTTACAAAATGGGGAAAACCCCTTTTGGTCTTTGGTCTTTGCACTGTGGTAAGCGCACCACGTCCTGTCGGCTCCGCATCCTCGCCGAAGATCCTGGGAGTTTTCCTCGAACTATGCAGCTTCTAGGAAGCTACTTTCCTACTCCAATAGGCCCCCAACACTCACTTGTGGCTCATCCCTGAGCCACTAGCTGCTGCTTGTCATCTCTGCTCTTTTCATTCTTTGATTTTTGGTTTGTCTTGTCGTTGTGCTGCACAATCTTGGCCCAAGTAATGCAGGGGCTCCCAACAATCATACAATGGTTTCCTTTGGTAGAGAGTTGCCTATGTTTCTGTGGACACTTCAGTATCTTGGCCTTAACATTGTCACTAGTGTATGAGCTCTCAGTACCTCATTCTTCAGTCCATCTTCATAGTTTCTTGTTGATGCCCTTGGCATCGTCAATTGAACCACTCAACAAGTGTTGTTCTTTCATAGTAGATCTCTGGTCTGAGGATGTTACCGCTCCATTCCCATCATCTCCTCTACTATCTGGATACATAGTTGCTGAGGGGAGGAGTGAAGTGTTCCCCCCCTATTGGATATCAAGACACTTACAATAATATGGGCGAAAATACACAATAGATGACATGTTTCTCGGTGTTTAACCTCTCCTATGCCATGTGGTTCTTATAGCACGCTGCACCGAGTTCATGATGATGGTTGTCTTCCTTACCAGCTGTACTGCTGACTATCAAGGTGTCGTCATATCAGTGCTATCACTTGCTTCTTACGTGTGACAATGGGATTTGTTGATGATGAATATTCTTTCCTACGTGTTGAATCTCTACTAGCTTGTGCGGATCCCTTTTGTCAGCGGTAAGCGTGTCTATCATGATGTCGTTAACTGTCGATCTACCGTTTTCCATATCCTTTCAAGCATGCCATGCTTGTTCTATCATGATTTGTTTTGGTCACATGAAAATTTTTTCTTCGCCTCATTTAGCCATTATTCCCTGGTTGTATGTACTCACATGGGCTGACACATGTGGCCTATCTTCTCCATTGTTATATCATTTGTACCTCTATACTGCGCAACTCCCTTGCTCACACGTGTGATTCGTCATACTTGTGCCACAATTTACTACGCGGGACCTACTTCTACTTCGTGGTGTCACTCTGTCAGTCAAATACTCCGCAGATTCACTCGTTACTCTATGTTGGCTTCCTAAGTCTGCACTATGTAGACTACTTATGTGTGCAATGTCTCTTTCAACTAAACTGGACATCTACATACTTTGTTTCCTTGCTTTTAAGTGGAGAAATGGGGTTGGTTGTCCCTGTAAAGTTTCAACCTACTCCCATTCACCAGAGTAGGGATCATGTTTCCATCCAGCTTTGCTAAGCTGGCAGCCCCTCCTTCTGTAACATGTCTCACTTGATAGGGTCGCAGCCAATGCATGTGAAACTTCTCTGGGAACTGCGCAAACTTGTAGTAATACATCAAAACAAGGTCTCCTTCCTTGGTTGCTTTACTTTTACTATGTTCTTTTGTACTTGCTGATGAAATCCTGCTACAAATCTGTCTTCTTCTAGTTCTACCAGGTGTAACAACCTTTCTTCTACTATTTCTTCATCTACCAAATCTGTAAGTGTTGTAATCTTCAAGCTGGGTATGACATATTCCATGGGCATGACAACTTCCTGCCCATATGCCAATTTAAATGGTGTTTGTCCTGCCAATTTCTTACAGGTTGTTCTATAAGCCCATAACACTGCTGAAATTCTTGTATCCCAATCATCTCTGTTGGCATTGCATATCTTTGTCAAGGCATTCTCTAAAATTTTGTTGAAGGCTTCCACAGTTTCGTTTGCCTGAGGGTGATAAGGTGTACTTTTTTTATGGTAAATCTGAAATTCTTCAGTTAACAGTTGTATGGTTTGGTTTAGAAAGTGTGTACCTTGATCACTCATCAAAATGCACATACATCCAAACCTTGTAAGTATATTCTCAAATATGAACTACACTGTTGTAACTGTGCTACAGTCTTTTACTAGTGTTGCCTCAACCCATCTGGTTAAATAGTCTATCGTAGTAATAATATATCTGGCACCAGTGCACTTTCCTAGAGGGTTAATAGGCCTTACAAAATCAATAGTCCATTTGTCGAATGCTTGTAGTTTAACTTGTGGTTTCAAGGGCATTTCATCTCTTCTCGATGGTTTTCCTATTCTTTGAGAAACATCGCAGCTTCTGCAAAACTCCTTTGCATCTTTATGGACTGTTGGCCACCATAGCCCTGCTATTAATACTTTTTGCACTATAGCTTTTCTTATGTAGTGACCTCCTGCAATTCCAGCATGTGCTTCTTCTAGAATTCTCCTTCGTTCATTCTCCAAGACATATCTGTGCAATATCTCATATGATCCCAGTTTATACAGTTGTCCTACAATAAGTGTGAAGTTAGCTATGTGCACTACCAGCTGCTTCTTTTGTTGCATGGTGTATGGCTCTGGTGATGCTCCAGTAGTCAAAAAATGGATGATATCCTGAAACTAATCATCCGCAATCTGTATAGAAAATAACTGCACATCGGGTAAACATTCTTCCAGACTGATAGTTTCCTCATCTAATTCCAACCTAGATAGGTGATCAGGTCCTGTGTTCAGTCTACCTGGTTTTACCATGACCTCAAAGTCGTATTCCTGGAAGAGAATTAGCCATCTACAGATCTTCCCCCCCAACACTGGCTTATTTACTAGGTACTTAAGTGCTGAATGATCAGTAAACATTTTAAGATGAGACCCCAACAAGTAGTGCCTGAATTTTTGTAATGCATATACCATAGCTAATCCTTCTCTTTCTATGGTAGTATAGTTTCTCTCTGTTGATGATAGCTTTCTGCTTGCAAAAGCAATTGGATGATCAATGCCTCCTTCACCAGGTTGTGCCAATATAACACCCAAGGCAATAGAAGATGCATCTACATGCACATGAAATATTTTCTTCCAATCTGGAAATACTAAGATCGACACAGTCACCATTTTTTCCTTTAGGATATCCAAACGTTTTTGACATTCTTCATTCCATTCATACTTCTCATCATGTTTCAGTAGCTTCTCCATTGACGTAGTAATCTGTGCATATCCTTTGATAAAAGTTTTGTAATATCATGTATGCCCAAGTGTAGTGCGTAGTTGCTTCACTGATGCAGGTGGAGGTAAGTTCACAGTAATGGCAATTTTAGCAGGGTCCACCATTAATCCTTGTCTGCACACCACATATCCCAACAATATACCAAAAGGTACACAAAATATACATTTTTTCAAGTTTAATGAAATTTGATGTTCTCGGCACTTCGCAAGCATAAGTCTCAAAGCCCCTACATGCTTGTTCATTAATCCAAAAATAGTCTAGTCATCAAAATAACATTCAAAGAAATTATGAATAAACTCCTTAAAGATTGCAATCACTACCCTAGAGAATATGGCTGGTGCATTCTTTAATCCAAAGGGCATCACTATATACTGGAATGAGCCCCATTTTGTTGCAAAGGTGGTCTTATACATGTCTTCTTCGTGGATCCTGATCTGGTGATAACTCGAGAATCCATCTGTGAAAGAGTAGACTTCCTGTCCTCCTACATTATCAAATACTTCATCTGTAAATGGTGTGGGGAAGGGATCATTTAAAGAAGCATCGTTCAACTTCCTTAAGTCCACACAATTCCTAATTTCTCCCTTGGTTTTCTTGTCCTGCACCACCATAGGGCTAACCCATTCACTTTCTTCCATTGGTTCAATTATGCCTGCTGTGAGCATCTTGTCTAATTCTTTCCTGACTTTTTCCTTATATCTGGGGTTCAATCGATATGGGTGTTGTTTTACTAGTTTGGCTCCTTCCTTTAGTGGGATTCTCATGACACCCAAATCTCCTAGGATGGCTTTCATGTCTTCAAACTTCATGGGGAACAAATCCTGATATTCTTGCAATAGGTCAGCTACTTGTCCAATAGTCCTATCATCCCAATAGTTTCCTATGGATGCAATCTTCGGCATTTATTCTCTTCCAATACTTACTTTCTTGATTTTCAACTTCTCAGTAATCTCTGGGAAGTCTAGAGTTGGTCCTACAACTACGCGGGATCCTTCAGATTCAAGAATATTAATGTTTCATGGGTCATCATCTTCTTCTATGGAAAAATTGTAGCATTCTTTGGCATTCTCTGTCTACACTGTCCAGTCTGTCTGAATGCTTATAGGTAATGGGTCATCTACGATCTTTATGCACAATATCTCCAAAGCATCATTAACTGATGGGTATTCCAACTGGTCAAACATCAGGTACAGGTTCTCTCTTAGTGTCTACCAATTTTCAGTACCTCGGCGCAGTTCTGTCTCAGCATACCAGTGTCTTGGACTGCTATCCAAGGTATGTAGAAATAAATGTACCCACTCATCCTTAGATCTGTCTTTCCATGCTTCTTCATAGGCCCGTATGTGCAGGGCTAGTCCTGATACTCCATCATATAATGACTCCATTCCTCCAGTATTAGCTCCAAATCTAATCAGCAGTAGTCTGCGACAAGTATCCCAAGTGGCGATGTTCTGTAGATGCGCAGTCCACCACATCGTGGGTGTGGCTCTTAATGCAACAAAAAGGTGTTGAAGTTTCTCGAAACAGGGCAATTGTGCTTCATATTTTTGAACACAGATCTAAATATCAGATAAGCCATCAAAGATTGGTAGTGTACTTACCTTTGATCCGATCCAGCGAAGTGTCTTGGTAATCCTTACAAGTCTTCTTCTCGAAACTTCATGCAAGTGTTGTTGCCAGTTTTTGAGTCCTACCTCTGAGTCAGACATACATGAGCTTTCACATTGCCAACTCAAGATTCCATCACTAGTTGGATTCACAGAGTCTCCCTGCACAGCTATCAGATAGTATACAGTATCAATGTTGCAGGATTCCTCTTCGGCTGTAATTAATTCTGTATATCTTGGTCCTAATACAGGATCTAGCGGTCCAATAACACGGATTCCATTACCTTCAAAGGACTTGGATTTCTTTTTCAAGTTAATAATCGCTTGATTTTCAAATGCCCAGTTGATGCCTAACAACACAAGATACGGTGTACTATCATCAATTATTTCTATAACCTCAAAGTCAGCTAGGTTGTGCACTCCATCGAGGTTGACCAGGACACTAGATAGACGTCCTAGGGGAATGACTCTTTGCTAGTTTGCTAGCCTCAGTTGAATAGGGGAGAATGTGAGCTTCAGTTTTGCCATGATCTCCCATGTTTGCTTTGTCATAACATTTACTTCAGATCCCAAATCCAAGACTACTTCATCAATTTCATATGATCCGATCACAGCGCTAAGTCTCATTTCTCATCTAGTGCAAATGTATCTTTTGATTTGATTAACTACTCTTTTTGTAGTAGTGGGATCATAGTAGTTGAGCAGACGCTAAACTTTGAACTGTGCATTTTCATCGCGGATCAGTTTTAAGCAACTCTGTAAGAAGGATTTTATTTGAGATGTAGGTTCAACTTCCTGGAACACTGCTGTGCTAGTACTAGCATTCCAATCACTTCGTAGTTCCATGTTTCTGTCTGGTATCTAAAGTTCCTTTCCCTTTGATGATGGTGGGTCAGGTATGCAAAATTTTGTATGAGCATGCATGAATGTTTCCTTGAACTTATCTAGATCAACTGTGGGCTTCTTAACTTCTACCTTTCAAACCCATTCTTCTCTAGGCTTTGCTAGTTGTCCACCAGTAAGCATGCCACTGCGCGTGAGCACATTTACTGTTGGATTGGTGGTCTGTTGTTCTATTCCAATGAGTTGGACGTTTTGATTCTATTACTTCTCCTGGATCTTTGCCAGTAATACTAGGAAGTCTTTGATAGCATGGTTGGGATCTTTACAGTATGCACATGTAACCGTTAGGCTGTCTCGGGCGAAGTGACCCTGTTGTCCATAGTTATAATAGATGATCGGTCCTCTTCCTCGACCAAATGTTCCTCAACCTACTCCTCAGCCTCTGTATCCACCTCTTCCTTCATATCCTCCTCATCCTCCATAACCTCCTCTTCCAGGGTTGTACTGCACACCTTCTGCAAGGTGATTCTGTTGTTCACTTTGCATTGCATAGACATCTTGTGTCCTTTCCCTCATCATGTCTAGTGCACGACAGTTGATTTCCTCATGTCCTATTAATGACCAGAACGTGTAGTATAAGTTTTTTGGAGTCTTTGTGTATTTCTGCACCATATGGCAGTCCTGGGGTCTATGACCTGCTTGTTTGAATATCTCGCACCACAATCCTCCTGTTTGTGGCAGTGGGTTAGGCGCACCACTTGCAAGTTACTGCGCAAAAACTAGGCATTGTTCCTTTGAGTGTCCTTTAGTTCGGCATCTGGTGCACCATATCTCTTCGCATACATCCTTTCCTTTCTTCCAACTTTGTAGTTCCAAGGTGATGTTAACCAACTGCTTCTGGAGTTGATCCATCCCTAATGCTGATTTGGACATCGACGAAGCTTCTAATCGCATTGCGATTTCCAGTGCTTCACTCTGTGAGGTTACCTTTTGTTGCATTAGTGGTAACCAAATATGTGGTAACAATGCAACAATAAACCATTCTTGATGTTGTTGGGCTGGGAATGCAAAGTTGACCTGTCCCAGTAGTGTCTTGAATCGTTGATCAAAATCCCATACTGATTCATGTGGCATCTGTTTAATCTCTTTTAGATTGGTGATGCACTGTGATTCTGATTTTAGTGGCACAGAGTCTCTTTATTATACAACTGTAAAATACCCAGTCAGCTGAAGCCAAACTTTGATCTATTTTTATGACTCCATAGCCCATGCCTTGAATCTTCTTTCTAATTCATCAAGCCAAACAAACTCTTATCCATTTACAATTTTACTATTCTAGCGCTATACTTCAAAAAGACCCACCTGTAAGTGAATTGACACCCACTCTATCGGTGGTGATCTTTCCTTTTGAGAGAGCCCTCTCTGGACTTAGAACAAGCTAGATTCTGAAGTCCTAAAGTCTGGTTTGTAGGTTACCTTGGGTTCATTTAGCTGAGATAACTGCAACTAAAATCCAAGTGATAACAGAACTTATGAATGAATTCCTTAAAGACTTCTAACACTACCATGGAGAAGATAGCTGGTGCATTCTTTAATCCAAAGGGCATCACTATGTACTGGAATGAGCCCCATTCTATTGCAAAGGTGGTCTTATGCCTGTCTTCTTCATGGATCCTGATCTGGTGAAAACCTGAGAGGCCATCTGTAAAGGAGTAGACTTCCTATCCTCCTACATTATCCAATACTTCATCTATAAATGGTGTGGGGAAGGGATCATGAATAGATGCATCATTCAACTTTCATAGGTCTACACATATCCTAATTTCCCCTTTAGTCTTCTTATCTTGTACCACCATAGGGCTGACCCATTCACTTTCTTCCACAGGCTCGATGATGCTTGCTGTGAGCATCTTGTCTAGCTCCTTCTTGACTTTTTCCTTATATTTGGGGTTCAACTTGTATGGGTGTTGTTTTACTGGCTTCACTCCTTCCTTTAGTGGGATTCTCATGACACCCAAATCTCCTAGGATACCTTTCATGTCTTCAAACTTTGTGGGGAACAAATCCTGATACTCTTGCAATAGATCAACAATTTGTCCAATAGTTTTATCATCCCAATAGTTTCCTATGGATTCAATCCTCGTTGTTTCTTCTGTTTCAATGTTAACTTTCTTGATTTTCAACTTCTCGATGATCTCTGGACATTCTAGAGTTGGTCCTGCAGCTATGTGGGATACTTCAAATTCTGGAATATTAATGTTTCTTGGATCGTCCTCTTCATGTACAGTGAAGTTGTAGCATTCTCTAGTGTTTTCAGCCCATGTTGTCTAGTCTGGCTGAATGCATATGGGTAATGGGTCTTTTGCAATATTCATACGTACCAACTCTAAGGCATCATCAACTGAAGGATATTCCAACTCGTCAAAAGTCAGATATAGGTTCTCTCTTAGGATATGCTAGTTTTCAGTACCACGACGCAGTTCTGTCTCCATATACTAGTGTCTTGGATTACTGTCCAAGGTATGCACAAATAAATGTACCCATTCATCACTAGATTTGTCTTTCCATGCTTTCTCATAGGCCCATATGTGTGGGGATGGATATGTAACTCCATCATATAACGAATCCATTCCTCCAGTGTCAGTTCCAAACCTAATCATTAGTAGTCTGCGACAAATCTCCCAAGTAGCAATGTTCCCTTGATGCACGGTCCACCACATCACAGGTGTGGCTCTCAGTGCAACCACAAGATACTGAAGTCTCTCGGAATAGGGTACTTGCACCTCATACTCTTGGACAAAAAATTGAATATCCGATAAGCCATAAAAAGTTGGAAGTGTACTTACCTTTGATTCGATCCAACGTAGTGAATTGGTAATCCTTGCAAGTCTTCTTCCTGAAACTTCATGTAAGCATTGTTGCCAGTTTTTGAGTCCTACTTCTGAGTCAAACACGCATGAACTTTCACATTGCCAACTCAACATGCCATCGCTAGTTGGATTTACATAGTCTCCCTGCACAGCTGTCAGCTGGTATACTGTATCAATGTTGTGGGCTTCTTCTTCTATTGTGATTAATTCTGTGTATCTTGGTCCCAATGTAGGATCTAACGGGCCAATAACCCGAATTCCATTGCCATCGAATGACATGGTCTTCTTTTTCAAGTTAATAATTGCTTGATTTTCGAATGCCCAATCTATGCCTAACAACATAGGATACGGTGTACTGTCATCAGTTATTTCTATAACTTCAAAGTCAGCTAGCCTGCACACTCCATCGAGGTCCATAAGGATGCTAGACAAATGCCCTAGAGGAATAACTCTTTCCTTGTTTGTGACAAAGCTTCCATTTCTTTTCCTTTCCCTTTGTCTTTTGGTTTCTCTGGATTTTCAACCCAAAACTCCGGCTGATCTTTTATAACTTGTTCCACATCTTCTGATGTCATTCGATAGTAACCAATATGTCTATCATTTCCTTCCTGTGCATGCAGTTGCAAATAGATGTGGTGTCGATCTGCTACAAAGAAGATTATCTTACCATATGCATCAGTCACTTCGCGGGTAACACATGGGCTACTATTAATAGCTTTGCATGGTTGGTCATAGTAGTAATAGAAAACCGTGTTCTTGGCATCCTACCTCACGATATCTGATGTTTCCCATAGGTTTGCATAGCAAGTCCCTCTAAAGTTCAAGTTGGTGTTTAGGAATATCGCCTACTTCGGCTCTTTCTAGCCAATGAATCCAATCAAAATCAATAACCATGCATAGTGGAATGGCTGGTTGTGATCCTGCATGGCTATGTAGTCTTCTATAAACTGATTTAGTAGGTATAGTGCCCAGTTATACTATACCCCATCTTTGGAGGTGTCTACTAGTTCGATTTCCGGTCCTGATACTTGATTCGGTCTACATTTTCGTAATACTCAGTCGGCCAATAGCTAAACCGTGAACCGTGAATGTCTTAGTATCGTCATTCTGTAATTGTTTAATGTTCCATACTACTTTGCACAGAAAGAAATGTTGATTGGGGTCTTCTACGCCAGTGCCCCGAAAGATATTCAATTTGATGTTGTCACCCATCCTATTTTTGTGCAAGGGAGGGTTTTGTTGCATGCTTGAAGAACTAGGTTGTTGTGGTTGTGCACGGGGTGAAGTGGTTTGTTGTGTCTGCGCACTAATAGGGTCCTCCTAGCCACCACCGGGTATCTGCGGTGTTCGTACACAGCCTCCCAGGCTACTACCAGTAGAAGTATTCAATTCAAGTGGCAAGGTAGTATGTCCACTGTTTTCTAATAACAGCGTAGGTGTCTTCCTAAGTTGTTCACTAGTTCTTTCAGGGGTCTCTGCTCTATGTCTTTCTCAATACTGCTTAGTATCTTCAATGTTTCCTCTAAATCTTTTTCCTTCCATTGTAAGGCTAGGATCTTCTTGCATTCCCTTTATGGCTTATAGGTCTGATCTCAATTGTAAAATTCCTTTATCACATAATAGCATTTTAATCCATAAATTCAAAGAATTTAAGAACTTACCTTGATAGCCCTTGAAAAACTGGTGTTCTGCTTCGATGTATGCTTTCAATGTATCAATAGCAAACTCTATGATGAACCCTGATCGTAGGTTGGTAAGCCAAAAATCAACTGCTCTTGAAACAACGTTGTTTGTATTCTTCAGTCTTTGAACTGCAGCTTGATTCCACTGCACAGGTCTGTCACTTCGTATGTATCTGATACTGTCTGTTAATCTTTCAACCCACGAATGTATCTTTGATGGGAACGTAGTGAAGAATACTTCATGGACATTGGTATAGATATACTTTTGCAACCATGTTTCACTGTTGCAGTTAGGATTTCTATTTTCTATTTTTGCGAACTCCTTTGCCTTGGTTTCAAACCAAGCTTCGATCTCACTTAGCTCAGGGTGCCACAACCACATTTCCTTTAGAGTTCAACCAGCAACAAAACCATTGTTGGCTGCTTTCTGGTTAGACCCAAATTTACTTGTATTGCATAGCAACAAACCCCTTAATCACTGGCCCTTTCGGCAACAGGCTACAAAGCATCCTGTAGTCTCACCCAAAGTGACTTATGGGGGAACAAAAAAGCAGGTTTCTTTGTTCAGGTGGTTGTGGTTTCCTGAGTAAGTATTCTTACTGCACAACTGCTGAACATATCTACTGCGTAGTAATCTATCTATATCTTAGCACAAATCTACTCTTAACTTATTACTGTTTAACTATGCACTTCTTATGTCTTACAAATCTTTGCATTCATGCATAAAACACGAACTATAATCTATTCCTTTTT
>Ga0073774_1000388_pt1 | contig 11420 bp, 17 predicted proteins | sample InSIn5gowninarea_FD_77487 | JGI IMG/M metagenome (GOLD analysis project Ga0073774, IMG submission 77487) | Clean room microbial communities from NASA Spacecraft Assembly Facility at Jet Propulsion Laboratory, Pasadena, California, USA -... ... | reverse complement strand
TTGATGATATGTTTGACGAAATGTCTGGCATGGCTAGTAGGGTTTCGGTTATGGTCTTATTCATCTTATTTCTTTTGCATCATTTTTTCCCTTTATTTTTCTTTCCCTAATCTGCTAACTCCCTTTACCCATTGACTCACATGATGGACGTGTTTTTTTTTTGACATATGGTATCATGATGACACATGGAGTGGAACCCTAGACCATGACCTAAAAATGAGGAATTTAACCATTTCATGACCCAAGACACTTAAATGAAGATATGATACCTCGAAGAAGACAATTACCATGATGAGTGATGAAGACCATGAGTAAGTGAAGAGAATAGTAGTGACCTAGACACAACAACTAGTGACCAAATTTTATTTTGAAACCTAATGAAATAATAAAATTTTACCTCGAGACCTTAACAAACCTTGTAAGAGCATATTTGATCACTGGTGACTAACATGGCTGACAGGAACTAACAAGCTCAAGAAGCTTATCTTGAGGGAGTTTCATGTCAAACCATATTCTAGTCACCTAGGATATCAGAAGACATTGAAATCAGTTAAGAATTTATATCATTGACCGAAGTTGAAGAAAGAGGTGGTTGATTTTGTTGAGAAGTTCTTGGATTGTCAGTAGGTAAAAGCAGAGTGTAAGTATCTAGCTAGTTTGTTACAATTGATTTTGATTCCAGAGTGGAAATGGGAAGTCATTTCCATGGACTTCATTAAATAGATTTATCGAGGACATTAAGACAACAATATTCCATTATTGTTGTGGTTGACAAGTTAAGTAAGGTAGCTCACTTCATTGCAGTTAATTCTACAAATTCAGCTAGTGAGGTAGCTCATATCTTCATTAGGAAGATCGTGAGATTGCATGGTGTTCCCAAGAAGATCATATCAGAAAAAGATGCCAAGTTCACTTCTAGGTTTTGGAACGCGTTGTTTACAGATTTGGGGACATATTTAGCTTTTAATATAGCTTATCATCGTAGACAAATGGACAGACAAAGAGGATTAACAGGATTCTTAAGGATATGTTGAGGATGCATGTCATGCATCAGCAGAGGAAGTGGGAGGAGTATCTTCCCCTAATGGATTTTTCATATAATAATGAATATCAATATTCCTTGAAGATGATTCCATTTGAGGTTCTTTATAGGCGGAGTTGCAATACTCCTATCAGTTTCAGTGATCCAATGAACAGGGTGTTGATTGAACCAGATATCTTGGTAGAGATGGAACAAAAATGCAGGTTATCAAGAGGAATTTAAAGGCATTATAGGACATACATAAAAGTTATGTAGATCAACATAGAACATTCAAGGAGTTTCAGATTGGGGAGCACGTGTAATTGTACATCAAGCCCAAGAGGATCTCCTTAAGGATTGGATCATGTGCCAAGTTGGCACCTCGATAATGCGAAACCTTTTGAGATCCTTAACAGGATTGGACCAGTGGCCTATATACTTGCATTGCTGCCAATAGTGAAATTCCATGATGTTTTCCATGTTTCCTTACTTAAGAAGTATGTCCAGGATGTTGATCATGTGATTGATTGGTTTGTATTTCAGGTGGAACTAGAGGGATAATTCTAGCTAGAACCTCAATACATTTTGCAAAGGAAACAACTCATGTTATGGAACTAAGAGTTTGAGCAGGTTAAAGTGTAGTGGAAGCACTTTGGCCCCGATGAAGCTAAATGGGAGATGGATGAACAAACACAAGCTTTGTATCCTTTCTTATTTATTGGTTGAGCAGGTGTGTTTGATGTATTTGTTTTAGTTTATGATTATCCATGTGTATTTTATATATAGCAATGAGTTGTGCTACAAATCTCTTATAAGTAGTATGGTGTTCATGGTTTCAGTAGTTTCATATGACGTAAATATTGCATCGATTTGTCTTATAAAGCTCCATGGGTAGCATGTGTTTTTTGGATATAAGCATCATTGAACACCAAGGATGATGTTCCCACAAGGGGAGGGGTTTGTAATAGCCCCTGGTTGATTTTCCATGTAAATAAAATATGACTAAGGTCATGGGCCATGTATTCCAAGTTGAATGTTGAGAAAAACATAGTGATAGGTGTCACTTGTGATTAATTAATGGCTATGGAAATTGGCAAAGGCATTGACAAAGGAAAAGAGGCATAATTGACATTTATTTATGAAAATAAAGGAAAATAGGAGAAAATCAAGGTGAAGAGACACAAATTTTCATGCAAGAGAAAGTAGAGGAAAAATGAAGGAAAATGAAGAAAATAGAGACCTGGAAGATAAAAAGGCTTTAGAGGATTAGTTGCTAGCTTTTGTTAGTTTAGTTTTTGCCTCTCTCATGGCATACTCTTTTTATCTCATACTCATGCACACTTAGAGCATTCTTGGAGAATGCTTGGAGAACTTTAGTATTCACTTGGATTTGGAGAAAGAAGGAATAGGAAAGCAGGGAGAACAAAGAAACAATTGGATCAACAACTACAACTGGATTTCTTTGCAGGTAATATTTTGCATGTGTGATTTCCTTGCTAATTTTTGGATGCATGGTATATTCATGTGATTCTTTGGTTATGTGTTGTCATTTGCATGGATATTTTCCTAGATTAATAGCGGTTTCAGCCTTGCCTTGTCATTTCTTGGATAGCCATGATAGAAAAGAGCCAAATGCAATGCCATGCATGCCAAACATAGCAAGGAAAATACACACACAAATTGATATATGCAATGAATCCTATTGCAGCTACTCGATCCTGCCTTTCCCTGCTTGATATTTTCTTCCTCTTGCCTTCTTTGCCTTTATTTATCCCATGCATAACCATAGAAAAATATTGAGCTAAGAGCTTGCACTGACTAAGCTTGCCCACTAATCCTCAGAAGCCTTTTTATCAATGAGGCCCCTGTTTTATTCATTTTCCATTATTTTCCTTCATTTTCCTCTTCACATGCAACTTGTGACCTTTCACCTTCCTTTTCTCCTAATTTCCATTATTTTCATAAATGTATGTGCCAAAAATGCCATTTTTCCTTTCCAAAGCCTTAGCCATTGCCTTTGCCAACTTCCTTAGCCATAAACAACCAAATGAACACCCACACTAGGATGTCTTACCCACCATTCAACTTGGAATACGTGTCCCATCAACCATGGTATTTATATATTTTATATGAGTTTTTCACTAAGGTTGTTACAAAACCCTCCCCCTTGGGGGAACACCATCCTCAATGTTCAATGACACCTATAACCAGCAAAACTGTTGAAAACAAAACATACTACCCATGGAGCTTTATAACATAACTCATTGCAGTATTTACAATGAATGATTTTCTCAAAAGAAAAACATCATGACAACATGACAACATACTAAATAATGGAGCTTTATAACACAGCTCATTATGGTATTTACAATAACCAAATATACACATACACATTTTCTTCAACCAGTAAATAAAAGGATACGATGCCTACATCCACAACAAGGGAATCCAAAGGCTCACACCTCCACCCTCAAAGTAATACCAGGATTCACCTCCTTCCTAAGAAGTCCAAAATCCACTGCACAGTCAAATCTGCATCCAATGTCCAGTGCTACAATCCTATGCCACTTGTCCTCTCAGTGAAGAGTTATTGACTCATTGTTCCATGGTATACTCCTAATGCAAATTAGATTCCATTTGGAAATGCTCATGACCAAAAAAACATATCAGCGACCTTCCCTTATCTGCTACACAGTCCCTTAGGAAATCCAGTCACCCCCTTCCGTGCAATCACTCACCTGCCGAGTTCCCCAACATCCCCTATCCCAGGCGATCCATCCCTTGTCAAGGCTTCCTCACATCAGAATGTCAAACAACCAAGGCATATACCTTCCTCAAAACCATCATACCGATTATAACATTCTATGGAAATAAATGGACACTATTGTGTACCAGTGTCCCATAATGGCCCTACCCTTGAAGCTCTTTACCAGCGTATTGTTTCCTGTTCTGATTTCTTTTGTTGTTGCTTCCAATTCTTGCAATCGATTTCAACCACCCAACTAGGCATGTTCGTGCATTCCTATTCCAAGCACATAAATTCCATTACATTTAAAATTAATCGAAATAAATTCACATTATACCTCATTGGTAGCTTGTCAATAAGGTACACTTGCAATTTTGTTCGCTTCCTGTCACAACAAGTCAAACTAAATGTTTGATCAAAACATCATGTATAAACATATCACATCTGGTTAGCTCAAAACACAACCATCATATATCAACATCATAAACCACATGTAACCATCATAAACCAGAATTATAAATCACATATAGTCATCATATACCAAAATCATAAATCAGATGCATAGTAAAACTGAAATAATATACCGATACTTATCCTTTAATCGATCCTTACTTGTGCCTTTATTCTTTTTTTAAATGCACTAGATCGATTTCCACACCCGAAAACACCTAGTGTCTTCTCCTCAATTGCGCGCACACACACATAATGTAAATTCCACACATACAACCACACAATACATAACACACCATGCAATACATGCATCTACACCTGACATATAACACATACACTTACACCTTGTGTACAACACTACACAAATATGTATATAGAGTTCAACATAATGAATGCATATGTCATGATACCATGACTACACAATGCACATACATAGTACCACATGCCCTCAACACAGCATGTATGACATGCACACAATACCACATGTGTAGTAGTATCGTATGTACAACATGTACATAGTACCACCTGTACACCACATGACTTGCACAACATCTGCACAACGTCATATGTACACAGAGCCACCTGCATAATGTGTACACAACACCACACGTACACTACGCCACTTGTACAACGTGCACACAATACTATATGTACATACCACATGCATGACATGTATTTGACACCACATGTACACAGCACCACCTGTACATAATGCCACTTGTACAACATGTTACCAGCACCACATGCATACATCACCACTTGCAAAATCATGCACACCACACCATATGTACATAGAACCACACATAAACATGCATGCAACACCACATGTACATAGCACTTAATATCAAACACGTACATAACATCACATGCATACAATACTGCATATGCAACATTCATACAACATTATTTGTACTAACACCCTGTACATAACATTGCATAAATGACAGGTACACGCACTAAATATACACCACACCGCATTCACACAACATCACAAACACAACATGTACAACATATACAACATATGTGCAATAGTAGTACCACACATCCAAAACCAAACTGACTCTACCAAGCAACCCTACTTCCAGTGTCTTATCCATGTTTGTCCTAGCATGATATAGACCACACTGCTTTCACTTCGCTAATGTGTCCCTCGGTATAACCTGTCCAATCATAAGAATAGGCATAATACAAGCATTCAATATAAATTCATATTCAATTGATATTGACCTCATATATTTTCCATTACTACTCTTCCCACTTGATTCCTCATAACCAGGAACTTCTTCATGCCATTTGCCTGCATAAGCAATCATTCCACCACAAGAACGATTCTTGATGATATGTCGGATAATGACATAGATACATGGATACATACACACATATAATTAAACATTAGCATAAACAATCATGATCCTGTCAGACAACGATATGCATACATACATATATATACACATAAATGTTAGCGTTAATAATCATTATCCATGGCAACCCTATCAAACATGACATACATACACACCTACATGTAGACATATGTAAACACCAACATAATCATGATCATAATAATAATTACCAGATATTAAGGTCAAGGTTAATAAAACTTCCTTTTTTCATGAAAAACATGCAAAATTGAGAAAAACAACTCCCAACATAACCAAAGCATCTGACACCTCAGATCCATTTACTTTACCTGTTTTGGTTACCTTTCTCATGTTTGTACTACCACCATCCATTTACCATAATGGACCCAGACAGTCCAACCAACTGTCATAGTCTTATCTTCCGCTATGCCTACTCATGCACAGAGCTTCATCTGAATCTTACATCACTTTTTAGGTACCACACAACTCTACCCAAGCTCCATTAATTTTCCTATTTCCCAACCAATTCCAAAGACTCAAAACAATAAAAGGCAAGAATGGAAACAACAACATGAAGACCATGAAAGCCAAAAGCAATATGACATTGCAACAAAGTGGCATAGCTATGCACCAAACACAATCAAAATCACAAATCAAGTGCAACAATTGCAAAAGATCAAAAGCACAAGACTAATCAACAGATTTCATGACTCATTCCCCATGGTTCCTAGTGATTCCAAATGAAAGCTCAACCTGAGCCTTCTTCGAGATTTCATGGCAACTTCTATTGCCATGCAACGCCATGCATCATGTTGTCATTAACATGTAACTGCTAGTGCATAAATAAGCATAACAATACACCAATTACTTCATTTTGTTGTGCCAAGCATGTTGCTTGTAACTGAAAACATCCACACCATCTCTCAAGAGACTTCAATCCTTTGACGGATCCACCTATAACTAAATACTAGCTAATATACCTATCAAGTACATTTTCATGAATCTAGCACATATCCACATAATGTTAGAAAAGATCAAGGTTAAGAAGACTCCCTATGTGCAAAACACTCATTTTTCTGGAATTAGGGTTTCCAAACATAGCCAAAGGAATTCTTGTCCAATTCCTTCCTTTTACCTTTTTACTTGGTTTCAATCAAGGCTTACTAGTACTGTCACATCACCCAAATGTTAGTTATATAAGCACATCAAGTGTTACCTTGTCACGCTAATAACAAACATGTTTACTTGCACCTACTCACACATGTAAACCACATGTTCCAAATATCAAGACAATCATATCTATCACTTTGAAATCAACGTTTACAAATAATCATGCCATAACCCATAGTTAACTCATAGTCATTAGACATAATGCTACAATTGTCAACTACATTCAAGTACATATCAACTATCTCAACACATATGTATAAGTACAACCATCTTAAAACAATATCATTTGAGCACGTACTCATATTATGCAATTCATCAAACATTCAACCAAATTGCAGACAAACCATGTTAAATAAATCAACTATATGACATGATAGACACTAAACACTCAGCATCAAATAGACAACATAATCAAGAATGAAGCACCAAGTATAATACATAAGAAAACTCATACCTTAGTGTATCTCAAGGGAGGCAATCTTGTCTGCACAATCAATCCATATTAGCACGATACAACTTCGCACCATGTCAACTCAAACCTAAATCATGATATCCATAACAGTAACTAACGAACATGTTCACATCATAAGCTCATAAGCATTTGTTGTCCATCCATAACAATCACATATGTACGATCAATATATATTAGTATGACACCATATCACCAATATGTCGACTCATACCTAAATATCGCAACCAGAACCATCTGCATAGTTCAAACCAAGTTAACACAATACATATAGCATCAAGATCTTCAATTCAATGAACATAACCATCACACATATGACCAATCCAAATTACAACATCAAGATCTCAATGAAATAACCCTAATCATCGAGTTGATAGCACATAACAACAATAAGCTATATATCATGCTCATCAACAACATATAACCTAATCATCAAGTTATCTAACATAAAAAAACAATAGAAATGCATACAACTACAAGTTACTATCATTCTTGACTATCCAACACATGTGCATGTAACCATACTAATCAACTAACATCTATCATGAATGTAACCATAACATCAAAATACATGTACATAAACCTAATGTATATAAACCTAATGCATATAACAATCCTTAACTTACATACCTGCATGCCAACATACAATACCTCTATGAGGATCTTCTCTTATCCCAAAGTCTAATGCTGCAACCTCATTATGACGATCTACATCTCTTGTTCTCTCTCAGCCAACATATTAGCATCATAACAACCAATAGCAGCATGATGACCTAAATTTCATACAATGACTTCACAAGGCATGTTTGACCTACTATCCATGCATAACTATAACCAAGACCATGCATGCATAACAACTGCATATAGACATATAACATATGAATACCAAACTGTATACACATCCTTCTAGCTGGAGTCCAATCATTAATGCATGACCATGTCAACTTCAAAAACCATGACCTCACACATGACAACAACCATTACTCTATTGTACGCATTTCCACATGCAACCATCAATATGCATAAGCAATGCATAATCAACTACACATACCCATGAACGCATGTAGTCAAGCATAAGCTGTCAATACTTGTAACCAACCTACAAGACTGATACATGTAATCAAAATATTCAAGAATGTAAACTAACATACAAGGGTGTAATCAAGCGACACACAACAACATGTAAGTGACATATAACAATATGTAACCAGTCTTATACTCATGACGATTCGTTCTAAAAAAAATAAACATCAAGTTCCTCATGACAACCATGATCAACATTATGTAGGAAACAACCACATGGAATCCAAGTGTAAGATTCACGCATGCAACTGACATGCATGCAGGACCAACACACACTGTCCATCCAGTTTGAGGGGTGAACCATGCTCTGATACCACTCTGTAACACCCTCCTCCCATATCCACCCAAGTAACCATGCCAACTGGAGTAAACATGAGAAGAGAGGCTACTATGATCAGATTCAACCTCCAATGTGACCTTAAGGAAGTGGAATTGATGGAACATCACTCACAGTCATCCAACATCATCAACAAAACCCTCAGGAGACAAGTTAGCCACTGAGATAGCCTATCCATGGGTCCCATTGTTGTTCTAGATCTCTCAAGCCATAGTTGCTCTCATGCTATAGGCAAGGGAGTGACCAGAAACCTAAAGTCGTTCTCATAGGATTTCCTACCAGTAACTAGAGACAAAAATTGTCAATTCTATGCTAGTGACCCTAGGATTTAAGCTACTTTTTCAAGCCCAGAGCCCAGGCCACTACCCAAAATGGAGTGATAGATTGAAATCAGTAAAAATAAAGGGAAAAAATGATGCAAAAGAAATAAGATGAATAAGACCATAACCGAAACCCTACTAGCCATGCCAGACATTTCGTCAAACATATCATCAACATGTAACATATAGGTGTGAACAACAGAATTAAGTGTAGGGATCTCATACTTATTTGAGAATCGCTATGAACTATTGTTACCTCATGTCATTTGCTGCATTATCATCTATTAGTCCATAGATACACCATCCATTCATTTACAAGTAAAAACATGCTGAGAGCCATACATAGCTACTGTCATAAAATATACATATAACCAACATAATAGGAATAAAATTACCATAAACATATCAGCCATCAAAATCCACATATACATCAATCCATTTACACATGAAAATCAAGGGAATGAATTTCTCATTAATGAATGCATTAAACTAACCAGAGATGGGACTACCACATTCCACTCAACTTTAGAATGACTGAGCCAAATCTCTCTTCAGTCAATCACGCACGTGCCATATTCCAAGCATGAATGTGGAACTCAAATCAAAAGAACCAACCAGGGTACACCGAGGCTAAACCACCTCACCCTCATCAATAGAAACCAGACTTTACAGTAATCCATCGTAGATCACTAGGCCAACACAATGAACACAACATAATAGGCTTTACCGTGATCTCCACCTGATCACTAGGTCAAACAAGAATGGATGCCACCATATTTCTCCACCTACACCATGAGGAATTTTCTTGTCTCCTAGTCTCTCAGGCTTTACCAAAATCCAAACCTGGATCACTAGGCCCTAAACTAAGACCCAATCTCCAAGCTTTACCACATATCCCAACCCGATATTACTAGGCATAATGGAGAGCAAACCACCTCTAGGCTTTACCGTATATCCATCCATTCACTGGCAAGGATTCCTAGGCCATCTGAGGCAACACAAAATCCAGCTTTACCTCAACCCACAATTTGTCTCAGGGGTTACTAGGCCATGTGTTCTATCATTTCAGAGATCCACCTCACTCAGCTTTGAATCCATCCAACAATCCAGCTCAACCAAAACATGAGAACCCCATCACACCATGGCTATCTGGAAATGGCAAGGTTGTGCTAAAAAACGCTATTACACCTAGAAAAAGCCATGCCATGATGGAAAAGAACCACATGCAATGCCATGCATGCCAAATCTAGCAAGAAAAATACACACGTAAATCGATACCTGCAATGAATCTTGTTGTAGTTACTTGATCCTACCTTTCCCTTCTTCATCTTTGCTTCATCTTGCCTTCTTTGCCTTTCTTGATCCCATGCATAACCATAGCAAAAGCTTGAGCCAAGATATTACACTGACTAAGTTTTCCCACTGATCCTCAGAAGCCAATGAGGCCTCTATTTTCTTCATTTTCCATTATTTTCCTTCATTTTCCTCTTCACATGCAACCTATGACCTTCCACCTTCCTTTTCTCCTAATTTCCATTATTTTCATAAATAAATGTGCCAACAATTTCATTTTGCCTTTCCAAAGCCTTAGCCATTGCATTTTCCAATTTCCTTAGCCATAAACAACCAAATGAACGCCCACACTAGGATGTCTTTCCCATCATTCATCTTGGAATACGTTTCCCATCAACCGTGGTATTTATATATTTTACATGGGTTTTTAACCAGGGATGTTATAGAACCCTCCCCCTTGGGGGAACACTATACTCAGTGTTCAAGGACGCCTATAACTAGCAAGACTGCTGAAAACAAAACATACTGCCCATGGAGCTTTATAACATAGCTCATTGCAGTATTTACAATGAATGACCTGCTCAAAATAAAAACATCATGACAACATACCGCGTAGTGGAGCTTTATAACACAACTCATTACGATAATTACAGTAACCACATATGCACATACACATTTTCTTCAACTAGCAAATAGAAGGATACGATTCCTGCATCCGTAACAAGGGAATCCAAAGGCTCACACCTCCTCCCTCAAAGTAATACCAAGATTCACCTCCTTCCCAAGAAGTATGCATTGCAAATTAAAATATGCATCCAATGTCCAATGCTACAATCCTGCGCCACTTGTCCTCTCAGTGAACAATTACTGGCTCATTGTTCTAGGGTGCACTCCTAATGCACATCTAATTCCATCTGGTAATGCTCATGACCAAAAAAAACATATCCAAGGCCTTCCCTTCTCTGCTACACAATCCCTCGAGAAATATGGTCACCCCCTTTCGTGTATACATTCACCTTCCAAGTTCCCCGACATCCCCTATCCCAGGTGATCCATCCCCTAGTAAGGCTTCCTCGCATCGGAAGGTCAAACAACCAAGGCATATACCTACCTCAAAACCATCATACCAGTCATAGCATGCTCATGGAAATCAATGGACACTATTGGGTACCA
>Ga0073774_1000387_pt1 | contig 11423 bp, 13 predicted proteins | sample InSIn5gowninarea_FD_77487 | JGI IMG/M metagenome (GOLD analysis project Ga0073774, IMG submission 77487) | Clean room microbial communities from NASA Spacecraft Assembly Facility at Jet Propulsion Laboratory, Pasadena, California, USA -... ... | reverse complement strand
GAAGATAAACTGGCTTCAGGCTGAGCGAGAGACGAAGAGACGTATGAGCTCAAGTCAGTGGCGCTTTGGACAGGCGAACTCGAAGTCGTGGTCTCGTTGTCAACAGAGGTCATGGTAGCATCTACCGTGCTGGTCGCCTCCGGGTCAACAGAGGAGCTTGTGACACTCTCCGGTACGGTAGACGAGCTCACACTTGTACTCTCTGCATTAGAAGTGGTGCTTGTGATGATATCAGAGTTAACAGAGGTGCTGGAAACCGTGATCTCAGGCTCGCTGGATGAGCTTGTGCTTGTGATATCGGCATCACCAGACGAAGCACTTCCAGCACTTGAGATGGCACTGGTAGCTTCGGGTTCAATCGCTGAGCCTGTGATTGTAGAGGAGACGGTACTCTCAGGGTCGATAGCAGATGTGGTACTCTCTGGTTCCACAGACGAACTGGTCGCTGTGCTGTCAGGTACCGTGCTTGTAGTCTCGCTCTCGACAGCCGGGCTGGTGATTGTGCTCTCGATAGCCGAGCTGGTCATCGTGCTCTCGATTGACGAGCTTGTAACCGTGGTATCAGAACCGGGAGAGAATGAGGACACCCCGGGTCCAGTGACTGTGCTTGTGGCCATGTCTACGTCGGAAGTAGAGCTAGTCACATCAGCAGAGCTCGTGGCTTCGGTGCTTGTACTTCCAGATACAGTACTTGAGCTTGTAATAGATACGTCGCGAGCGAGGACCGTGGCAAAGTCAGTACCGCGAGTAAGAACCGCACGGCCAGAGATAGCGCTGAAGTATACACATTCCGAAGCGCTCGCCGTGAAGGAGGTACCAACACACTGAGAGTTGGCAGCACAAGCATCGAGACAGTCATCCATGCTGAAGCCGCCATCTCTCGCACGAAGCAGTCTAGCGCGAGCAAACATTCTACCAATGTAGTTGGTGTTTCTCTTGGCGAGAGTCAACACTGTACCCTGATAGGTTTTATCCTTCTGTACATAGAACTTAGTGCCCTGGACTTCTGGCATAGCACCGTCGGAGTACTCGGGTCCAGCTGCGGGAGTCGTTGTGGATGCTGAAGAAGAAGAAGAGGCGCTCGTAGTCGAATCAGCCTCGACAGAGGTAGAAGTGACTTGGGGTGCCTCAGAAGAGCTCGATGAAGTGATTCCAGTATCGGTAGCGGTGCTTGTGGTCGCTGACTCAGAGGAAGTGATCGCAGTCTGTGCCTCACTAGCAGAAGTACTTTCGGCATCAGAGGAGGTACTTGTGGCCTCGCTCTCGACTGTTGAGCTGCTGGTAGCCCCTGAATCGCTAGAGGAGCTTGTGATGCTTGAACTAGAGTCGATGCTTGTGCTTGAAGATTCGACGCTTGAAGTCCCCGTAGTTGCAGCATCTGTTTCAACAGCACTAGACGTACTCTCGATCGTGGTAGATTCGGTAGTACTCGTTGAGCTGGAACTAGGTGCACCAGTCTCTGATGTAGAAATAGTGCTGCTCAGGCTGGTGACCACAACAGATGGCGATGACGAGCTGAAAGCGACGGCGCTGGAAGACAGGGAGCTTGAGACAGTAGCCTGCGAAGAGGAGCTACTGCTGCTAGAAGGCTGAGAAACGCTGCTGCTAACCTTCGAGGATGAAGAGACAACCGGCTGTACGGAGCTACTGCTGCTCTTGGACGATAATCCAGGCACAGAAGAGCTGCTGCTGAGCTTCGAGGACGAGACGATAACAGGTTTTGACGAGCTGCTGCTAACCTTGCTGGAGGGTGCTGCAACAGAGCTTGATGATCCGCTACTGGCCTTCGAAGAAGACACCACAGGTTTAGAAGAACTGCTGCTAATCTGAGATGACGAAAGAATGACAGGCTTCGACGAGCTACTGCTGATCTTCGATGAGGAGACGACAGGCTTCGACGAGCTACTGCTAACCTTCGAGGACGACACGGCAGGTTTGGACGAACTACTGCTGCTCTTCGAAGAGGAAGTGATGACAGGCTTCGCAGAACTGCTGCTTGTCTTAACCGAAGATGAAACCCTCGACGATGATTTCGAAGCAGATTTGCTCAGACTGCTTGACGAGGTCTTGGAAACAGGCTTGATTGAACTGCTTGCAGCTTTGCTGCTCGAGGAGGGAAGTTTCGACGACGATCTCGAGATGGGCTTGGTAGAGCTACTGCTGACCTTGACCGATGACGAGCTCTTTGATGAGGACTTTGAGACAGGTTTGGAAGACGATGAGGACTTCGAGACTGGTCTGGAAGAGGACGAGGACTTCGAGACCGGTTTGGAAGAGGATGAGGATTTTGAGACCGGTTTAGAAGAGGACGAGGACTTCGAGACCGGTTTAGAAGAGGACGAGGACTTCGAGACCGGTTTGGAAGAGGACGAGGACTTCGAGATCGGCTTGGCAGTTGATGAGGTTCGGGCTGAGGAGCTGACCTTCTTCGTGGACGAGCTGCTCACGACCTTGGTCGAGGAACTCACTTTCTTAGTCGAGGAGCTGGCTTGCTTGGTCGAAGTCTTTGCCGACGATGTCACCTTCTTGGAAGTCGAGGTAGGCGCTTTGCTGACGGTGGTGGACAACTTGCCCAGAACGCACTGACAAGCATCGTAAAGCTCTTGATTGGTGAGACCAACGACAGCGGAATAGCTGTTCTTGCCATAGGCAGCACAGAATGCTTTAGGGTTGGAGAACTGAGCCTTGACGACCTTGAGGTCGGCCGCATCACACTTTGTCGAGCTGCCCTTCACAACAGACTGCTTCTTGGGTATCTTCTTGACACTAGAGGTGGCAGTGATACACTTGCATGCACTGGCAAGGTCCTTGGAGTTGAGGGTGGCGATGGGTGATATGCCACCAACAAGGTTGTAGTACTCGCAGAAGAAGGCAGTGTTGGTCTTGACAGCGCTTCTGACGGCCTTGATATCGCTATCCTTGCAAGCTAGTACTTTTCAGCAGAGCCATGTGGCATATCGGACTGTTCAAACTCACTGGCACGAGACTCAAGCTCGAAATCGATAGGGGAAGCGAAAGCCGCGGGAAGCACAAGGAGTGCTGAGGTGAACGAGATGGCACGCATCTTGTAAAGATGGGCCCGGATTAGTATTGAGGAAGAAGAGATTGACTGAATTGAACTCAGACACTGTAAAAGGCATCCAAGCACTACTTATAACTGTGATATAAGTCGTGATCGTGTCAATATTCAGTTCCAAGAGCCTAACACGGCCAACAACAAACTGCCAGGAAGCCACTCATTTGCCTGGTGTGATCTATCATACTGTGTGTACACACCAGGAATTGTAGTAGCGAGATGGACAACGGTTGCAAGATGTCTCCCCTGCTTAGAGGAGCTGAGCATGCTGAGTTCCTCCATCGTGTCGTTATGCTATAGTGCCCGCTGGGAAATAGTCAACGTTGGACGTTGAGATATAGGTATCAGAGATGGAAGACCGATGAAGGTCCAGAGAGCTGGTCGCTGAAACATGCACGAATTAGGGAAGTGGATGCTCAGAAGCGTCTTCGGGTTGAGCAAACAAACCTACAGCCTACCAAATAGCACGTACTGTATGCGATCACAGTCAGGAGTTGTACTTAACTCAGGCTATACCATCCAGAGTATACACCATGGTAGCGGCTGGTCGCAAAGATTTGGTATCAGAACATCTGCGGTTAGCTTGGTCCATGATGAATAGCAATCTCGATTGACGACTGAACTCTACAAGGCCCGCCCGTCGAACCGAACTTTTTCCCCAGATATCGGTAGCAAGTTACATTGTTGTTAGTAACAGATCTTATCGAATCGAGCATCTGCATTCTGATTGGCTAGCCCCTGCATATATGTCAACGTCCGATAACATAGAAGCGAACCTCAGCTTCGGTTCCTGTGGCTAGCTGTCCACTGCGCCGTTGCAACGAACACCACGTTCACGGCTCCACTAATAGAGCGTGAGCCGGAAGAGATTGGGCAGAGGAGTCCAACGGTTGTGTATACCGAACCTCAGCCCATGCGTGATCGTCGTAGCTTGTTTTTCGCTTTGTTACAGGAGACACTTCATGTCGCTCACCACAGATACACAGAGACAGGTACAGCACCGTCGAACAAGGGGCGGAGACAAATTCTCCCCCTCCCCCTAGCTTCTCAAACATGTTCTCGAGCTCGCATGCCAACAGGCACTCCAGTTCGAGAGACTGGCCTACGATGTAGTTCACTCAAGGATGTTCACAACAAAATCGCTGCGAAGTAAACGGCTGCCGCTGAGCAGCAGGCGTTCCCTCTCGCTCGAACCCTCAGCTGGACACACAACGGCATTTCATAGTGACCGGAACCAGCCAGAAACCTTATCTATCCAACACCCCAACTCTATGTTCACACCTCGCGGATCTCTCTGTGTGGAGCTGAGGTGTAAATCGATGATCTTGGGCGGAAAACGCCTCCATGTGCCTCCATGTGGACTGAAGGTCTGCGTCCGCTCAACCGTAGCACATTATGCAAGTACGGCCGACTGCATTTATCGACTTTCCTCTACCAAGATGCAGTTCTTAGCGACGGCTTGGTTCCACCTCAATCGGCTACACTGGAACGTCGGAGTCGCTCCACCATCCTTTCACAACTTGAAAATCGATCATACACACCATCCACTAAGAGGCGCAGGTATACACGCCACATCGACCGGCGCGAAGAGTCGGGGCTGCCGAACTCTCACTTACAACACAGCTGAGTATCCTTGTAGACCTACAACGGCAACACTGAACCTACACACGATACTCAATAGTAGGTGTGTGAGGACGCCTCTCCAGGCTGACATGAAGCGTCTTTCGAATCGAAGCCAAGGAGAACATCCTTCGCAACGGCAACGGGCCACGCAATATTGAGTCGGCGAGGCGAGGCTACATGTGTCACCTGCAATCTCGACATCCTGCTTTGAGAAAATGATCTAGGCGCCTCGTCTTGGTATACCAAGTGTCGTTGAAGAATCTCCTATCACTGCACATGGTAGCCGAGAGGTATTGCGTCTCACAAACGGTAACACTGTGTGTATTATTGGCTCTCAGCACGCAAGTAGTCGTGCTTCGCTCCGACTTCGCAGCCAAAGAGCTCCTTGCGCGATCGATTCACTGTTGCGGATATTGACTTCCTTCCGTGAGCCGATGGACTCCTAGCCATGTTGAGTAGTGTCCAATATACGCCAGCTCGAACGATGCCGTGACACGCTTTGTGATGAGTCTATTTTCCGTTGAGAATGGCAGCGACGGCCTGGAGCGAGGATGTAACATGAAGATTTCCAAGGTATACTCCGTACTTTCTGATCCAAAGAGTCAATCGGACTACGAGCGATCTTCTTCCAATCGAGTGTGAATGTGAAAGCCCGTAACTTACTAGATTCGACTGACTGTGCCATGTTCATCGGCAACCATGCCCGGAGAGACACGTGCAGTTTCATGTAAAGAGCTGATCTTCAGAGAATCTAGCCATCGACCAATGGATCAACGACCTGAGTGCGGGGGGGGTTTTTAAATATATAGACCATGGTCACGCCCTTCGTGTTCGCTTCTGCAAGATACTCAATTTCGAGAAGGCAGCTTTCTGGCTAATATCAACACTTGCACCCCTCGCGAGTCGCGATGCATGCTCGCTTCGAGCAATCATGCCTGAAACACGGTTCTGACCATGGGTTTATAAGCCTGAGTGCAGCCATCTCGTGGTCGTTAATACCATCGCTTCACCAACAAGATGCACTCGTTCTATGCGAGACTGCTCCTCGTCTTGGGCGCCCTTCTTGGGGTCCTCGATTCTGTTCAGGCAGACAATCCAATAATACAGTCCATCTACACCGCCGATCCTGCTCCAATCGTCGTTGGCGACAGGGTCTACCTCCTCGCTGATCACGATGAAACTGGCTCAACCACTTACAACATGAAAGACTGGCGTCTCTTCTCCACCGCTGTTAGTGATCTGACCTACAAAGACAGTCCTCCAATATCGCTGACACTTTTTTCCAAGGATATGGCTAATTGGCAAGATCATGGTGTTATTGCTTCCATAGCTACCACATTCCCTTGGGCTGATCTGAACGCCTGGGCAGGACAGATCATTGCTCGCAATAATAAATTCTACATGTATCTTCCTATGCGTCGTCGTGGAGGTAACATGGCTATAGGCGTCGCAGTCGCCAACTCAATCACTGGTCCCTGGAAGGATGCATTGGGTAAGCCACTTCTGGAAAATGGCCGCATTGATCCTACAGTCTGGATCGACGATAATGGACAAGCCTATCTTTACTTTGCCAACCCAGGACTCTTTTATGTTAAGCTCAACACTGATATGATATCCTACTCCGGCAGCATTGTTGAGGTCACCACCAATGTCGCCAGCTTCGGAAGCGGTCGCGAGCCAGATAGTACTACTTTTGCTGAAGGACCCTGGGTATACAAGCGCAACAATCTGTACTTTTTGGTGTATGCCGCGAACTGCTGCTCCGAAGACATCAGATACTCTACTGGTCCTTCCATCACAGGACCATGGACGTACCGTGGTGTTATCATGGCATCGGCAGGAAAATCTTTCACCAATCATCCAGCTGTCATCGACTTCAAAGGCAAATCTTACTTCTTCTATCACAATGGCGCCTTACCTGGTGGTAGTGGTTACACACGCTCTATAGCAGTGGAACCCTTCACCTACAATGCAGATGGCACGATACCGCTCCTGACCATGACCAATGCCGGCGCCCCACAGATTGGAACCTTGAACCCGTACACCCGCAATGAAGCAGAGACTATGGCTTTCTCCTCTGGTGTCCAGACTCAAGCTACTTCGGACGGCGGGCTCGCCATCATCAACATCGAGAATGGCGACTATGTCAAAGTCGCTGGTGTTGCTTTCGGCAACGGCGCAAAGTCCTTTTCTGCTCGTGTAGCTTCGGCCACCAGTGGTGGGAAGATCGAGGTTCGCTTGGGTAGTGTCACTAGTACTTTGGTGAGCACCTGTGTTGTGCCTGGTACCAATGGGTGGCAGTCTTGGCAAATGGTTACATGTGCTGTTGGTGGAGCGACTGGAACCAAGGATCTCTACTTGAAGTTCACTGGTGGTAGTGGATACCTGTTCAATGTTGACTATTGGCAATTTACGTAGGTCGAGTGTGGCTTCTAACAAGACACCTTAGCTAAAGACGATACTGCCGAACACCTACTGCGCAATGTGAAAGCGCAATGGTTGACTGCCAGCTAGGGTGTAAGAGCGCTGCAGAATCCGGAAGCTTGTCGCATTGCGAATTAACAGAAGTGTCTATACGTAATACGTAGGGACTAGAGGAGGCGCGCATAATGTACAACTCACTGTTATAGGCTATGGTCGGGGCCGTGTGACATATGCTGAGATTAACTAGCTTGTCGCGATGAGAAGTCAATGTACTTTTGAGCCATGGAATCAAAAGAGATCGGGAAACAAAACATACAGCAGCAGGGATTCCCACGTGGTCACCCACCGTAGTACTAATCTGCCGTTCAACTGCTTATGTATGGCAGAGCGGACGGGATGCCCAGTTTTCAGCTGACTGTGGCCGTATGTGCTTGAATAATCAATCTCAGAATTCATAAAGTGTTGTTCGTAGAAAGGCGGTGAAGACCCAAACCCAATCTCCCCCGAGGTCGCGCGTGGGGCTTGGTGGGGTCCCTGCTCATCCAAGGGTCTCGAAGCTCTCATCACAGTAACATTGCGGCGGGGCCGGACCGTCATTCGACGACAGCGGGAACAATTAATTTCTGCCCCTCTTTGCATCTTCTTTCCCTTTCTCTACATACATCAATTATACAAACATGTCTACTGCAAAGAGATGCCCACCTTTCAGAGCCGAGCACGTTGGCTCGCTGCTCCGCCCCGATGAGCTGGTTCAAAAGCGTTATGCTGTTGCTGCTGGTAAGGCCGATGCTGAGGAATTGAAGCCTATTGAGGACAAGTCTGTCACTGAAGTCGTCAAGCTTCAGAAGGATTGCGGTTTCCATGCTGTTTCCAGTGGAGAGTACACCAGGTATGTGTTTCTTGAGAATTGATTCCATGCGTTTTTCTACCTACGTCCCAATTCAACACCAACCATCATCGACTATAATCCAAAGAAATGCACAACTCGAGAAGAGACTATATGGGGAGAACATGACCGAGCACAAACAAACTCATCAACGAACCCAATTCTAACTTGACGAAAACAGACACATGTTCTGGGGCACCTTTTTCGAAGAACTCCACGGCATGGAAGACCGCCAACTCGGCGTCCTCAAAGGCTACGACGCCTCCATGTTCCGCGACTACGCCCCCGACGTAAAATCCTTCCTCGAGGCCAAAGAAATCCCAAACGCCGTCACCGTCTGCGTTGCCAAAATCCAACATCCCGGCCACAGCAGCAATGCCCGCGAACTCGAAGTCATGAAAGCCAACGTGCCCGAGGAGGAATGGAAGAATATCAAGATTACGGTTATTTCGCCGAGTTGGTATCATTTCAGATACAGGGCTGGCAGAGCTTACCCGAAAGAGGTGTATGCGAATGACGAAGAGTACTTTGCAGATGTGGCAAAGGCATACCAGACGGAGCTAAAACTGCTCCACAACGCCGGCATCCGCAACATCCAAATCGACGACCCCAACCTCGCCTACTTCTGCTCCGAAGCCATGCTCACGGGCTGGAAAGCCGATTCCGGCAACACAAAAACCGCAGACGAAATGTTTGACGCCTACGTCAAGTTCTACAACGCTTGCTTTGAACGCCCTGCAGATATGCATTTGGGCATTCACCTGTGCAGAGGAAACTACATGGGTTCCCGCCACTTCTCAGAGGGAGCTTACGACAACATCGCCGCAAAACTGTTCAAGGATTTGAACGTCGACACGTACTACCTCGAATACGATACCGCTCGCGCAGGCGGTTTCGAACCCCTGAAGCACCTTCCCAAGAACAAGAATGTCATTTTGGGAGTTGTGACCAGCAAATTCCCTGAGCTTGAGGATAAAGAAAAGATGGTGCAGAGGGTGTACCAAGCTGCTGATTTCATTGCCGAGGGCAGTGGACAGAGTAGAGAGGAGGCTCTAGAGCGCGTTGGTGTTTCGCCTCAGTGTGGATTTGCTTCTCACGCCGAGGGCAACTCGTTGGAATACGAGGATATGCGCAAGAAGTTGCAGCTGGTTAGAGGTATTGCTGACCAGATCTGGCCTAGCCAGCCTTAAGACTGTGATGTCTGTTTGATCATCGCCGCATGTTCTCTTCTACCATTTTTGAATGGTAGATAAGGCAGTCCCTTGGAGGAACTTTTTTCTTGAAAACTCTTACATTTTTTTTTGGAAGAACCGTCGCATTTCTATCTCCTTTGTCACACTGCAAAACCATTGACGACTATTCAACAAGTCACGACCTACAACAAAGATACCAACGAACGACCATCACACATATATACACCGGAAAGTACATAACACACTCAAAAAATCATAAAATCTTCAACATTCACAAACATCTGCCTCTCCTAGCTTATCAATCCCTGCCACCCAGCACTACGACTTCCACGACCTGACCCTATTCAGCACTACAAATCTCCAAAGTCCCACCACTCATTAAACATCCTCCCCGAATTCTGGTCCAAAAACTCTGTGATGGCAGCAAGATTCTGATCGTTAAACGCCATATAATTCGGATCCGCAGGCGTAGGAAACTGCGCTACCCCAGGCATATACGCAGGCTGTTGGCCAGGCGTTGCAGGAATTGCAGTGGTAGCTGGAGTAGGTAGAGGAGGCCTGGCGAACGAAGGGCCAATGGTACTTTGGAAGCCATCAGCGGGAGTAATGTTTTGGACCGTTGAAGGGGTGGGTCGTAGCATTGAGGTCGAATTAGTGTCTCTGGTGGCAGCTTCATGGGAGGGAGGTGCGGCGAAGTCTTTGCTGAAGAGACCTTGGCCTGTGGCGATGGATCTGCTCGGTGAGTAGAAGATGAGAATGTCCCAGAGAAGATCTTGTTTGCTGCCGCCTGAAGCTGTGGGTTGAGGACTCGTGGAGCGACGGGATGTGTCCATCGCTTCGAGTCTGTCCAGTGCTTTTCTCTGCGTATTGTGTCAGTGGAATTGAGATTGGTCTTGCTCACCGAAGATTGGACATACCATGCGCTCGACGTTCTTCAACAGCGATGAAAGCTCTCCCAGTTCCTGTCGACCTTTGAACAATCCTTTCTCCGCGTTTTGCCGTAGACTTTGTATCTCTGCATTGCGATAGTGAATAAATACAGTATTCGCGACGGAGATACAGTAAGCCAAGAACGGATCCGAGATACTGATCTGTTTCTCCTCGAGCAGATCCAAACAACGAATGATCCAGTTTGAATGCACCACAACTTGATCCGAAGACGCCTGACTGAATGTCCTAGGGCATCGTCCAGCAGCAGCTATCCGAAGAGATATAAGGAAGGGGTGATTGAGCAGCATGTGAATCGTGTGATACATGAATTGGTTAACCAGCCAGTAGCTCCAGAAAGCCCAGTTCTGCTCGATGGCCTCCTTGGAATGCTGCGTCATCTTCGTTCTATCAAATCGATATTCAGGCCAGAAGTTCGACTCTAACTCTAGCAGTTCTGCCTGAATAGCGGCATAGTCTGATTGTTGCTGCCATGGTGGGTATGGGAGGGTACCATTCTTCGTGTCGGTGACGTACTTGGCAGCCTTCTTGAATATGTCGAACATTGGCAACGTGTTGATGATAATACCCGGAACGGGGCCATCAGCCACGATGTTTTGCGAAGATGGTGATACCAGTTCTCCTTTTGACGTTGCATTGGGACTGACTGGTTTGAACGAAGCATGATAAGTGATGCTTTTGGCGCCTAGTGTCAGAGTTTGTAGATTGAACATGTTCTCCATGATGGCTATACTCCAGAAGCAACGTCGTCTCTCCTCAAGCTCAACCGAGTTGTTGATGACTACTTGTGGGTCAAGAAGGCCGGACGTTTGGGCGAGAGAAATGGCGTTGACGAGGAACAGGTGTGATCGTTGTCCGTTATCGTCTGTCATTGTTAGTCACGAATCGGATCCAGAGAGGAATACACATACTCGTGAAGTCCAGGAATGACAACAGAACAAACGCCTGTATCGTACTCAATCGGACATCTCCAGCAAGGACCCTGCTTAAGGCCAGCTCTCTCGCACGTTGAGCATTAGCCTCACACCAATCATCAACTTCTTGACCTCGCGCATTGAGACGGCCAGCCATGGCAAGAATGGCAAACTGGACTTCGGAACCCCTCGTCATATAATCCTTCTCTAGATTAGGATGGAACAACGGGATTGGCTGACAGTTCCATTTCCTCATGAGAATCGGCACAGCAACCTCGAGGCGTGAAGGCTCATGCGGTATCTGCAGTCCCGATGGAGTGGTCCCATCAGTCATCTCGAGCGATCTCCTTCTCGACGAT
>Ga0073774_1000383_pt1 | contig 11458 bp, 16 predicted proteins | sample InSIn5gowninarea_FD_77487 | JGI IMG/M metagenome (GOLD analysis project Ga0073774, IMG submission 77487) | Clean room microbial communities from NASA Spacecraft Assembly Facility at Jet Propulsion Laboratory, Pasadena, California, USA -... ... | reverse complement strand
TGAGTTGTACTACGAAACTGAATCGCCGGAATTCACAGATGGGCTGCGATGCAATAGCCGGGATGAAAGAAGAAGAACATGTCATCACTGACAAGGTATGCAGGCCTTGTCAGGTCTCTGGGAAATTTCTTGCTGACTAGGACGTGCAGGACCGCCGCCTCGCAAGCTTGATATCCTTGATGCTTTCGAGTCAGACGAAAGATCCTGTAACTCACGAAGCAACAATGAACCTGCGACGGAATCTTCGTGGCGGACTGTGCTTGGAAGGTCTTTTGTCCGCTACAGACGAAGAAATACAGGTATGCGACTCAATTTGCGATCCACGCCCGAACATTCTGACACAGCATGGCAGGCCTGCATTAACAAGGTCGGGTTCTGGCGACGCAAGACAGATTACATACGTAGAACGGCAGAGATACTCCGTGACAAGGTGCGATGATTGAGAAAATCCAGGACTTTATGCTAAAGTGTGCTATGCAGTTTGACGGAGACGTACCGAAAACTATAGAAGACCTCCTGATACTGCCAGGAGTCGGTCCCAAGATGGGTTGGCTGTGCTTGCAAGCTGCTTGGGGTATCACGGAAGGGATTGGCGTTGACACACATGTACGCCAAGAGTTACCCTGATACACTTCCGCTAACGGTTAGGCAGGTACATCGTATTACGAACCGACTTGGATGGCATCGTAAAGCCCCGAAAGATCCTGAAGAGACTCGGTAAGTCGATGTGAACCTGGGCAATGAGTCTAGCTCAATGCCATACTCTAGAGTGAACTTAGAAAGCTGGCTACCGAAAGAGCTTTACAATCATATCAACATCATGCTAGTCGGATTAGGGCAGACTATCTGCCTTCCCATCAACCCGCGGTGCGATCTGTGTCATCTTGGTCAAATGGACGACAGTCCATGTCCCTCGAAGCGGAAGGTCATCGTTAAGCAAGCTAAGCTTGAGGCAAAGCAAGAATCGATACCTACAGGGGAGGTGGGACCAATGACAGACACTCTGCTCGAGATCGAGGAGACAGATGTCAAGCCGACAGTAGAGATATTACAAGCAACTGTGGGACCAACAGACACTGCTTTGCAAGCGCAAGAAGGCAAGACGTCTCCCGGAAGGAAGTCTCCGTATTTCGGTAATACTGTGAATAATCTATCTTGGTGATCCAAGTCATCCGAATACTGTGCTACAACGCGGTCTCTCCATTCGCCTCTCGCTACAATAGTCTATCATCCAAGCGAAAGCTGGTCTGCAGATGCTGGTCAGTAGGCTCCAAGTAAGCGTGATTCCGGATCGCCTACTACTGGTTGTCTCTCGCCCTTCACGAGAGTATCTAGTGTCTTTTGACGCTCCTCCGCTTGCAAGTCATCGATAAGAGCACTTCTACCGAATCTCCGATCTGCACTCTTCTGGCTGTACTTGCTGCTCGCCGCCGACTGTCGTGGTAGGAAAGGATTGTTGTCCGTCCTACCGGTGAAAGTTGGCTCCAGGAATTGATGTTTGGGCCATACTACCGAGCCAGACGATGTAGAGCTCATTGTAGAACGATGGTCTACATGGCTGGCGGATGCAGATGAGGGAGACATGCTACGCGGAGGCTTGTAGTCTGCACCTGACCAGCTCGATTGTGATCGGTAGCCTGGATGCATATAGTAGGGAGGCGGTGTGGGTGTTCGTACCATCTCGATGTTAACATTATTGTCGATATGCAGTTCTTTATCATCGGTGTTGCTGCCATCATGCCTTCCCCAACGAAAGAAGCCAAAGAGACCCCGCTTCTTCAGGAACTCTTTCGTCTTCTCCTGCCTTTTGCGAATAGCTCGCATTCGGTAGAGCAGAACCAAGAAAGCCAGCAGTAGTAGAAGACCGAGAACCAGCACGATGTACACCCAAGTCGGAAGCTTCTTTCCCGGTGTATTGCCGAGACTTGATTTCGCCTGATTCCCTACGAGACTCCAGAGACATACGCCGAGTCCGGAGATGGTGCTGCACTTCGCAGGAACGCACGACCCAGCATTCAGAACGCTGTTGGCAGGGCATGATATACACTGAGCGCTCCCTGCACCGATGCACGATCCGCACGAGCTGTCGCAAGATTTGCAGCTACTGCTTGAAGTATCGAAATACTGGCTCGACGAACATGTAGAAAGGCATGTTTTCGATGGTGACAAGACAGGACGTGATGGCGGACACGACGTGCATTGGTCGAACGATCCAGAGCATGTGGCACAATCTGGATGACAGGCCGTGCAGATCGATGTACTGTTCGCTTGAAAATATCCGGAGGGACAGCTTGGGCCAGACACGCATGTCCCATTGAGAGCGACTTGGCCCGACGGACAACTCAAGCAGTATGAGCTCGATCCTTGACAGGTGGCACAACTAGATGAGCATGCTGCGACAGAAACGTCAGTACATAAGCTAACGCGCAAGTAAAAGAGCAAATACTCACCTTGACAGTTCCCATTGTTAGCAAAGGTGCCGGAAGGGCACGCGCTTACGCAGTTCCCGTTGTTGAGCTGAAGGCCGGCAAGGCAACTTGTGCACTTCAGATTTGACCTTTGCGAGCTTGACGAGAAGATGGGTATGCTTCCTGCGCTGCAACCTGCCGGGAGTACTGTAGACGCGAGATGAAGTCCGTTGGCATGCAATCAAGAACGTAGATGGATAATGCTTACCATCGCATTCCTGCTTGGTGTTGTCGAAGACAAAAGCGATAGCTGCTGTACTGTCGACGGAAGAACCATCGCATATACCAGTAGACGGATCGACGGTAACACATTGTCCTTCCAGCAGTCCTTTCCCGCTAGGGCACGAAAGACACTGTGACGAACCTGCTCCGAAACAAGTCGCGCATGACGACGAGCATGCTGAACAGGTCTGATTGCCGTTGGTCGACTGCGAAAAGGTTCCAGTGGGACAGGTTGTGAACGTGGTCCCGTTCGTAGGTAGAAACTTCGTCGCAACACAGATTTGCGAACTGTCACTAGAGACTGTCAAGCCGACCTGACATGTTTGGCAGGTTCCTGTAGACCCTGTGCATGAAGTACAACCGGGTCCGCAAGCTGGATAATGCAACGTAAGTGTCAAATTAGCTAAAATATACGTAGCATAGAGGACGGAACACACCTAAACAATCGCCAGAACCGCTCATGTAGAAGCCAGATGCACATACACTGCATCTCTGACCACCACTAGCATCTGCCCAACCAGGATTGCAAGTGCAAGTAGAATTGCCTGCACCGCATACTCCGTTAACGCAAGAACAGGCTAACCAAACGCGAATCGTCAGCGTCGATACTATATAGACATCATCATCGCACATACCTTGTGCTGCAGGAGATATAGGGTTGGGAATGCACCGTCCAGTACCTGCTATTCCATCATCGCAAGTGCCGTTAGGACACGCAGCGCAAGGTGTACATTTCGGTCCGAATCTTCCGGGCGAGCATTGACCTGAGTGATACTGATATCAGTAACCGTGTATATTCTGCACATGCTGGCACTTACTGCAAGTCGATCCAGTAAATCCATCTGCACAAGCGCATTGACCTTGAAGCGAGCAAACACCGCCAGATGCGCAAGCCGGTGAGCAAGTCGAAGCTTGCAAGTCCGTAATAGTCCATTGACCATTCGCTACCTGCATAGGTGACTCCGTAACATCCGGAGTTCCAGACCAGAATACGATTCTTTGCGAAGTTCCACCTGAAATAGGTACATTCGCTACTGCGTACATATTAGGTGATAAAAGGAATGAGAGAGGTGTGAAAGTCGATGTAGCATTCTGTATGAAAGATGCGTTGAAGGGTAGTAGGGAAGAAGTGCCGGCGAATAGGCTGTTCGAGTAGGCGATCAGACCAGATGCTTCGGATACTGACACTGCACTGCTTGATCCAGAAACTGAGAAGCCTGTATATGATGATGTCGAGATACTGCTGTTGACCAGGAACGGCTGTAGCAGAGTCCCGTTGGACAGTGATAGTGATGATGAAGTGTATGTGCCAGGCAAAAGGAGAACACTTTGAGGAGAAGATGTCGTGTTTGAGGAGGGTGTGCTGCTAGAAAGTCGAACACCAGCTGCGAACGAATGCAACCAATTAGCCATGTGAATGGAAAGAAGTCCTGCAACGAACGGCGTACCTTGTGAAGTGACTTTGCCAGCAATGCATCCCAAGCTCGGTGAGCAGACCATATCTGCTGCATTCGAGGTAGATTGACCATACAGAGAGTCTGCCTGTACTAGGATCAGCAGCAGTAGTTGGCTTGGGATGGCCCATCTTGATAGATCGAAAAGATTGCGCATGCTTGAGCCAAGTAGACGAGGCGTAGCTTGTGCCAGAGTGATGGCAAGAGCACAGATGATTCGGCTGATATGAGATATCGGAAGTGCGCACTTCTCAGCTTTGAGTCAGTAGATAGCTATCAGTCGTCACTGTCAGGATAATCAGCTTTCTCGCGGCGGTCAGTCACTGTGTCACTGTTCATCGCAGCCTCTACGTCCGACGAAGGCGTCAAAAGGCCCTCCTCTGCTATTAAGTACGCCTCTCTTCAGCATCCGCAGCGCAAGGACACCCGGTTAACGCTTTGGACAGCGTACCCAGTATGCATTTGTTGAGCTACATCAATCGCTGATGGGTGACAATGTCGTGGACAAAGCTTGGAGCACTCTCAAAAAGGACAGCTTTTGTCCAGCGCTTCAGTGGCGTTGACGAGCATCCTGCACGAGAGTACGCCAACGATGAGCAAGCAGAGTATGTTGGAATGGGTATAGCATGTTCTATTAAGTACAAGGATATACGTACGGGGTATGCTGTCTATCCAAATGCTTCTTCACACTGGTTCTTCACAATGGTTCATCGAACCTACTGTTGGGCCACGACAGGAACGACGACGTTCTGCCACGACTGACGTTTCTTCTCGTCCTTGCTCTGTGTCCACTCCTTCTCTACCTCTGCATACAGATCCCACCACAGTTTATGTGTCGATTCTATACGATCGTTGGCATACGTTCTGCTCTTCCACGGTTTCGCCAAGATGTAATGGAGGATCTTTACGTCGTCATCCTTCCACAATGCACTATGACAGTCTCGCATGGGTTTCAGAGCGTTGTAGGTGTACGGCATAGGTAACCACTTGTTCTTATACACAATGGCCAAAAGATCCTGGTCGAAGAAGATCATGTTGGGTACGTCCGGATGCGTGTTCATGGTGTGGATGATCTCGTCGTACTGCTTCTTGGAGGGTGTGAGAATCACAGTACCGCTGTTCAGGAGATGGTGGTTGCGAGGACTCTGTTCGGTGATGGGAGCAGGTTGACCCGTCTCTTGGTTGGCTGCTGTGAATGCGCAGTTCTCGGGAGTCCTATCACGACAATCAAGCGCAATCAGCATTACTTCCCTGGCAGGATATTGCTGTGCACACACCAGTCCTTCGAGTAGTGTGCAAGCTTCTTCGGGTTACAAGTGCAAGCATGAGTACTTGCGATCCAGCCATCGGGGATATCAAGGGTCATCATGTCGTCGATATTGTGGAGGATGATCTGGTCGCTGTCCAGCAGTACGACGCGCTGAGCGAATACAAGACTATCAGAATATCATTCTTTCAACCTCCACATTACTCCGCCTCACCTCATACTGGGTAAAGTTCCAAGGGGCAAGCTTCTCCCATGTCCCCTTATTGACCTTCCCATCTCTCGGAGCCGGTTCTATCTTATCTACGACGATCGTCGGTATTCCAGCGGCTACGAAAGCCTCCATGTACTCTATATCGGCTTCGACATCTCTCGTGACCATCACATGGAGACGATACTTGCTACGCTGCTTTCGCAAGGTGTGATCCAGTACGAGCAATCCGCCGAAGTAGGCTCTGTTGGTAAGCAGAGTAGTCCATATCTTGCTGTTGTCGTACTCGATAGATGCTGCCATGCTGTCTTTCGCTTAAAATCTGGATAGGTGAAGCTGATGGGATGTGTTCTGGAACGAGGCAAGGAGATGACGATCGTGCTGCGGCTTGAGGAAGGGATGGCACAAAAGCTAAGATCGCCGGGGTATATAATGTTCGAGATGTGGTATATGGCTGTACGACGAGTACGACCGCTGGTTGGCTTCTTTAACTTAAGTGAGTTCTTCTCTCTCTCCTTTGAATATTCCCAGCTTTCTCCGATGGCGCGAAATCGATTCCGGCTTAGTCATTCTCCGTATGTCCGGCTTAATCACGTCTGGGAAAGATCATCGAGACTGTACATGCCGTACAAAGCAGACACCTGGCAGAAGGCCAAGTCCACTTAGGCTCCTGCCACTCCTACCTGGAGGAAGGACTGGTAAACGATTACTAAACTCACGAGACCCTGGCGGGCACAAAGTACGAAATTTGAAACCATCGAAGGCATAAGTTTTACAATCCCGTAGAACCACTGTGCATTATCAAAGCACTGACAGAGCTAGTAGTAATCGTGGCATGTAGCTATCATAGGAGCCAATAATGCCCCTTCTGGCACGTGATGAGAACTTACTATCCTACATTTCTCTACAGTTATCCTGCAGATTTGAATGCTTCCATCACGATGTGATGGTGTCCAGGCATCGTATGCGCAACGCCTTCAAGCTCATAATGACCTGACTATTGATGTGGGTCGGCCGTATCGCGTTGCGTTCGCTTGTTTCGGTTTGGCCTTACGGAGGCAAGGGTGTCTGCCACAGAGCAAGACACAAGAACCGGATGTTTAGGTATCCATAAGGGTGGAGAGGAGATCTACACGGCACGTTGTAGTGGCTCATACAGTGCAGATTTGATTAGCCATCTTCGGCTTGCGTGTTCTGTGCCGTCTCTTGACCATCGATAAGTATCCGTACCAATGTAGGAACTTCGGCAACGACATCCTCTTGCCCGGCTGCTGCATACGCTGCTTGTTGTCCAGCTATTTGTGCTATACCATCGGTAAGTAGGTCATTGTTAGTTGATCCAGATCAACACGCTCTCGAGTTAGATGTCGCCTACATAACGCAATGTTAGTTGCTCGAAATACATTCTGCCAGTTCTCCACGACCGTCGCGATGGCTAAGGAGTCCATGTACCGTTTCAGCATGGCGTTTCGTCAAGTTCTAAACACTATCCCCTTACCTTTCCCACCCTCTTTCAACAATTCAGTCTTCTCGCCCATCTCCTCCATCTTATCCTTGAAGACCGTCGTCATCTGCATGAGTTTTACAAACCCTTCCCACTCTCTCTGCCTCTCGTACATCCTCTGCTGAACAGCTGTAGCGAATATCGGATTCCCAGACGCGTCGTACTCGACTACTGATGTTGTTTGCCGATTCGCGGTAGGAAGTACGGATTGTCTCGATGATGGCCGCAATGAACCGTAAGCTGTCGATTGCCGTGATGCTGGTCGTGACATCGTTGAGGTGTTACGGTGTATCTGAAGCTAGTTCGATATATAGTCGTGCTGTTTACGTTCTCGCGTAAAGAGGTGCCGGTCAGTCACAGCGAGCTGAAGTGCAGCAGTGACACGTAGCTCCAGTATAGAAACTACACGTATGCAGACATGACGTCGACGTGGATGTAGTGTCGTAGGAGTGTGGGCAGAAGCAGACTTCCATCGACTCTTGCTTTTCTGCTTACTCCGGATCCTATCGTGTCGCATGACAGCTTCAAAGGGTTGATCCTGCCATCGATCTAACACTGCACCAACAAGACCTGTAACATCACCACTGTATCCTACTGTACCACTCCTTCCTCCTTTAGTCTACACCATGTTCTATCTACTATGCAAGCTCGTTGGGTGAGTACTCGTCGTCGTTATCGGCTATCAGGCTACACCGTGACGAAAGACTGACAACTCGGTCACCGCTACAGCCTGGGCATGAGCTTCGCATATCCAGTATACTCATCCTATAAAGCTGTTCGGGTCAATGATACTACTGCTGTCGAGACATGGTTAATGTACTGGGTCGTCATGGCCGGATTGCACGCTGCCGAGAGTACCGTAGAATGGGCTATCAATTGGTAGGTCCATTGGCGCGTTTGCACTTCCATACGAACAGCAGTACTGACGCGTACCATGCACCCCCTTCCCTGCGCTACATGCTCCATCGCACGTTTTCGGTGTATTTGGCACTACCTATCCGGCTATCATTCACTTCTGACGTCTCGACATGCACACGGAATATATACGAATCATCCGCATACCGACGCATGCTGCTACTGCTACGCGACTGCAACGAAACCGCCGTACAACCTTCGACGAACCAGGTTTCCATTCTACTATGAGCTCAAGACAATCCTTATCATTTGGCTTACTCTGCCGCAGATACAGGTAAGCATATCTTTCTTCCAGCTACAACATCCTCACTGACCCGCAGCTTCCTCAGGGATCGACATACGTATACGTGACCTATGTTCACCCATTCCTATTGACGCATGAGAAGGAGATAGATGAGCACCTTCAGGATGCTCAACGGAAAGCGAGAGCTGCAGGTCTCGACTATGCTAGACGTGCTTGGAATGCAGTCAGGGAATCTCTCCTAGGTGCTATACTTGCTGTGAGCTTACTACCGTAGTCGTTCGCCAACCAGATCAGTCTGATACTTGTATTCTATTTTTCGCACGACAGAACTCAGATGAACAAGCTGCGGCTGCTCTTAGCGGTCGCAGCACCGGTAAGGGCGCAGGTAGCGGCGGCGGGAACACTACATCGCAAGATTATCTCTCTTCGGATGTACCATCTCAGAGACCTTCCGGTCCCCGCAGCAATGTACCCGACTCGCCAGCTCAACAAGCTTTATCTTTCGCTTCTTCCGCTCTAAGAGCATACGGTCCGACTGCACTGGCTGCAGGACATGCCCTCCTTCGACCTCTCAAAGCCAGTGGACAAGAGGACGTTCAGCGTACCGTTCATGCCGAGCACAAGAAGGATGACGATCTAGACCGTGACCGACCAGAGGAGTCGGAAATGCTCGCTATGGCATCCTCCCGCCCTACAGCAGATTCGGATGCTCAGAGTACGATGAGACCACCACGTACGCGTCTATACTCTCAGGAAGTACGCACTGTCAACGATCGAAGAGTGGCCTCAGCTTCTGCAGCTCTGGCATCTACCGCTGTAATAGCCGCGAATGCATTTGCTACAGCCAGTGGATCCATGTACTCTACCATGACCCGAGCACAACTTCGACAACGACGTCTAGAGCTAGAAGCAGAACTAGCGGCGTTGGAAGCTCCTACTACCTCACTGCTACCTTTACCTGGGGAGGATTCTGGAAATAGTACTATCCGTCCGAACACATCGCTCAACAGGGAAAGAGAGAGACATATATCCGCACCTACGCCACCTCGAAGAATCTCCCCTCTATCCAGCAGCAGTCACGTAAATCTTCTCGAGAGCTCGACGTACGAACAGATCGCACCGGATGATATCGGTAAAGATGAACTTCCACCAGATTGGGGTAGGAGAGCTCCGAAAGAAGGTTGGAGAGGTGCTCCTCCTGCTCCTGGTCCCGCGGGTACTTCGACACCTGCTACCAACGCAGCAGATCGGGGAAGTTCTTCGACATCGCCTCCTGAAAGACCGGGTAGTACTCAGAGGAAGAGCTGGTTCTGGTCCTCACCTGCTGCCCACCCGTCTCAAGCTGATAAGGAGACGAAGAAAGCTTGAGCGGGACGAGTCACTTATTGCCATCCACCCTATGCTCTCACCGCTCTGCTTTTCACCTCTCACACTTTGCAAGTCCGCCTTTTCCGCTTTCTGCGGCTCTGTATCCTATAGTCTCCAATTTCGCCTACGCATCCATCACAAGCCGCTGTAGCCCTTTCTCCGTCTATCAATCCTCGTTGTTGCTATTTCCATCACTGCCGCATTCGCTGTCCACATCACTTCTTGTCGTCGATTCCATCACCTAGCCAATTTGCTGATCTGTTTAGTCACTGCGTATTTCAAGTAATGTAGCCTCAGAAATGTCTGCCTGACGTGATTGGCATCTTTGCACGTTCCGCACTGCAGCCTTCATGAGCAGCAGGTTGCAAGCTGAGGACAACGTGAACCCGATTTCTACAACGATGTGTTAACCCATATCTGATCCCGAAAGCTGAAGTACGATACAACGACGTTGTGAATACAGGCTAAGAAAATGAGGCAGGCTAAGAGTGCCAAATAAACGCAACAGACTATCTAAATCATCTAAACGTAAAGCCTACGGACCTTGGCGAAAAAGAGATAATGGCGTTGCGCTTGTACAGCGTATGAAGGTTGATGGCGTAGTGTGGTCCACCTACCCTCGAAGTACACCGCGGTCGTCGCGAGAACTATGATACAGGTACTTGTATCGAAACTGTTAAGCTTATGTTAAAATTGGGAGATGTCGCGTGATCAACGAGGTCTTGCCAGACGAGGTCGTGGTCGAAAGCAAGCGCCATAAAGTCCAGCAGCACCCGCAATCAGAAGTAGGGCTGTTGGCTCTACTGATCGAGAAACTGCTCCCTCAGAGCAAGTCGTCCATCTCCTCCCTTGTCAATTGTCTGATCCCTGCTTGTGATGTATTCATTGACGACGTTGGACCAGCTTTAGTCGGTACCATTGGCATCATAGGTGGCGGTAAGTACTGGTTGACCTGAGACATCGAAGCTGTCGAGTCGTTACGCTGCATAGGTGGCATTTTCAGGTAGGCTGAACGAGTACTACCTCCTAGTCTCGATGCAGGTGGAGAGGTAGTTCTGCTAGTAGTCGAGGTCGTCGTGGTAGACGATGGTGCTGCATCACTTGCAATATTCCTTGTTGAGGATGGTGGCACTGCTGAGGAAGTCGAAGATGATGCTGGATACATCGGTATGATCGTATCCGCCGTCGATGTCGATATGGTTGACGCTAGAGCACTTTGCGCGGTTGGAGCAGGGGGTGTAGTATCCCTTTCTCTGTCACTAGAAGTACGTTCTTCATGCCTATCCCTCGACGATCGTAGAATATTGAGGGATCTTCTACCCTTTCCACTACTGGTGTGCCCATCATGATGTACTGCACCACTCGTACCGGAAGTTCCTGCTTCTAAACTGCTTGCCACATTCTCGTTTGTGGAAGCAGTGGTGGATATGGACTCTTTGCGTGATGACGACTTGTTCTTCTTTGCTGCAGCTTTGGCTTCCTTCTCTGCTTTCTTGCGGCGTTCTTCCTCGTCATGCAACGACAGACGCATAGCTTCCATAATCATGAGCTCTTCGATGCTGTGGAGTGGCAGAGTCAGCACAACTTTGCTGAATGAGATTGACTGTACTTCGTTGTGAGACTCACTCTGGTCCCATCGTCAGCATGCGGGGATCGACATCACTGTTTCCTGCACTTTGCGTTCCTCGCCTTCTCGATGACCTTCCAAGCAATCGACTCGGTGAGCTGAAGCCAGATGACGAGCCTCCGTCCGTTGTATTCGCAGCAGCAGCCGCGGCAGCCGCGGCAGAAGGATCTCTCACTCCAGC
>Ga0073774_1000380_pt1 | contig 11476 bp, 7 predicted proteins | sample InSIn5gowninarea_FD_77487 | JGI IMG/M metagenome (GOLD analysis project Ga0073774, IMG submission 77487) | Clean room microbial communities from NASA Spacecraft Assembly Facility at Jet Propulsion Laboratory, Pasadena, California, USA -... ... | reverse complement strand
GGGAGAGAAGCTTAGTGTTCGGGAGAAAAATGCTTGGAGGATCTTGGTATTTGTAGGTGTGTTTGGAGGTGTTTGTAGATGGTGACCAAACACCAAAGTGGTTTCCATCAAGTCCAAAGTGGTAGATTGTTGGCATTATGCCTAATGGGTTGTCCTTGATGGAAACCTACTTGATAAAGATGTCAACATTATGGTAATAGGATGATCTAAACAATTTATTCAGAATTATGTAGTATTGACAGTCAAGGTTGCAGAAAGTGAAATTGTGTTTGCAACAATTTTTTTTAGATCTATACAAAGGCATGTTTGGGAATTATCGCATACATACGTGGATCCACCTTTGAAGGGTCGCTTATATATTCTGTGAAATAATTTTCAGTATGTGCAGATCTGTACGCGGGTGTTGTGCATGGTAAGCATGTATGTACACTGATATTCTTATGGAAGTCGCGTACATAAACTAGGGTTTGATTTTTTGGTTGATGCTTACAAATCTGATGATTGATGTTTACAATTAATGTTATCTGGTTTACTTGTTGTTTGTCGATGATGTCTTTGTAACGATTGAGGTGACTTGGTTGAATTGTTCAAATTTAATGGGACAGAAGTGTGCCTGATTGTATGATCTGTAATTGGTTCAAAAATCTATGATTGATTCAATGATTTGTAGCTGGTGAAATGGTCTATGAATGGTTCATTTGAGATATGTAAACAGATGTTTTACAAGGAAAGTGCATATATACACAAGTTTTATTTATAAAAATCGTGCACATAATTTGATATTTATTTTTTCTGGTTGGGTTATGCATTTAATGACTTGATACTTAATAATTTCAGTTGATTTATAGTGTGACAATTTCTGATATTTAGTGCTACAGTTTGTTCAGTTTATGGTTGATATGGGTCCAGCTTGAAAATTTGATGAAAGGTGTCCTACAGGTTGTTTTATAGGTGGATCCAGTCTGAAACATTTTGAAAAGTGGTCCACAAGGAGTTGAGGGTAGCAACCTTCAGAAAGGGGATAGGAGCTCCCTTCCAATAGGAGTCGGTAAACAAGTTCAGGAGGTTGTAGCTCCCTTGCAGTGGGTGCTGGAGAATGAGAGAAGGTTGTAGCCTTCTCCACGTGGGTGTTTGCATACTGGTTAGAGTTTGTGCCTATACAATATTGTAAGAAATTTTCCTTTATAATAAAATAATAAGACAGAGACGATGACAGCGGTGGTTTTCTCCCACATTAGGTTTCCACCTAAAATCCTAGTGTTCATGTGTGTTGATATGTTTCTTGTTTGTTGATGATCTATATGATTTTTACTACTTCTTAATTATTGAATAATGAAGTAATGATGCACTGGTTAAAGATGAACAATTAATGAAATTAATGATAAACTAGTTATTTGGATATACACAATTTGCATTGATCACAGTCATGTACATATGTTGGTTTCTTGAATGACAATAGTGTACATAAATTAGAATAATAAATTGAAAAGTTGAATTGTGTAAGATATTGATTCGCAAACACCCCCCCCCCCAACATTTTTCCTAACAAAATTTATATAGGAAATGAATCCACCATTGCTCTGGCATTGTTTGATCATTGAAAGAGGCCAAAAATAAAATAAAAAATCACCAGACTTCTAAAGAAAAAAAGTGTTTCAAAAGTTGAAGGGTGATCTATTCTCTTAGAATTTCAAGAACCTTTTCATATTGAAACATGTTCTTTTAGATATGTCATAGGAATTTTCTTTAGCAAAGAGGACACCCAACTACATACCACTCAAAGAACTTGTCCCAAGAAAATCTCAACTAAACACTTATGCCAAGGAAATCTAGGCATTGGTTTGAGCAGTCAAGTACTGGTCACACTAAATCCTTGGTGAACACACTATCCTCCATGTTAATTATCATCCTATTCAATTCTTGAAATCCCATTCTAATATACACAGACAAAATCAATTAAAAAGCCTTCCTAAATTCAGACATTTCATTTGGTCAGTAAGAATAGCCCTAATAAAGTGGTTTATTTACTCATTAGAAAACCTACTAAGTTCCTTCCCATTTTAGATTTTATAAGTGCATCATATCAACAGTGAATAGATCAATATTAAAATTGCCCCTATTTTTGTATTGTCATGAACTCCATCCAACAACCACAAAGGTCAACTAAAAACCCTTCCTAGACGACACAATCTAGAATAGCTTATTGTACATTCTCAATCAATTGTGTCCTAACTAGACTAGATCACCTCTTTTTTCTCAGAGAGGTCCACTCTTCATCACATGGAGAGAGTGTTGGGGTGTGTATATTTTGTTTCTTTGCAAGGATAATTCTTTTAGCCTTTTGTTAGGAAACATGTGGAAGATTAGATACAGAGATGTTCACAATATAGCTAAAGAAACACTTCTAATCAAAAGATTGTTGTGTGCTAGTATTTTCAAGTTCCTAGCAAGCCCTGGGAATAAAATATCTGTGGATATCATCAATGATTTTCCTAACACTTAGTCTAATAAGCATAATTGTATCATTCTAGTAGTTTGCATATTTTCAAAGATGGAAATGTGCATTCCTTGTAACGAGAAAATTGACGCCCCTAAATTTGCAACATACTACTTTTGACAAGTTTGGAGCTATTATGGTTTATCATTGACCATAATTTATAATCATGACTTCATATCTTTATGAAATTCTTTAAATTCATTGTGGAAACTTTCAAGCTATCAATTAATGTGATACAAAGGTTGAGTTAGTTAACATAACCTTGGTCCATGCTCTTTGCATTTACCACCAACAAAACAAATAGTGGGATCATTACATGTCTACAAGGCACTCTCCATCTGCAGTTGGTTATGGTTTCCAACATCTTTTCCATTATGAGATTCCAAATGCTATCCTAACTCCATTCACAATGCACATCCCACCAACAAAATAAGCAAGGAAATGCTTCTTCCTTCGTACAAAACTTGGCTAATATCCATAATAGAGCCCATGATATAATTCAAGAAAGGTATGCCAAAAACAAGGAATTTCATAACATAGATCAATTTGCTCCTCATTTTCAAGTTGGTGATAGAGTTGGGAATCACAGTAATGTCCTTATTGTCCCTTCTGTATCAAAAGAAAAGTGGCATGACTGCCATGAAAGAAAAATAAGCTTGGATATGGAGCTTGGTGGATATAACCAAATTTTGCATGGAAATACAAGGCCATAATTCGTATGTTTGGAAGAAATCCCTATCTTTCCTGGATTGGATGATGCATTTCTTGATGTAATTGGAGGTAAAGAACAAGTATTTAAGGAAGATAATTCTGGTCTCATAAGAACAATGCAAGATGAGGAAGGAAGGGGTGACATAGTAGTCAATTTACCCTTAGTTATTGGCAATGATTGCTTAGTATAGAGCAATGTTGAGAGAAAGGATCTTGAACACATTGTTGATCAAGAAGAATATGATAGGAGAAGAATAGCTATAGATGTCACGAGGAAGAGCAAGTGGTCTTTCCCTCTAAATTTATATCCTAGAAAACTGTAGGCACTCATAATGGAAACAATGGTGATCAAATAGGATGTGATGAGGGTTGTAATGTTGTTCTCGTGACAAATATTGACCGAGGTCTTGATGAAGAAATTAAATCTCAACCTTTTTCAATTGTTCGTCCATTAGACAGAGAAAAGTGTGAGTAACTTAATCCTATATCAAGCTTTTTTCCTAAACAAAGAAATATGTGAGTAACTTAATTGCCACATCAAGCCCTGTTCCTATCAGAAATCCATTGCAAGTTTCATATTGTATGAGAAGTTTGATAGAAAATGAGAGCAAAGAACAATTTATAGATGAGTGGACTTTTAAACATATCATTTCTTACTTTTATATTCTATTTTTGTACCTCTTGCAATGGCCAACATATAATAATGATGCATTTCAATGAAAACAAACCCTGGGCTCAAGTATCCATGCTTTCCCTCCATCTGGTGAAACTGAGAATGTTGATGAAAACATCCCACAAGATTTGTTGTTTGCTAAGAAACGTAAGTCTGAGTTTGTGGGAGAAAATTGTTGCAATCTTTCAGCTAAATTCCAGGTCGTGATGATGAGTTTGTTGGTTTAGCAGAAGAAAACTACAATTCAACAATGAATAAGGATATGGGTCAATCCTCAATACCAATTTCCAGCTCACTAATGAGTGTCCATGTTGTCAAGAGACAAATTTGTGTAGCCTTGAAGCTTTCAAAGAAGTTCCAGTTATTCAATATTGTCCCAAGAGATTCACATTGCCATAATTTTTCACTAAATTAGGTTCTAAAAGGAATTCTCTTTCCCACCAACATTGTAAATTCGCAAGATTTCCAAAACTGTTGTGTAATTTTTTTGAATTGCTTTGCTTTGTATAAAATAAACCCCTTGAACATCCATCCACATTCATCATATATGCACAATTGCATTTAATTCAAACATAGTGTTTACAAATATTTCATATTGCATTTAATTCAAACCTAGTGTTTACAAATCTTCCATATTGCATTTAATTCTAAACTAGTGTTTACAAATCTTTCATGACTAGTTAAACACATCAAGAGGAAAAAAGTGCATGTATAGATACCAAGAAGTTTCACTTATTGAAGATTGTCCAAAGGGGTTCACAAGAAAAATGACTCACCATTCCACGAGTTTGGGCCTTTTTATCCAACTCACATTTTGGAAACATTTTTTCCTTAGAAAGAAACTACTCAAAACTACCTCATCATAGTTTTCACCACACAAACGAAATTCCTGTAGATATTCCCACACCACCTAGATGAAAAATGGGAGAAATAAAGTGAATACAAATACATCATTGCATGTTCCATGGGATGCAATTAACTTACAAATTTTCTGAAAAAGAACAAGAATTTAAGCCATGAAACTAGTAAAAAACAACATTTTTGTGAACGTGTATTATACTGGAAAGGTTATATCAAAAGAATATTTGTTGAGATTATGAAATTTGTAAATATAATGTTAACAATTAAAAATAGACCTAGTCTATGTGAACTAGAAATTGGTACATGTACATCTCTTTTACAACATAATGGGTCATTTCTTAGGAAACCACATCTCTGTAGTCTGTATAAACCATTGGAAATGTACAAAGTTTGAAAATGGTGATACATGCTTATAACCAGAAAATCAATGGATATAGTGATAAATGTTCAATAAATCAAAGTTGGAGTGCCAAATTAAGTTGTGAATCAACCAACATTCCAGAAGACTACCTAACTGGAGACCTTGGAGATTGAAACCCTACATTTAAATCTAGTGGAATCAAATTTGAAAAATCAAATGTCTGTTAATGTGATGATCCTTAATAGGAATACAAGTAGTAACAAGAAAATAATACATGCAACAAATTACAAAAACGAAATATTCAGCAAACAACCATATAAAAGTTGCAAATGAAGAACTTCTGAGCCATTTTATTATATTTCTACAAGTCAAATACAATAGATGATGGAATGGTGCACCTGGGCTTGTCTGAAAGGACAAGCAGGACCAAACCCAGGTAGGAAAATGGCTGAGCTGAAGGTTGCCCAGCTGCTACACCATTTTGCACTGCGTTGCCCAGAAACTACTGCTCTACTGAAGTTAGAATGGCTGGAAGGTGCACTGAAACTACCCATAAATTTATATGTTTTTAACCCAGACTCCTCGGCCAAAACCCACAAAAACCCAAAAATGGTTTGGCCCGATTTGGATTTCCCAAAATCGACCCCCAAAGGCACTATTTAATCCCTAGTAATTCTATAGTGTATGATGCAAATATTTGACATAAAACCCCACCTCCGGTGCTCAACAAATTATGAAACTTTAAATTTTGGATCCTTGTCAAAAACCTAGAAAAACCCAGAAAGGATTTTGGATGGTTTAGACTTCTGATTTTCGACCCCCTTGGAGCCTCACCTTAGCTTTAGCTACCAATTTCGACTTGCTGGAAACTGCCTATAAATCCACCTGAAAACTTCTCCAAAATGCTTAGTTCACCTATTATATCCAATACGTGACACCCTAGATGATCTCTTGGCCCAACTCAGCTGCTCCCAAGTACCACAAAAATATGTTGTGTGGCCTCTACGCTGTCCCCCAGCCTAGCAGTTCGAATTGCTAGAATGTTGGCTCAAATAGCTGTAAAACCCCACAATAACATTGATCTAATGTTGCTACCTCAGCTCTCCAACCCCTGGACAAGAAATTAGATCTCTTCTTGGCTCAATCTCCCTCTGCGTGTTTCCTGGTTTCCTAGAAATACACACTCCTTGCTCTGCACTAGCTGGTGGTGCTATGTCCCTTCCTCGAAACTCTTGAAATCCTCGTATAATTTCCTCTCTAGGGCAGGCACGGATGGTCTCTCGAAGTAGAGGTCGAATCTCCCAATTGAGAGATTCATGGCTAAACAACCGGTTGACTCGGCTAAACAACAGAGTGAACAATCAAGTGATTTTGTTTGCAAGATGTATGAATGAATCCCAAAATGAGAGTTTCTCCCTCCTTATAACTCCTTGGAACTCCCTTGCCTCATGTGGATCCCTCCATCCACCTATTCGAATTTCCCCCCAAGCTATTCGAATGGGCCAATTCGAATTCCCATGTGGCTGGCCCCCACATTCCACTAGCAACCAAGTGAATTGCCTCCTAAGTCCCTAAGTCGAAAATGATGGGTTCTCTTAGCCAAAATTGTGAAAAATTGTGTAGTAGAACACTGTTAAAAATGTGTTTGAGAAGGGACATGACAGTCCTCCCCTCCCAAATGTTGCTTGCCCTCAAGCAACCTTAGAGATGGGTGCTCCAATATGTGCTCACCCTCCTAGGTGGCATCCTCATTCGACAAGTTCTTCCAATGCTCCAAAAATCTCTTGTCCTCAAGAAATGCCTGAAAAAACATCCTCTCTAACTGTTGCTACCCACTGTCACTGCAACATGTGCTAGGGTCCCAGATGTGCCACTGAATCGTCCCTAACCTCAACACTATACTGATATGAAAGAATCCTTCAATACCAGGATCCCAAGCCATCTTGTCCAACATGAAGCCCCCCTCACTCCACTCACTATCCTACCCAGTGCAAGTACCAAAAGTCCCTTTCTCCATCAGTGACTCGCTAAAGCCCAATGCAAGATCTTTATGATCTCCCCTTGTAGTAGCCATCACATCCCTAAAGGTTATTGAGCTCTGAAGAGTTGTGATGCCCCAGTTCCCTCCTAGTCCAAGAGTGGTGCCACCATGTTGACGCTGCGCTACTCTAACTATATCATACTCCCCATCATGCGCAAACAGTATCCTACTCTCCTGGAACTTGATGGTGGAATATAGAAAGAGGCGAGACACATCCTGCCTAAGCATATCAATGACACCAAGGCCTACCCATCCAAATATAACTACGAACTTGGGCAGCAATAGAGAATATATGCCTCCCGATATGATGAAACCCTCTGTGAACCCCATGTGTCATCCCAAGAGCGAACTATATCACTCTCTCCCACGAATCCACTCATCACGAGTGATCTATCGATCAAATGAATCCCTACATCCCATAGGCAAACCTGTTGTGGCATAGCTCTGACAACTGATGGAATCCCTTTGGCCCTCATCTCTAGTCCTTGCATGCCACCCATATATAGGCTCCGTACATCATGAAATAATCTAAGGCATGCTAAACTGTCTGGTGCCTACCATTGTGTAGTATTGATGACTGCTGGAAACCACATGTGCCAAATAGCTACCCCATGAATGCAACCAATATATGTGTATCTAATACGCACAATTGACTCAGTGTATGTGGATCCATCCTCATCCTGCTAACGATCACCACTAGTTCGAATACCCACCCCTTGGAGAATGTGTCAATACAATGTTAGGAACCTAGATACATACTGGACAACTATCTCATCCATACATAGTATCCTCTGCTCATGCATGGTCTAGACATGCCCTGTTGAAAGAGCGAAACATGTATCCCCTGTGACCAGCTCCCCCAGCATAGCATCAGTGATGAATGATATGCCATCCCTATTGGTGATCACCTCATCCCTCAACATGTGGTTGTCAACTCACGCACCGACTTGATGCCCTCGCTGAGAAGTCTCCCCTCTATCGCACCAAGTGTCATCCAAATATCTTGGGTGAGCTCCTCGTCCCCTGCTGCTCATGCCCAGAGTTTCAAAGGACAACAACCAGATCGTTCGTTCCTATAAGTGACGTAGAAGAGGGTTAGGAGTGTGAGTCCCCGTGGATACCATCAAGTAGCGCTTATCTGTGTCCCAATCGATCCTGGGTGAACTACACCCTAAGGTATGCCCGGTATCTCCGTCCATGGGTGTCCCTAGAGGCAACACCCCAAGACATCGTTGTGCAGCACCATATGCCTCTGCATACCACCGATCATCCCAGTACTCCTGGACATGCCACTTTACATCGCAGCCTACCCCTATACAATGCTGGATACCCTTGGCTGCAGCTATACCATCTTGTACTGTCTTGCTTCCTACCTGTTTCATTACACCTGTCACTCCCCGCATGTACTCACTACGATGTGAGGCACTCCCACTCCACAATGCATTCCAACACACTATAGGACACCACCATGCATCTCCATGCCCACCTATAGACCATTGCTCAACGCTAGATGCTCCCACAAATCCCTGGATATGATGGCCTATAGCTATGTCTCTACATGTCAGGCCACACCCGATCAATATCATCACCTCCACCATCGCATCATTATCCCCACCGATGAATGGATCTTCCCTCCAAATCCCTCCCGAGGGATCCGAGAAGTGACTCTCCCTATGTGTCAGCAATGATGCCACCACTGCTCCGCTCCTCTGCATCCTCTGTGCCATGAATAAAAGTGAAGAGCCCCCAGTTCCATGCAAGGAACCTTTTGGTGGCTTGCCAATGCTACCTCCTCCAACAAACTCCTTTCAAAGTATGCTGATCATCTAGTGATTCCGTGTACAAATTCCATACCAAGAAAACCAAAAGAGTCTATCCATAAACTGGTCAGCCACTAGTGCTGACCAAGACTCCCCTAGTGAATGTGCATGCTCAACTGCTAGGTCAACTGCACCATCCCAGTTGTAGTCAATCGGAATACATGGGAAATGATAGGTGGTCCCTCCCGAATCCCAATGCCATTCAGGGCTTCTAGCATCCCCAGTGCCTGGAAACGCTTGTTGAGCACCACCTGGGTCCACTACCATCTCCATAGTCCACTCCACTGGGTACCAGCTTAGAATCTCCCGCCAGCCAACCCAAGAGGGTTTGAATGCACAAACTCCCTCACATAGAACAACCCCATCATGTTGGTGTTGCACTCTGTGCAACTCAAGACGTCTCATCTTGATATCCTGGTCAATACATACAATCTGACTAGGTAGCTTTGTCTCCCTCTGTCCAATGGGCCAAGGTAACCTAATATTGCTACTAGCCCCATCTCCCTCTGTCCAATTGGCCAAGGTAACCTAACAGTGCTACCAGACTCCTTGGCCAAAACCCACAAAAAACCCAAAAATGGTTTGACCCAATTTGGATTTCCCAAAATCGACCCCCAAAGGCACTATTTAATCCCTAGTAATTCTAGAGTGTATGCTGCAAAGATTTGACATAAAACCCCATCTCCGGTGCTCAGAAAATTATGAAAATTTAAATTTTGGATCCTTGTAAAAAACCTAGAAAAAACCCAGAAAGGATTTTGGATGGTTTAGACTTCTGATTTTCGACCCCCTTGGAGCCTCACCTTAGCTTTAGATGCCAATTTAGACTTGCTGGAAAATGCCTATAAATCCACCTAAAAACTTCTCCAAAATGCTTAGTTCACCCATTCTATCCAATCCCTAACACCCCGGATGATCTCTTGGCCCAACTCAGCTGCTCCCAAGTACCACAAAAATTTGTTGTGTGGCCTCTATGCTGTCCCCAACCCAGCAGTTCGAATTGCTAGAAGGTTGGCTCAAATAGCTATAAAACCTAGCAAGAACGCTAGTCTAATGTTGCTACCTCAGCTCCCCAACCCTCGGACAAGAAATCAGATCTCTTCTTTCCTCAATCTCCCTCTGTGTGTTTCCTAGTTGCCCAGAAATACACATTCCTTACTCTAGACTAGTTGGTGGTGCTATGTCACTTCCCCAGAATTCCTAAAATCCTTGTAGAACTGCCTCTCTAGGGCGGGCATGGATGGTCCCCTGAAGTAGAGGTTGAATCTCCCACTTGAGAGATTCGTGGCTAAACAACCAGTTGACTCAGCTAAACAACAAAGTGAACAATCAAGTGATTTTGTTTGCAAGATGTATGAATGAATCCCAAAATGAGAGTTTCTCCCTCCTTATAACTCCTTGGGCCTCCCTTGCCTCACATGGATCCCTCCATCCACATATTAGAATTTCCCTCCAAGCTATTTGAATGGTCCAATTCGAATGCCCATGTGGGTGGCCCCCACATTCCACTAGCAACCAAATGAACTGCCTCCTAAGTCCCTAAGTCGAAAATGATGGGTTCTCTTCCTTAGCCAAAATTGTGTAGCAGTACCCTGTTACAAATGTGTTTGAGAAGGGACATGATAGTCCTCCCTTCCCAAATGTTGCTTGCCCTCAACCAACCTCAAAGATGGGTGCTCCAATATGTGCTCACCCTCCTAGGTGGCGTCCTCATTCGACAAGTTCTTTCAATGCTCCAAAAATTGCTTGTCCTCAAGTAATGCCTGAACAAGCATCATCTCTAACTGTTTCTCCCTACTTTCACTGAAACATGTGCTATGGTCCCAGATGTGCCACTGAATCATCCCTAACCCCAACACTGTCCTGATATGAAAGAATCCTTCAATACCAAGATCCCAGGCCATCTTGTCCAACATGAAGCTCCCCACGCTCCACTGACTATCCTACCCGATGCAAGTACCAGAAGTCCCTTTCTCCATCAGTGACTTGCTAAATCCCAATGTAAGATTTGTATGATCTCCCCCTGCAGTATTCGGCACATCCCTAAAGGTTATTGAGCTTTTAAGAGTTGTGATGCCCCAGTTCCCTGCTATTCCGAGAGTGGTGCCACCATGTTGACGTTGCGCTACTCTGACTATGTCATACTCCCCATCATGCGCAGACAGTATCCTACTCTCTTGGAACTTGATGGTGGAATACTGAAAGAGGCGATACACAGCCTGCCTGGTCATCTCCATGGCACCAAGGCCTACCCATCCAATTCTAATTGCGAACCTGTGCAACAATAGAGAATGTATGCCTCCCCATATGATGAAACCCTATGTGAACCCCCATGTGTCATCCCAAGAGTGAACTATATCACTCTCTACCACAAATCCGCTCATCACAAGTGATCTATTAATCAATTGAATCCCTACATCCCATAAGCAAACTTGTTGTGGCATAGTCTTGAAAACTGATGGAATCCCTTTGGTCCTCATCTCTAGTCCTTGCATGCCACCCATATATAGGC
>Ga0073774_1000378_pt1 | contig 11492 bp, 13 predicted proteins | sample InSIn5gowninarea_FD_77487 | JGI IMG/M metagenome (GOLD analysis project Ga0073774, IMG submission 77487) | Clean room microbial communities from NASA Spacecraft Assembly Facility at Jet Propulsion Laboratory, Pasadena, California, USA -... ... | reverse complement strand
GGTAGTAGAATATGATAATTCTCACTTCTTATCTGCTAAATTTTTCCTCTAACAAATCGATTGCACTTAAAACTCTTTTGCGAACCACTACGGCAATGTTCCGTTTATTATTGCCTTTGCTCTACTTGCTCACATTAGTCACCCTTACTCACTCCGCTACACCCAATGACCCCTTACGAGAAGCTACTGAGCCATACAAGATTGTAAGGGGAGAGGATAAACTGTTTTTATGATGAGAGGCAAAGTTTTATGCTTCTAATCACCTTCTATAATCTTTATATAGGTTTACGTATCCAACCTGGGAGGTGAAACGCTGGCAGTCACCGCACGGACACCTGGAGTGGAACTTATAGTATCACTCGGCAACTATATGTCTGCTCGTGAGAATCAGTACAATGAACCAACGACCAAGGAAATCGCCCTTGAACACATTCGAATTACTAGCTTGCTAGACAAGTATTTACCCGACATTCCATTTGTACCTAATGTGGGGAGAAATGAGCTAGCTTGGGGAATCGGCGAAAATAGGATACGAAGATTACTTTATGAGCGAAATAGGGATATCAGAGGGCGGACGCACCGAACGAGGCCTTTCCACCACTTGTATTGCACTGGAGAACAAAGACTCTTGCAAAATGATGATTTAATTTACGATGATCGAGCAGGGTTGTGGGGTGCAGATATTTGCGCTTATCAAGATACCATTATTGCTTTGTTGCCGTTGTCGGACCCATTGGACCTCAACCGCAGAAGCCGAATTAGGTCTGCTATCAAATCTACCATTGAAGCGTTTACAGTAACCTTTCCGGCTGGACAGCCCGCCGAATTCCAGACATATAAACACCGCGTCTGTGCAATGGCAGGGTCTCCGTCTTCTCGATTTCAACTGGACGTCAATGAAGCTGACTCATCCTTTGGGTATAGTGAGATGTGTAGAGAGTTATCTGCTCTTATCGTTAGTGGTTCGGAGCGAATGTTTGGTAGGACGAATGAGGTGACCAATTTCGATAATCAGTTGGACCCCGTATATTCCCCTCCTCCCGCTCATGTGGAAAAAAGCTTTGTTTGGCGGCACCTTGACCCTCATTTGTCGCCTTTTATCGATTTATACTATGTCAGTACCAGAAGAGTACCAGTCATTATGGTAGGCGCAGGCGATAGTGCACGTGGACGCCCGTGCGAAGAGTTAGATAGAATGACTATTACAGCGCCCCGAGGTTGGGAAATGGCCGACCGGTCTCATTATTCGAAGCGTATCTGCTATTACACAACTTATGGCAGAGGTTATATTGATAGGGGACCCTCTGGTGCTTTATTCTGCACTTATCCCAGACGAGACAGTACGGATTCGGGAGTCGCAGAATGTGCCCTCCGCAGATTTGGCACTCCCACCCATCCCACTAGCAATTCTGACCATTTCCATATTCAGTCCAGCCGCATTGTGCTAGATTTATTGGAGAAAAGCAAAGACCAGATCCTCCGGGATGTCATATCTAACCACAGTGATTGGGAAGCAGCAGCAATGAAGCTGGCTCACAGTCAGTCTCAGCAAGAAACGGAAGAAGCAGATCGTCCAAGTGGCTTACATGCAATAGCTCATAAAGGAATGAGAGAGCTGAAGGAGCAAAAGGCAATTTGGACCCACATCCTTGTTGATCAAGTCAAAGGTGCTGTGAAGTCTGTTCAGAACGAAGTGGAAACGGCACGATCTTCACTAAAGGATATGCGGGATAGACTGCTGGGAGCGAAGCCGGGGGGTTGAGAATTTTGATATATGGCGCTCAACGCACCTATATTGATCAATTCACGAATCAAAATTTCCTTTTTTCTCAGAGTAATTGTTCTCGACCGAAGGTTGTCTGTGCCGTATTTCGCAGTAATTGCCCAATCTGAGGATTGCCTACCTACACAACCCTAATCCTAAGCCTTTTTCATAACGACGATTGTAGGGTGCCACTGAGTACCCCGTTTTAGCCAATTTTCGCGTAAGCTCGATGGAATTCTTGGCAATGATTGAGAAAATTTCTGTACCCAGTCATGCGATTTTCATCCATTGGCCGAGTACCTACTGGTTCCGGAAGTAAAAGCCAATATTGGTATCCTGAATGACATCAAACTTTGTCACGCGTGATCTTTACTATCGATAGTAAAGATGTCTATTTTTTGTCCATTGCATCAAACATATAAATCAACGTGTCTAGGAAAATGGGATTGAGTGATGAGCAGACGGGGTTGGTGTTGGCAGTGTCATCCTCACTCCTCATAGGAACGAGTATGATACTAACTAAGAAGGGCTTGATGCAGGCATCAGCGGGTGGTTCAGTGGCGGGTAAGTAATAATTTCCGGAACCGAGCTATCAATTGGACGCGTGTCTCCTAACCATATCTGATTACAGGGAAAGAACGGCTATATCTCAAAAACAAAATGTGGTGGATAGGATTCACCTGCAGTAAGGAATTCTGGAGACGCGTAATTATACGTAGATAGGTGACTTACAACTACCTTTATTCTGTACAGTGGTGTTGGGTGAGCTATTCAACTTTGCGGCATATGCTTTCGCTCCAGCGATCCTCGTTACACCCCTCGGTGGATTGAGCGTTATAGTTTCAGCTGTTCTAGCGAGCATGGTTCTTGGAGAGACTCTTGGGTTCGATGGAAAGATCGGCTGCGCCCTTAGTTTGATCGGTTCCTTTATCATTGTTATCCACGCCCCTCCAGAAACAGAAATTACGAGTGTGAATACAATGTTCTCTTATTTACTTGGAACGGGTAAGATTCTATTAGTCTTGAGAGTGGAAGAAGAGGACATCTCCTCACACAATGAAATGTTTCATAGGTTTCATAATCTACACGATCATCAGTTTAGCCATAATGATGCTCCTCATCTACAGGATTGGACCAAAGTATGGGAATAGGACGCCTATCATTTATCTGACAATCTGTGCATTGGCTGGTTCGCTGACGGTTATTACTTCGAAAGCAGTCGGTCTCGCCTTAAAGCTCACATTTGCGGGTCAGAACCAGTTAATCTACCCATCCACTTACCTTTTCCTTATCGCAACTGGAGGGAGTATCCTTGTACAAATGAACTACTTCAACAAGGCACTGGAGCTCTTTAGCACAACTTTGGTTACACCTATCTACTATGTCTTTTTCACCACCGCTTGCATCGTTGCAAGCATCATTTTCTTTCAAGGGATTGCCGAATCGGAGACAACAAATTCTATATCCATCTTTCTTGGTTTTGCGGTGGTTTTTCTAGGGGTTTTACTTATAAATAAGAGGAAAGGGGACCGTGATGAGATGTCCAGAAGATTAAGTGAAGGGCATCCGCTGGGTAACTTGCGAAATGTGAGTGTCATTGCCAACGGAGCCACTGTCCGAACTATGAGGGGATCGCAGACGCTTTTTGATCAACAGAATCCACATGTCCTGCTGCCTCATCACGAAGCAAGTTCACCTGATGATGTCGTTGATTTCGAAAGTCGCGCGAGTGTGAGTCCATGAGACTCTATAATTGTCCATTAGACTTAATTTCGGCAATATATATCACGCATTTTCACCGAGTTTTCCTTCTTTACTATAATAACGTGAAGTCACCATGGCAGACGATAGTCCATGGAGGCCAACTGATCAGGCCATCATGGATCAAACACGAGAGATTGCCCAAAAGGAAATAGAAACGTTGCCTCTCTTGACTGATGCGACCTCACTGGACGCGCTGGAGCTGGAGTATCAGAACGCGGATGAACAGTTTGGCAGGAAGGTACAAGACCTGAGCAAGAGATACTCCAAGTATAGAAAGACACGACCGGATGGGAACTGCTTCTTTCGTGCGTTTGGTGAGCTGTGAATGTCAAGTCTAGAAACTCGGAACACTCTGGAGGTTCATATTCGTCATTTAAAATGCAAACAGGATTTGCAATTCTAGAGCGCCTCTTTCACAACCTGCGTGTTCTTCAATACTCCAAAACAGTAGATGACCGGATATCGCGTCTTACCGAGAAGTGGAGGGATCTAATCGGAAGGGGGAATTATCAGTGGGACACGGTAGAGTATTTCTACGATCCTGTGCATAACTTGATCAAGTCATTTCCAGGGATGAAGAGCATAGACCTCCTTTTGGCAGAATACCAAATTCCAGAGATCAGCGACGGATTCGTAGTGTTTTTGCGCTTTCTGACCAGTGCCTATATCAAGACAAATCAGGCGTACTTTAGCTTTTTATGGGAATACGATGGAATTACTGCCGAAGATTGGTGTAGTCAAGAAATAGACTGTTATGGCAAGGAAAGTGATGAGGCGCACATTGTCGGTGCAGTGAACGCGCTTGGCTTTCCATGCGAGATAATCTACCTTGATCGAAGTGAAGGAACAAGTGCAAATGTACATCCCTACCTTCCTGCATATGCGGGGACGTGTGTAGAGATGGGAGATGGCGAGGTACCTACGCTACTGTATAGGTAAGCAAATTGAAAACGACACGTAAAAGTAATAACTCAATGACATTAATTCACGTTTGTTGAAAAAAGGCCGGGGCATTACGACATGCTCTACAGGTGAAAAGATTTTTCGTGATTATTAATCTCTCCTGTTGCTACAAACCGCTCGCTTGCACATCATGTGACTCTCTTGTTCCCGTTATCCAATCTAATGGATAAAGTCGATGACTTTCCATTCCCTTCACCGCGAGTAAGCAAACATATCACAAGAGTATTCACTCATTTGCTGAGTGTTTTGCAATTCGAAGATGTCACGCAATGGTTGGAGACACTGTGTCCAATACTATACCGAGCAGTGCTGGGTACTAGAGGGTTTGTTACCCCTTCCATTGCTATTATCAAAGAGAAGAGCAAGATCAAGGTGTTACGAGGGGTACATAAGAACGGTAGCAGTTATGTCAGAGGGGTAGTATGTTCGGGCAATGTCACCCATATGGCGATGCCTACAAAAATCGACTCGCCTCGCATACTATTGTTAGATTTCCCTCTTAACGAGGAGAATCGACACACATCTACTTTTGTCACTTTTGGTCTCGCGTTCTTTGATCTGGAGAGACACTACAAGCGATCAATAGTGGAGGGAATCTTGAAACAAACACCGAATGTGGTAGTGACAAGTGGGATAGTATCAATGGAGATATCCGAGACATTGAGCAAGCATGGAATAGCAGTGGTCGCGAGTATGAAGGCAATCAACATAACTAGATTAGCAAAAGTCCTTCAAGCTGAAGTGATCGGGCGAGTGACGCGATTAGAGAAAGAGATTTTAGATTTGAAGATCTGCAGGAGTTTTGAAGTTCTTGCTCTGGGATCGTCAGAACCACTATTGCAATTTGTGCTACCGGAAACTGCGAATACAACTTTTGCATCAATACTTGTTTATGCCCCAGCGAGTGAAAGCAAGTCCGATTTGAAGCAATGCTGTTTTTTCATGATTTCTGCACTTCACCATATTCTGATCGAGAATGTTGTGATGAGGGAGCTGCGAGTTAAGATCCCAGATACACTCATACATGCAAATCCTTCAAGCGACTGTTTACGCGTTTTGCAAAGCTTACGTGAGGAACTCATCTGTCACCTCACTCTTACTGCGGGATTACATTATGATTTGCCTCAACTGCTTCTCAAGTTAGAGGCGATGGAGCGTAAAAGGATCGAAACTCAATCTATCGATACCTTTGCCGATTCAGTGTCGGATATAACGGTGGATGACATCCGACGGTGGCCCATTCTTCTCCAAAACCAGTTCAACCCTGAGATAATCTCTGCGTACGGTTGTCTGGTGAACCTGCGTTTTGGCAGCCTCAAAGTAACTGATACACAGAACATCACCGTGATATACTCTATTATCGCCAATGATAACTCGGCACTCTGTCAGCATCCTCGGATCTTTCGCATTACATTTTACACCGCTCAAGCTGATCTCTCCCTTGCAGCATACCTAGCTCAACTCTATGACGAATGCAAACTCTATTGCTCAGGCAAGAATTGCGGTGCATCCATGCTTCATCATTCCCGCCGCTATGTTCATAACGGAAAAATGGTCACAGTTTCTAACCCTACAAATGACAATGAAAGAATCGATGGAATTGCCACGTGGACTTTCTGCCACATTTGCGCACGTGCCGGAAAAAGATCGACTGTATCGTCACTCTTGGGGCAAATCAGTTTTGGCAAATTCCTCGAATTGCTTCTGTACGACGAAGGTTTCGCAGCCGAAGACTGTGGACATCACCCCCTATCACAAGCGGACAGATTCTTTCAGATCAACTCCCTCACTATCCGCTTCGAATGCTCGACTGTTCCAATCTACACGCCCTTCTTCCCCCCCGCTATCATGAAACCAGTCACGGGGGCGTTAACAAAGCTGAAGCAAAGCGAGTTTGCAAAACTGTCGGTGAAAATGGATGACTTCTATGCAGCCATCCTTCAGAAGCTATCCTCCTTTGTGCCCGAAATATGGGTACCCCATCACAAATTGGGGGAATGTCGTGACGCGATTGCCGAATATCAAGAAAAGGGAGCACGTGATGCTCTTGCCGCCGCAGAACTCTTACGAAAGCAGATGGATACCACCAGGCATGATGATGTACTTGCATTTAGCCTTGTTCGAAAACACCTAGTGGAGAACATGAATATCTGGAGAGAGATATTTAAAGTCATTAGCCTGAATTATATTCAAATGGGCGGAACTAAAGCCAGTGAAGGAGGCAAAAGATTACAACCTGGATCGAGTTCATCAAAAGCAACCGCAATCGCAGATAGTGTCACAAATGGCACAAACGGAAGGCGGAACGTCAGGTTCGCTGACGATCTTCCGATTCTCCCATTCTCGATTACCAGTCTCAACACTGAAGATCCACCATTGTGGACACCACAGCTAAATCTGGATCTTCCCACCAGTCCCACAAGTAACAGCAGCATTAAGATTGAAAGCAACGATAAATTCATTAGTAATGGGGACCACCGACGAGCAAGCAATGGAGTAATGCAAACTTCACTTCCGCCTCGTATTCATCGAAGATATTCCCTTGCTGCCATCAGAGCAACTACTACTGCCACGGCAACAACTGAAAAGACCAATAATGTACAAGTCAAGGGGGAACATGAAGCGCCCACTATTGCACCTCGCTCACCCGGTGCCCACATGAAAGATGGGAGTAGCTTTTCCCAAAAGCTTCAAGTCAATCTCCAAGTAAATGTTCCGGCCCTCGAAAGTACTTGTAATGAAAACACTGAACAGTTAAGATCCGCAGTCTCGGAGCCATACAGCCTGCTGGATATTGGCTCGCCGGCAATATCAAGCATCAATATTGTGGGGGATGGAATTACTCCTCCCCTATCGGGCAACAGCAACATACCAGCGCTCGCTCTAATAGGCAGTGAACACCAGTTTCCCCTTCTTGAACAACAGACACTCCTGGAAAAGCAAAGGTTAACGCCTCATCAACGCCCAAACCTCGCCTCTCTCTTTGAAGGTGTAAGTTCCAAACACGACTCTCCTGCGCTATCAACCTCGAGTGGAGTAGTGAACAACTCTCTTTCTATTCTTGAAGGCAATAACCGATCTTCGCTTGTTAGTAGAGCAATTGGATCACTGTGGAATCCCAGTATTATTCATATCAATCAGTTCTCCGCCCTTCCCGACTTCTTTCACCCTCAAGAGCACATTATTACCTCGGCGGATGGTTTTAGGATACATGAAGGAGAACCAGCCACTATTATTGCCTACTTTCTTACCCATGGTGGTAGTAGTGCTAGCAGTAGCAGCATGAATGGTAATGCGGTGGATGTAGTACGAAGTCTACACGGGGAGGAAGGGGGGTTCGAGTACGGGGATGAGAGTCACACCGACCACACAATTACCATTGATGATTGCCAGATTAGCTGTCGCATCTACTACGCTCGTCACTTTGCCGCTCATCGCCATGACTGCGAGTATGAGGAGGCTTACACTCAAAGCTTACACAGTAGTCTCCATTGGGACACCTCTGGAGGCAAAAGTGGCAGCAAGTTCTCCAAGACAACCGATAATCAGCTCATTCTTAAAGAACTCTCCCGACCAGAAATGAACAGCTTTCTCACCTTTGCTCCTCACTACTTTGAATACATTAGCGATGCTTTCGTTACTGCCCGACCTACCCTGTTGTGCAAGATACTTGGGGTGTATCGCATTCTTCGGACTGATTTGGTCAGTGGAAAGAGCACTAGAGTCGACCTGCTTGTAATGGAAAACTTGTTTGCTCATCGGGAGACAACAAAGATCTTTGACCTAAAAGGATTATTACGCAAGAGACACGTTCACTCCACCGGCAGACAGGATCAGGTGTTGCAGGATGAGAATTTTATCGAATGTGAGTAAAGGGAAGAAGTTGGAAGAGGAAACGAACAATTTTCCACTCATTCGGGGATAAACAGACTCGAGAGTGAATCCGTTGTACCTTCGCGAGCACTGGAAGATCATTTTGCGTAATGCGATTCGTAGTGATACCTCTTTCCTGGCCAAGATGAATATAATGGATTATTCCCTTCTCGTTGGAATCGATGAAGAGAGTCAAGAATTGACTTTGGGGATCGTTGGTAAGCAAAAAATTGAAAATGAGAAACTACAATAAGTGTTCCCAACTATCGCTCCATACAGACTACATGAGGACATTCACTTGGGACAAGAAATTAGAGTCTTGGGTCAAAGAGTCTGGACTGTTGGGGGGAAGTGGAGAACCCACAGTGGTGTCTCCCCGGTTGTACAAATCACGCTTCAGAGAAGCAATGGAAAGATACTTTATGCTTCTTCCCGATCGGTACACTTTAATAGAACAAAATACGTGACTCAAATCGCTATGAATCGCGTGTCTGTTACTGCATGTCATGGTGGAGAGTTGATCAAGTATGAGCTGAAAGCAGAGAGTCTTGACGGTCTCACCACTCGCTTCAACGTCTTCACTCCCTTCCAATCAACGGGTAACGAGGATCGTGTTGGAGAGAAGAATATCTGCTTGTATTGGCTATCTGGACTCACCTGTAATGAGGACAATTTTGCCCAAAAGGCAGGAGCGTTCGGTTACGCTAAACAGCATGGAATGATTATCGTGATGCCCGATACCAGTCCCAGTAAGAGAAAGAGAAAGAGACAAGAGTTAAGAGTGATTAAGAAGATAGAGTGTTCAATCAAACTGTGTTACAGGGGGAGCGAATGTGCCTGGAGAGAGTGACAGTTGGGATCTTGGTATTGGCGCTGGATTCTACCTAGACGCGACTAAAGCACCTTGGAATAAAGCATACCAGATGGAATCTTTTATTGTCCATGAGTTAAGGCCGTTGGTGGCAAAGGAGTTCCCTTCCATCGATGAAAGCAGAACCGGCATCTTTGGTCACTCAATGGGAGGACACGGAGCGTTGACTCTTGCCCTCAAGTATCCCGACATCTTTAGATCATGTTCCGCGTTTGCCCCGATCGCTCACCCATCCCATTGTGAATGGGGAAAGAAGGCATTTACTGCGTATCTGCAAAAGGAGGAAGAGTGGAAATTGCACGATGCATGCGAGTTACTGGCCAATTACGTAGGAAAAGGGCTAAATATTCTCATCCACGTTGGTACGGGAGATAAATTTTACAATGAGGGACAACTATTACCGGAAGATCTTGTCGAAGCTGCCAATGACGTCAATGAGGTTAAAGTTGATCTGAAAAAGGTTTCGAATTACGATCATAGGTGAGTTGAGGGAAATAAAAGTGGGCGGAACAAGGCATGTATCGTAGTAATGATATTCTCCCCCCACCAATAGCTACTACTTTATCAGTTCATTTGTTGAAGAACATCTGCGACATCACGCACAACAGTTGCAGTAGATCTCGCGGCAACAATGAATTCCGAAAAATATTCTTCCACAGCGTCACGTACATGTTTACCCTTACCCTAAATTAATTGGTTTCTCAACAGTTCCGTAATTGTAATCGGCGGTTCAGAATCTTCCGCATTCTCCCCTCTTGCATCCTCGCACTCACCATGGAAAAGCTGCTGGGTGAAGATATTTATGCAAGAATCAATCAGTCTCGTATCCTTGTCGTTGGAGCGGGAGGTATTGGTTGCGAGTTGCTCAAGAATCTGGTGATGAGTGGCTTCAAGGATATCGATGTCCTTGATTTGGATACGATAGATTTAAGCAACTTGAATAGGCAGTTTCTATTCCATCGGGAACATATCAATCAATCCAAAGCACACGTTGCCAAAGAATCAGTACTTTGTTTTAATCCCAACGTGAATATAAGATCTCATCACGCCAACATCAAGGATGCTCAATATCACGTTAGATGGTTCAAACAGTTTGATCTAGTCCTTAACGCGTTGGATAATTTGGACGCTCGGCGACACGTTAATCTCATGTGTGTGGCTGCCAATGTTCCGTTGATTGAATCAGGAACAGCTGGTTATGATGGTCAAGTCTCGATGCACTGGAAGGGCCACTTTCAATGCTTTGATTGTGTCCACCATGAAATCCCCAAACAATATCCAGTCTGCACAATACGGAGCACCCCTTCCACTCCCATTCACTGCGTAGTGTGGGCCAAAGTGTATCTCTTTCCCCACATCTTTGGCGGCAAAGAAGAGGTCGAGAATGATCAAAGCGCCAACGAACCAACTGACGCTCATAATGTGGAGGAAACTAGAAATCTGCAAGCGGAAGCCCTAGAATTGAAAGCGTTGCGAGAAAGGAGTAGTGATAGACAATTATTTCCCAAGAGCGTATTTCGTCGCGTGTTCACCCTTGATCTGGAGCGATTAATAACTATGCAAGTCTTGTGGAAAACTCGCAAACCGCCGACCGCCCTCCATCTCGATGAAATAGCACGTGACTTTCCCTCAGATACGAGTAGAAATAGCAACAAACTTGGAGGTCTCGAAGGTCATCAGATCTGGACATTGGCTGAAGCAACCCTGCACTTTTTGGAGAGGTGAAACAAAGAAGTGGAATAGTAGTAGTCACCAATAATGTAAGCAATCTCCTGACATTTGATACTCTCTTTCCTACTCCTCTGTAGTTGTGCCAATCTGGGAGAGCGACTGGGGAGTCAACCGGATAGTGCAGATGGAATCCCGTTCGACAAGGATGATGAGGATACAATGAGATTTGTGGCCGCGGCGAGTACCCTTCGCTCCTACGCCTTTGACATTCAACGTCAGACCCCTTTTCAGATCAAATGTGAGCAGCTTCTTGAGTGTATTGTGGTGGTTGCACTTATTGACACTCTTGAACACCCTTTTCAGCAATGGCGGGCAACATCATTCCTGCTATCGCCACCACTAATGCAATCATTGCCGGAAAGATCCTTATTCTTGCCTTTAGATACTTTAGGCACAAAACAGACAAATACTTGACGGTGAGTATTCGACGGCCAGCTGGGAGGTGAATTGTTCCCCAATCTCCTTAATTACGCTGCTACGTCAACAATTAACAGAGCTATGTCACGTACAACGTCTCAAGAGAGC
>Ga0073774_1000375_pt1 | contig 11568 bp, 10 predicted proteins | sample InSIn5gowninarea_FD_77487 | JGI IMG/M metagenome (GOLD analysis project Ga0073774, IMG submission 77487) | Clean room microbial communities from NASA Spacecraft Assembly Facility at Jet Propulsion Laboratory, Pasadena, California, USA -... ... | reverse complement strand
TGATTTGTCTGCAAGATTAGCTTCTGTTTGGGGAACATAATCATCTTCATACTAATCAAAATGAGGCAAATCATTAGTATAAAAGACATCATCAAGCATACATGTCATATCAACATATCTCTCTTCTCTAAGATGATCTTTAAAATAATCACTATGACAACTGGGATAAGAAACAAAATGTTTTGGATCAGCCACTTGTTCATGAACATCATTTTCATCTTTTCTAGTCATTTTTCGCACCATCTCTTCTACTGCACTCACCAAAATGTCAAGCTTTTCCTCTAAAGGTGTCGATTTCTCTGGATCCACGTTTTTCATCTCTTCTTCCTTCAACCTTGCCCTTCTAGTCAACAAATGAGCCTCTACATTTACTGCAATGTTCTTCATCTCTTCAAGTGTTGCAACATTCCTTTCTCTCAGCTAAAACTCCATTTCTGGATCAAAGGCACCCGGGTAGTGCAAGAGAGCAGATCTAGGAGGAGGTCTTATATCAACTGGCATCGAATAATAAACTTGGTTAAATCTGGCAGAAAACTATTGTACTGTCTCCCCTGGCAGTCTTTTCAGCTAGTTATACTCTTCTGTAATCAATAAAGGGTTTTGTCTTACCACCCAATTGTTGAGGAAAACTTTGACGAACTGCTAGAAATCTTAGATGCTCGCATAAGGCAGGGTTTTGAACCAACTCTTGACTTTGCCTTGCAAAGAAAGAGCAAAAAGCATAGTACTAACATCTTCTGCACCAACTTCAAAAAGATCAAGAAAAGTCTCAACATTCTGCACATGTTGCTCAACGTTGACATTCTTACATTCACCGTCAAATCTCGGCAAATATAGGTAATAATTTGCAGGGAAAGCATGGAGAACAGAAGGTAAAACAAGAGGTTTATACCTATCCGGGACTATAAAAGGTGTATGAGTATATACAAGAGCTACAGGATCAGGTTTTTTTTCTTTATGCTCATCACGCTGAAGAGAGTCATCATGAGATGTGGGAAAAGTAAGGAGGCCAGGATCAAAGGGAAACTCAGTATTTACACTTTTTGAATAGGTCAATTGAAGATTTTGATCACCTTTATCATACAACAAATTTTGAAAAACTTTCAGGACAACTTCAAGAACAACAAAGAAGTAATTTACAAGAAAGCAGACTAGATCCTGAATACCATTCCACTTTGGATACCCAAACTTTGTGTAAGATCCTTCCATTTTCTCATATAAGAGTTAGTCCTCCAGTAGAGTCTCTACATTGAGTTGAAGTCACCAGGTGAATGATTTCAGCCTTGCTATGTCTGATCATTGTCCACCATCAACCATCAGATCTAACTTGATACATGTACTGGGGTGATCGTTTAGATCAAATGTTCAATTTATAAACTAGACTGGAGATTGACTGAAGCAACATTTATCTACTTGCGCTAATGCAAAGAAAAAGCATTTCGAAGGCTACCTGGCTAACTTCAGGCTTCGTCTGTAGTCTACAAAGCCAAACAATGAAAATAAAATTTCTTCCCCAGTATGGTCGCCACTATGTTAATGCCTAGATTTACCTCAGGTTGAAAAGGTAGGATCCAGGGCTAACATCAAACCACACTCAGCCTCGTAGCTAGCCCTACGAGGACATGAGAGGGCTCTCTCCAGGTCAATCTCAGTAAAAGATGATCTATGGGGCTTGAGATGACTGAAATACAAACTAGTTTTGGGCTAGGTATGAAGTGCAAGGATTTGATTTGATTTTTTGGGAGTTTTGTTGGAATCAAGGGAAAGGAAAATTTGGGTCCGAGGATGAGGGCAAATTTTTGCAGAGTTCCAATTGGGGCAAGGTAGGCAGTAGTTTTGATGCTTTAGATTAAATGAATGGATGGAAAAGACCGTTGAGGAGCTGAAGATGGCAAGAGGGTACCAAGAATCCTCTTCAAACTGAAGAAAACATGTAAAACTAAACAAATTTTAAGGCAGAGCACAACAAACTCATGAATTCTACCTTTGTCTCTCAATTTGTTTAATTTCAGAAGCAAAAAGAAGGGAAATGGCATACATAAAACATTAATGAACTTATAATTACATGAATAAACACACCATAAAAACACAGAGCCACAAGGTTCCCAACAAGTGCTGCAAAACCTTGGTCTTTCCTTTGCCAAAAATGCAGAAATCAGATGTACAATGGAATGCCAAGCAATCCCAAGTGTCCAACCATGCTAATGACTGAAAAACAACATAATATAGGAAAACATAGCTCATCCTTGCCTCTAGGGGTTGAGCTCATGAGTTTAGGAGCTGATCCAACTGATTCTAAACTGAGAACCAGAAACTAGGCAAGATAACAACATGCCTCTAAAAACAAGGGAACTGATTCATTTAGTTTCAAACAACCTTTAAACTGATGAATCTACCTTACCAAGTGATAATTTGACATATTTACATCATGATCCATCAATATACATGAAATTACATCAAAAATTGTCCATTAGGAAAGTGAAAAAGTCAAACTAGGCGAAATTGGGCGAAAAACAGAGCAAAACTTGGTCAAACTGGCAATTTTTCCTTTATGCGTAGCGCCTGATTCTCTATGTGTAGCACCTGTTTGGACCCACTTTTGTAGGCCTTCCTGAGCTCCAAATTAGCTCCAAGTTTGCTTATTGTAAATTTATGCCTGTCTACTTTCCAACTCAAGTGGAATTTTTCCATTTGACCTCCATTTACCCCTCCAAAAGTCAGTTCTCCCAACACTGCTTCCTGTGTCAAAATAGGGGCAGTGAGGTCATTTTTTGAGTGTTTTTTGACCTTTTGAGGGCTCAAAACATGCCCAAATTTCTTGGCCATAGGTAGGAAAACACAATTTATCATGAAAAATCCATAAATGCAATTTTTTTTTGGATTTGGAGCCCTCTAGCGAAGGCGAGCGCCACGTGGCGCAGCGCATAGGGAGGAAAACCCTGTTTGTTAGTGCAAAAAATTTTCAAAATGCAAAAATTGCTCCAAATTTCTTGAAATTTGGGCTGGACCTTCTTCATCAAGAGCTATGATGGGTCAAGGATGCCTCGGCCAATATCTGGAGTCGATCATGCTCTTTTTGCCTCTTTTTCCTTTTTGATGCCTTCCTTAGTTTTGCCTTTAAATTTCTTATTCGTGCCTTGCAAACCTTGTTCTGCGCCATGTAGTGGAAATACATGCGTCTCAACAATGCTTTGTCCCTATCGGCCTTGTCCAGCAGTCTCTCTAAGTGGATGTTGACTCTCTCGAGCCAATCTCTCGATCAGCCTCTGTCTCCTGCTAAATGGGTGTCATCTCATTTAGGCTTCTTTGGGCAGCCTGTTGGTCTTCACGGATGTTTTGCCACCAAGGGAAAACAATGATATAGGGGACTATAGGATGGAGAAAACAGTGAGGGATTTGAGGGAATGTTGGGATAGGGTTTAGTTAGGGATAACTTAGGTGTTTTGTATATGGACTAGGGTTTAGGATTTTGGGAAATAGGAATTGGGGTTATGGTTTGGAGAATAGGGAAAACAAGGGAAATATGGAATGAGGAAGTGATGAGGTGAGGAGATGTTTGGAGGCAAACAGTCAATATAAAACCCTAGTAGAAATATCCTTTGCAAAAGATGAAACCATGATAGTACATGGATTTTACATATGCACATAAATGGGCTCTCATCAATACATGCCCAAAACATGAAATTTCATGAGTACATGGCAACAATGAGCATCAACATATGCTCCATGTGGCAACAGCAATAAAAATTTAATACATGGCATATCCATCAAGTGCAAGGCTTCCATGAGCTATGACATAAGTTCTCAAAATGTAGCAGCAACAAATAGAGGTACTAACATCATCTTATGCTAGTACATGGCCACTCAACACCTTGGCCATCTGCATCCCATCAATGAACATCTTACAGTAATGTCATAATAACCTAGCATCCATCATGCTCCATATGTGCATAATCATCACAATCAATTGGTAGTAGCAATATGTCATAATAGGGTTTGCTTCCCTTTGAACACTCACGATGCCACAAGCACCATCAAACAAACACCAACATGAGATAAAAAACAATGATAGAGGCTCTACCTACTTGTCACATGACCGATCCATTCGTTTTTGGGTGATTTGAGTGAATCCTGGAAGTTTTTGGGCTTTTTGGCTGTATACACCATGCATCCAGCCCAATGCGCCGTGCCTCACCAATGCGCCACGCCCTTGTTATTTTACACTAGAAATCAGAACCCAATGCGCCGCGCCACCTACACAGTTCGTAGTGCTTTTTCCAGAAGACTTTTGGAGGCCTTCCTGGTGTCCAAATTAGGCACGGGATAGTGTTTTGGAAAGGTATTTGAGTCTACTTTCCAACCCAACTAGAATTTTTCAATTTTGAGTTCATTTTCCCTGTCAAAAATCAAATCTCCCAAGACTGGTAAAAATGTGCCAAATGAGGCTGCCTAAAGGCAGAGTGCTGTTGTAGTCAACTTTGGAATGCATTCCGCAACTCCAAATTGAGCTCATGATAGCTCATTGGAAAGATATTTGTGTCTAGTTATCCTTTGACTCATCAATCAAGTCATTTGGCCAACCAAGCTAGGAGAAAGCTTGATTTTCCCAGGGTCACTTCATAGGTGCATCAATTCTCCCAAGGCAACTGTATTTTTGACATTTCTCTAAAACCATGACACCTGTGTAAAAAGTGAAGGAGTTTTTTCTTCATTGGCCTATTGTGGACAAAAATGTCTCTCAGTTTTAAAAAATTCATCTTTTATTTCTCAGAAACATCATTTTAGTAAAACCTACCCCGATGTGTGGAACAGGGAATTTGTCGAAATGAAGGGAAATGAAGGGGGTAAGGGGCTTCTAAATTCTTGAGAAAATTTTGAGAGGTAGGGAGGGATGTTAGGAAGTAGGAGAAAGTGGAATTTCAGAGAATGAGTGATGGGAAGGGGTCCAAAAGGGAAAAACACAGGCCTAACCTAGAAAATTGTCGAGTTGTAGCAAGAAACTAGGGTTTGTGCGAAAATGAGGAATTTGGGGGATCTCAGTGATGGGAAGTGTTTAATAAGGTACATTAAGGATAGGGGAAGGTGTATGAACATCAGGATACAAGTTTTGCTGATGATTTTACCATCCAAGAGAAATTACCTTCAAAAGCCTAGGAGAGGGAAATGATCTTTACCTAGGCGCAACTGAAGTATGAACAAGGTGTAAAATGACCCAGTGGAACTTGACATGTTGATGACAACCCTCTGAATGATGGTACACTCAGTTGAATGGTGACATGGACCGACACTTGGACAACTTTGACAAGAGTAAAAGCAAACCCTAGACCTAATACCTAGTGACCAAATTTTACTTGAAGACTCACTGAAATGACAAAATTTGACCTTGACACCTTAAAATCAATTTGTAAGAGCATGTTTGATCACTGAAGGAAAGCTGCAAAGACTGACGATAAAACTTCGATGATTGGACTGTGTTTGGGCTAGTTAAGAGACATGTTGGCAGTCTTCACCTCATGTTGGATACTTGTCGAAGGTATCATATTTCCCTTAATTTGAAGAAATGCATATTCAACGTACCATATGAGATACTATTGGGCCATGTAGACTATAAGAAGGGGTTGACGGTAGACGTTGCCAAAATTGTTGTGATTATTAATCTGGAGCCTCTGAAGACTGTGAAACAACTACATGCGATGTTGGGCCACACAGGACTATAGGAAATTTATCAAAGCATATGCACAAATCACTGCGCCCATGGAAAGATTGCTGAAAAAGGATGTGACATTTTGCTGGGATGATGACTGCCAGAAGAGATTGGATGTTTTGAAGGAAAAAATGGTCACCATGCCCATTTTAGTATTCCTCGACTAGAAGAAGGAGTTCCACATCCATGTCGATGCATCCTTCATAGCCTTGGGATCTGTGCTAACCCAACCAGGAGAAGGTGATATTAACCATTCGATATCATTTGCGAGTAGGAAGTTATCAAAGGTGGAAAATAATTATTCCACCACAAAGCACAAAGGACTATAAAAGGTGTATGCACTACAGAAATTCAGGCACTATTAGTTGGGTCCACACTTCAAGATGTACACAAGCTATTTTACTTTGAATTACCTGGTTAACAAGCCTATGTTGGGGGGGGGGGCAATCTATCGATGGTTGCTGCTCTTTTAAGAATATGACTTTGAAGTAATTTTGAAGCCAGGGAACCTGAATGCTAGATCAGTTCACCTCTCATGGATTAAGAATGGTGATGAACCTACAAATTTGGAGGAAGGATTACCTGATGCGCAACTCTTTGCTGTGCGCATTGAGGATGACCATTTTTCTTATATAGTCCAGTTCTCATCCACGGGTACAACCCCTAAAGGGTATTCCACACAACAAAAGAAGGAATCGGTGGTCCAGGCTACAAATTTCTCTGTTATCACTAGACATTTATATAAGATGGGATACAATGAATTATTACGAAGGTATGTCCCAGAGTATGAACGACAAAGTATCCTTATTGAAGCACATGGAGGGTTTGTAGGAGGAAATTATGCGGGAAGAGGAACTGCATAGAAGATCCTACGAGTAGGTGTATGGTGGTTGACTATGGATAAGGATTCAAAGGATTATTACAGGGCATGTGATGTCTGTCAGAGAATGGGAAGACCATTGCGAAGAGATGAATTTCCCTTGACCCCACTGGTGTCATTCCAGGCATTCGATAAATGGGAGATAGACTTCGTAGGGCCAATTCAGCCACTGGGGAATAAGACAAGTGCCATATATATCATTAGGACAATTGAATATTAAACAAGGTGGGTTGAGGAACAACTTGTTAAGGATTGTAGTGTGGCCATAACTGCAAAATTCATCTTTAAGTATATTCTATCTCGGTTTGACTTCCTAAGATATTGATGAGTGATAGAGGTTCGCACTTCTTAAATGAGAAAATTGCTGCTTTGCTCAAAGAGTTCTAGATGTATCACTAGAAGAGTTTGCCATATCATCCTCAATCAAATGACATAATGGAAGCATTTAACAAAATTATAGAGAATGTGTTAACAAAGATTTGTAATGCAAAGTGAAATGACTGGGATCTATGGGCATATAGAATTACCTGCAAGAAGTTGACCGGACAAACACGATTCTAATTGGTTTATGGACAAGAAGATGTAATGCCAATGGAGTCCACTATGCCATGTTTATGGATTGCTGTAGTTACAAACATGGCCGATCGAGATACCATGGAAGAATGGCTCGCACAACTCGTTGAGTTGGAGGAATATCGATTCTTGGCAAGCTTTCCACAACAGGTGTAGAAGGATCGTGAAAAGGCATGTCATGATCACCATATCAAACAATGCACCTTCAAGAACGAAAATTTGGTATTTTTGTATGATAGTAATTTCAAAACATTTCTGGGGAAGTTACAAATGAATTGAATGGGGCCATATGTTGTTAAGGATATTATGGAGGGAGGCATAGTTCAGCTCGCGAAGCTGAATGGTGATTTATTTATGGGAAAAGTCAATGGGAGTCAATTGAAGCTATACATGGGTGATCCCGCCCTTGCATAATGAATATATGATTATGAGATAGTCTTAGTGCTCCAGGCAGTTGCAAGGGAGTGAAGGACTATAAACTACACTACTAAATGGAAGGTTGGGCGAAGCAAAGGGGCTACGTGATGAATCAAGGCGAGGTGCAGAGGAAAGTTGTGATGAAGGTGTTGAGCGTTGATGGTAGGTCCTGCACAATCTGGCCAAAAAGTGATAATTAGTTGCATTGTAGCTAATTGGATGGAAATTTTTCCATTAAAAGGAGCCTAGGAGGGTTGTGGGGAGCATTTAAGATGCATATCTTTAGAAATATGCCGCTAAAAATGCATTAATGACAGGGAATTGGAGGGAAAAGACAAATTTGAATTCAAATTAAGCTATAAATATGGCATCCCGCTCAACATTTGAACTCTTTTCTTCCTGAGAATTTTCCTTAATCTGTTGCACTTTAAATTGTGTCTAGAGTGGTGTTGTATGTTTGATAAATATTTGGAGAGAATTATTTCATATTCGGGATTCACAAATTTTCCTGATTAGCAGCGCGAGATATTCCTTGAGAGAATGGCTGCAACAAAACCTAAGACATAGTTGACTCAACCTATAACAACAGGGTTTCCTACTAGCATTCCTAGGTCGCCAAGGCCTAAGCCATCCACTTATACGGTGGGAGATAAGAAGGAGAAGAAGCCTTATCAAGAATCACAGAAAAACCCAACTGAAATCTGCCAGAAGGGAAAGATGGATAGGTCCAAAAAGATGACAGAGCCCTTGGACCTAGATGAGGAACAACTACATGGAGGAATAAGGGAGATTGATACAGAAGAGGCTGATCCAATAACTCATCCACCACCGTATATTCCACCAAGAAAAGCCACAGCTAAAGCACCCAAAGACCTGGATTCCGTGAAATTTATGGTCTCCACACCTTTGCTGCTGGAGAATGTGTTGTTTGAGGGAAATTTGCTGGCCCATATACCAAACATGAAAATGGAGGATTGGGACATGGGGCACCACGAGAGGTTTCTACAGTTGGCTCCGAGTAAGTACCTAAAGAAGGTATACTATGAAGAGTCAAACATCACGCAACTTGAATCGATGAAATGGGTGGCTGGAGTTAGGGGCGCAAGGCTTCTAAATATGTTGTGGGTGTTGTACTTAAGTTGCACTACTATTAATATAGTCTGTTTGTGCCAAGTGTTGACGCTTGTGCATGACGGGTCCCTCTAGTTGGGAGGGCTCATCCCTATCACTGACATGTTTATCTAGAAAATAACATTGCTACCATACCAAGGAGTGGACCCTGCGGAGGCTTTCTTAGGAAAGTCACAGGAGAAGAAGTTGGTAGATCAAATGAAGAGTGATTTTTTGTCTGGTCAAGAAATCTTGTGGGTATTCCATTCACTCAATCTTAGATGGCACAGTGTAGGTTGCTGAAAAAATCTTGGCTGGTAAGATCATGAGGAAGTTCCACATGGATAAAGTACCGATGCCAGTCACCTCTATGGCTGCACAGTGTGCCAAAGGTGTCGAGTATAGCTGGGCCCGATACTTATGTCATTAATTCTTAGAGGAATGAAGAGAGGCCCAAGATGAGGGAAAGGCATTTCAATATGCATGGTTTTTATTGTTGATTGCGATGGTGGCCTAGAGAACGATCGAAGAGAGTTAGTTCCCTCAGAAGGACTCAGATCTACCTGAGCCTGTGAAATTCACATCACTATGGGCTACCAAAGACCTCGAACGAATTATGGAGATGAAGATATGTTGCGTCTTGTTTGAGTCAAAGCTAAGCATGGTGATTAACCAACAGTCAAGGTTATCACCATGTTTGCATGATAAGTACATCAATGTCACAAATTTCAAGGAAGATTTCCATAATTTTCACATCCACATAAAGAAAGATGCCAAGTGTTGGGATGGGGTCCCCTGGGTCAGTTTTGGGGCAAAAGCCCAAGTTTTGATGTAAAAATATGTAAAGTCTCTACGAATTGTGGACGTAGAGTTAGTTAAGAGTTAAAAAGGGGTTTTACCCTCATTATGTAAGCTTGAGTCGGTTTTTGAAGATCTACCCATGGTCCGCAGACCATGGGATTGTATAAATGAGTGTGTCTTAGAAAGTCTAAGGCTAATTAGATCTATGGTCTTTATCTATGGGTATGATGAAAGGAGTCTAGAGCTAGCAAAGAGAACTAGTCTTAGAGGGGGATAAGGCTTTGCATCTAAGTGCGTAAAGGCCTAGAGTAGTGTCCACAGCTGAGTGTGATGACCCCTACAACTGAGTCCACAGGGAAGTTTTGAATCTGCAAACCTATACTGAAGATCAATAAAGATGATTGTTGCAGAAATTCCTATGTTTTATCTCTTTACTTCTGTTATGTATGATTGCAATATATGTTATGATGGAATGATGTCTTTATGTAATAATAATGTATCGATGTGCGAATTTACTTAATCTGTCTTATTACTTGAACATAATTAATGTTAAGTGATTACGCAAAGTTCATAACACTTTCTATTAAGTTATTGGGAACTTAGGTAGATCTGAGTAGATATTGATCTAAGGTCAATCTAAGTTGCGCGTAAGTTGCTAATTGGCCTGTTCATGGTCCACAAAAGCTAGTCATAGACCTTCATAGAGATTTAGAGGTCATTTGAAGGGAAATTGCAGTACCAAGCCCTAAGGGATTATAGATCTGTGCGAAGGTAGATACAGGGCATAAAAGGACATCACACTGATCTCTAGAAGCGGAAACTTGGTTCCATCATCTGTCCATACCGCTTCGGGTGAGACTTCAGTCTATGCTACATGAGTTGATGTTAAAAGGGTGAGTAGTGTAGGCTTTTCTTTGGCACAAATAACTCTAAACCTTGGTTAGGACCCCCTAAGGCAAAAAATGGTTCCATTTCGAGGACTGAGATCTTCTTAAGGAGATGTGTGATGTCGCATCACTGGAATCTGAAGAAGAAGGAAATTGAGAAGTGGTTGGATAGAAAGATGCATGAATTTGTGGCAGAGGAAAACAAGAATTCACGCCTGACAAAAGAACAATGGTTGGACATATATTTTTACACAAAAATACATGAAATCTTCCTCTGCACCATCCTAATCAAGCTATATGAGTGGATAGCTAAATTGGCATATGACCAAGGAAGGTGGAAGCTTGAGGGTTCAATAGTGTGGACTCCAGAATTAGTGTGGAGGTTGGAAGCTTCTGAAGATAAGATCGCGCATGATGTTGACAATTGGCTTGATCGAGTTAAAGGAGGATTCGTTACAGAGTTCGCGGTTGACACCACAGCCAGTTATAGCGAAGTAGAGCGAAGCTTCTTGAAGGGACTGTGAGGTAAGTATCTAAGATCTTTGAATACTTGGATTAAGATGTTGTTATGTGAGAAACGGGTTATGCCACTTCCTTGATGTTTGGAGCTATGTGAAGTGGGAAGCTCTCTAGAGGTAGGGGAAGAACAAGACCTAAATATACCCCGTTGATTGGATCTCCTGTGAGTGACGACGAGGGCAAAACATAATCTTCACCGCGGAGTGTTGTCTAGTTGATAAGACAGGGTTTTCCAAGGATACCATCCACTCCACCTCCACATTCACCTCAACAACATACACCTTCACCCACAACACCAGAACTACCATTCAACATGTCGAATACAATGAAGTTTCTAGTTTTCAAGGGTATAGGGAGACTTGACGAAGCAGATCAATTTTGGTTTGTTGCGAATGTTGCGTGCATAGCGCAACAAATTATGGATGATAATATGAAGAAGGAACAGTTGATTACCACTACGCAAGATTGTGTGCTAGCATTGTACATCAAGTGTTGCACTGATAATCCCTTGGAATCATTAGCAGACACTAAGGCAACTTTGAATAAAAAATTTGGTAAGCCAAAGTCTGACTCGCAATTATTAGTGGGATTCAAGGAAATCACGACGAGATCTGGTGAAACACCGTGGGAGTTAGATCAAAGATTGAAGTGTGGGATCCACGAAGCTAATATGCATC
>Ga0073774_1000371_pt1 | contig 11613 bp, 16 predicted proteins | sample InSIn5gowninarea_FD_77487 | JGI IMG/M metagenome (GOLD analysis project Ga0073774, IMG submission 77487) | Clean room microbial communities from NASA Spacecraft Assembly Facility at Jet Propulsion Laboratory, Pasadena, California, USA -... ... | reverse complement strand
TGTTTTTACTCGTCCCAGTCCCGCTTCTTGCGTGACGGTGGCCCACAACGCACCACCTTCTTAACCCCATCCGTTACAGTGTCCCAACGCCATCGCTACCGGGGCTGTCGGAATAGTTCTTCCCCCCAGCCACACTGAACGAAGAGTTTTGGCCGTTACCTGGCATAAGTCGTAACTTGGTCACCTCATGGTCGTGTAACCACCGCCCACGATGGCGCCAGGTTCCAAGGCCACGGACAAGGACCCTCCAAGTACCAGCCGCACGCATTCGGGACTAGAGAGCATTCTACCTACTAATCTCCTCGATATGCAAAAATGCGCTGGCAGTCTTCCCAAAGAGAACACATCTCAATTAAAGACTGTACAATCGCAACTCCCAATCAATGCCTTTGCGCAATCTAAACGCGACCGGCGCCGCCGCCGACGGCAAACCGGCCAGCCTGCATCTGCGACTTGTATTCGTTCAGCTCGGCAGCCTCCTTTTGCTCTTGAGCCAGAAGTGCCTCGTGTTCCTTCCTGCCAATGCGGCGTTGCTTGATGCAGCAGAAGAGGATAACAAGAGCACCAATGACAAAGGCTGAAACAGCGCCGATGGCAATGCCGGCCTTGGCGCCATTAGATAAAGCCGCGTAGCGGTTCCTGACGCCGTGAGGTGACTGGATTTCCTCGAGCACTTTAGACTTTCCCCTGCAGATCGTTAGTTTCATACTACAAGCAAGTAGGCGCAGAGGAAAAAAAACGTACTCAATGACCTTGACCTTTTCCCAGCTACCAGATGAGTCCATGTTCTCCCATGAGTACTTGGCAGCGCTAGTGTAATCTTGAGCATACACTGACTGGATAGTCATCGTGTACGGGCCCTTGCTGAAGTCGGTTTTACCGCCAGCCCATTCGACAACACCGGGGTCATTCTTGCTTGGGTCACCAGCAGCCCATGCACCGAGTCGGACGTTCATGGGTGTCTGGGGGTAGCGGGTTCCTCCCTTGGCTTCGTCGAATGTAAGATTTCTAATACTCTTACCGTCAACAAGCCACTCAATGCGCTTCTTAGTCCAGTCAATGGTGTAGTTGTGGAAGTCATCTTGTGGCGCAAAGTCAAGCTCAAAGTCTTTGCCGCGGTCGTAGGTCGAGGTATCTCCCTTGCCAAAGTAGTTGGTGAGAATCGTCTTCTTGTCGCCGATGAACTCCCAGTCGATCTCATCGAGCGCCTCAGACTGCAGGATAGCGCTGGAAATGATTCCGGTACCGGTAGCAACCTTCATGATGACTTCGAGACGTCCGAAGAGCATGTAGAAGACCGAGTTGGCAGTGGGTGAGTCGCCCGATCGTTCAATGGTAAAAGTTGCACCCTTCTCAACCCAATCGATCTTGCCCTGGTTCGGTGCCTTCCAGATCTTCTCGTCCTGTGTGATACCTGTCTTGTTCCACAGAAAAGTCACGTTGCCACCGAGGGCCTCCATGTCGGGGCAATTTGTGGTGTTGAGCGGGAAGCCTTTGAACGTTAGTGCCTATCTTGCTTGATGCTGGGGCGAATGCGACGTACAGTCGGTGTGCGTCTGCGCGGTAGTCGTAGAGACTAGGCCGGCGATGATTGCAGCCGCAGAAACGGCGAAGGACTTCATGTTTGCGATTATCGTATGCGCGAGTGTGTACCGAAGGAGTGTGGTGTCGCGCGTAGACCAGACGCGCTGAGGGTGGTGTTTGGATCAAGGAATGACTGCGAGCGCTTTGAACGCGGAATGGAATGAGTGGACTCTCACAAGGAGAAAAGGAAAAACGAGGGGGATTCTTTTTCAAGGGAGCGTCAGAAGGGCGTTTTGAGATTCGGCAGGTACGGGACCTTTGGGGTAGAGCCGGGCAAGATTTAAGGAGTCGTCTAGTGCCATTGTGCTCCCTGCGCATTGCTATTGGCCAACGGACGTTAAACTACAAACAGCGCTTGCCGATCGCCCAGCATAGACCCGTCTTCTCCTGAGCATCATGAGCCACTGATATCATGGGCGTGTATAACGCTTCGCAGCAGGCGCCCGCGTTCAACAGTGTAGTGTAGTAGGGCTTTTGACAGCGGGTATCTAACGCTGACAAAGGGTCACAGACGATGCGCCCAACTACGTAGTGTACCTCTGTAGCCCCTCCAGGGACCATGTCTCAGATGCAGTCAGCGCCGGAAGGCTTCACCCCAATTCGGGAGCCAAGAGGTTATGAAACACCAGGCAGTCTGCGCTAGACGACCCTTGCTTGAGGCGCCGCATAGTGCCGTGGCGATAGCGATTATCAAGGTGGGAACTGTCTTTGATCTTTTGCTTTCTCGTTATGCATGGGCTGCACAGCCGCCTTGACCCACTATCAGCAGGTATGCGCCACTATCTAAGAACCGAGATTACCGTGCGACCTCCTGGGGACTTGGTGATCAAGGGTGGTTGATCATCCTGGAAAAGACTCTCATTTCTCAGTCATTGAATGAAACGGAGTCATCTGACGATTTCGGCTCGGCACCGGCATGGCCAACAGTGCAGGCCACAATGTTTTCTAAGCCTCTACCTTTGTTCGATGAGTTGCGGAACTTTGTCGGGTGATCGCTAATGTGACAAATTTCCCAATACGCATACGAAGACCGGGCCGCCCCAAGTATGTAAATCTACCGTTTGATCTCCCGTTAGAAATGACGTGATTTCTCTGTGCTTTACGGTACTGTACTATCGCAATCCCAGATAATTTGATAGAGCCTGTATTGGCTAGCCATTATATTCTGAGTATCGTCGGCTCAAGTCGCTGTTATGAGGTGCTTGAATCCTGTATTGGATGAGCTTTATGGGCTCTACGTTGCGTACACAACTTGGCTTGGTTTTTTTTTAACCTACAAGTCATCCGTCCATACTTCTCAAGCATGGCCTTGAACAAGAGTATTCACGTAGATGCGAGTCCTTCGTTTCTTAACTTGATTCGTCATCTCAAAAGGCCAGTTGGTCGTATACACGCGAGCTGAACTAACGGGCGAAGTGGCTGGAATATGCCTTGGGCTAACGTGTTCTAAACAGGACTTGGAGGAGCCTAATTGCATGAAGCACAAGGAGCTTGTCAGAATATGGGATTCTGTTGAATCCTCATTTGCTGGATTGTCTTCTTTGTTCAAATGCGCGATCTGCTTCGCTGCCCTCGAATATTCCTCGCAGTGTCGGCATTTTCGTCTCTACGTAGTCATTCATAATTTTGAGCACGCGAGAGGGCGTTCGATGGGCATTGGGTGGGCGCTTGCTGATATCGCTCAGCCCTAGATGTGGCACTGTCTTTGCCAGATCTTCTTGAGATATGGTCTTCATTGGGTTGAACTGCTTCCAGAAGGGTTGGCGCTGGATGTAATCTTGATGCACAGCTCGTGAACGATCTATGGTTACTTGGAACCATTTGGACTGCTTGATTTGTTTATCTGAGGGCGTTGGTGACTCGAATGGCATGGGAGTTGGCTTAGAAGTTGGCTTGGTCGTGGGCGTGGATTGCCAGGAGCGGTTTGCGAGCTGCGAGGGACGCAGGATCTCGTCGATGCCTTTGGTGTGCTGTGTTTGCTGGGTTGAGGAGTTGGCCATGTCACTGCCTTCTTCATCTTCTTGCGACGAAGAGGACTGTGATGGGTGGGTAGTGGCGGGAGAAACGACTTTTTCCAGGGCGAAGCGGAGGGGCGAGGCGTCCAGGGCGCGCTGAGCGGACCTTTCGTCGCGGTAGATGGCAAGAGCGACATTGTCTGCGGGGTTTTGGTATTCGTACTAAGAGGAGTCAGACGAAGCTTCCTTGCAGAGCAAGACGTTGTGCCCGGCGCAGGCAAGATGGGACGAAAATGACGCACCCGTAGGTACTTGAAAGTATCGAGTTCGCCAAACTTTTGCAGCACGCGGTAGATTTCCCGACTCTCTGAGAGGTTGGCTGGGCGAGGGACAATGCGTATATGGATGGAGCGCGGGGCCAGGGCTCGTCGGAACGACATGGCGGCGTGGGAACGACAGCGGCGGGAATGGTGTTGTTGGTGAGACCAAGGGTTGTTCGGCATTGGCAGCGGTGCGGCGATTCAGAGTGGGGCACAAATTTACCAGGACGCAGGTTCACAGGATGCGGGTAACGTAGGGCTGAGTCTGATTGGCACACAACACCAAACAACATGAATACAAGCCATGTATGCTATGCGATGATGCAATGGTATTAAATACATAATGTAGCGCAACAACGGCCCTCGGCTCGTCGCATCCTACAAGGTGTGGCTCAACCCGCAGGGAGCATTTCAGGAGAGCAATAGATACATGTGTGTAGAACGAGTAGTACCATGTACCCGTATCTCAAAGCCCGTCATCTTAAGACGCGGCCTCATGGGCTAATACCCACGGTATCCCAAGAAAGATCAAGTGGTATATTGCGCCTGCTATGTGAAACAAAAACCCAAAACGCCTTGGCTATGCATGCAATGAAATGCAGAAACAGAGTCGACTTTGAGGCCGACTACTTGCACACGCCGTTCTCTCGAGAACGCTTGCGCATGCGCACCGTCTTTGTGACGCGGACGCTGCTCTCCCGGCGATCAGATGCCCTCCACACTGGGGTGGCGATGGTTGCCTCGATGCGCTTGGCGGGGAGGTCGTAGTCCATGTCAACAGCCTCGTCGTGGGCAGAGGACGCGGTTGGTGGACATGTCGAGGACGGGGGACTGACGGTGCACTGCTTCTCAGCCTCGATCATCTGGACTAGCTTGGAAATGTCGCGGGCGTGTGAGGAAGTGCACTGCATGCGCGATGTGTGCTGGCGCTGCATGCGCAGGACTGAGGCTGAGATGCGCGAATAGGTGGGGCGCGGTTGTTTCTGCACGCATTCGGTGATGGGCGATGATGGGCTCCTGTCGCAGTCGCTGTCGGGCGTGGGAGGACGCGTGGGGCCACAAGCGACAGACGGGTCGATGCGGAGAGTTTGGTGGTTGAGCTGGAGGGCGAGGTCACCGATTGTGCAGGGCGGCGTGGGTGGGCGACTTGGGTGTTGTGGAAGCAAGGCTGGCGACGTGGGCGATACGTTCATGGCAGCCCGCTCGGCCTCGTACGCGGCGTAGGCGGGCCGGGGGACGGGGTCGAAGGAGAAGTTACGGAACATGGTGGCCATTGTGTGATGTGTGTTGGACGGATGTGCAGTGCGTGTACATGTGAATGAATGACATGTACTGTTATTGCGAGGTAGGCGGCGCCAGGGTGCTATGTATAAGGCGGGCTGCCCGCGCTGGCCGTGGCTTGGACGATGGCGCTAGGACGAGGCGAGGCCAGCACGCCGGGACGTCAGCCAGCATCCACGCCAAGCATCCATGTCATCCATGTCCGCTGCCTGTGCCTGTGCCTGCACCTGTATTACTGTCCTCTATTACCCACTCTCGCTCGCTGTCTGGCCCCATCGCGCCCCATCGCGCCCCAGCGGCCTGTCTGGTTCTCTTGCCAGCAGTCTTCTGGAATCTGCCCCAGCCATCGCCATCCACTCATTGGCTGCCACGCCCGCTGCCCATGTTCACCCGCTGTCCTCGAGCCTCCAAGCACCCGCTCCAACAAAGGGGCGCCCGCTGCTGGCTACTGGCTACTGGCCGCTGGCTGCTGGCGATCAAAGCCTAATTATCATTATTCCCGACACCACACGCCCTCTTACGCTCTCTCTCTCACACTGGCACTCGCTCCTTCTCGCTGGTGGCGCAACTCTGTACGCGATCGACACTGCTAGGCATTGCTAGGCATTGCTAGGCATTCGCCGCCGCACGCTGCAACACAAGGTCGACACACTTGACCCTCTGCCATGCCGCCCTCCTCCACACGTTTGCTGAAACCGTCCTGGAAATTGTCCCGTCCGTGTGTCTGGACCTGTTTGTCTGCACGCTCCATGACCCCGTCCCCCCTATCGCGCCTTCGCGTGTTATTTAGAATTCCATCCCTCTCATGTCCAATATTACGGCTTACGCCTGAACCCTCGCTGTTTTGCTCACGGCACTAACGTGGCTTGGGTCACATCGCTCTCCACGTTACATCTGAACTCACTGCTCCAGTCACGGCCATGCTTCGTCAATCTGCCTGCACCATCCGTCGCCACCACGGCCGCCAGCTGCCAGAGAGGCCATGAGGCCCGCCCCCAGGTATCGCCTGGGTTCCCTGCTAGGCCCGTATTGGCGATCGGCATGCATTTCCGCACGACGTGGCTACCCACCCAAATGCCGCACGCTGACCCTCCCAGATCCCTGGTCTGCAGCGTCCATCATTGGCCGCCGCTGCACTAACCACCCGAGAGCCGCACTCGGTTCACCTAGTCACCGGAACCACTGTTCATGCTTCACACCAAGTCTGCTCATTTCGTGCCATTTCCTGAACCCTTCCGCTCCAATTCCCGCCTCCCCCGTCACCTAGTGCACAGCGCTGGTCCAAGCATTCAATCACCGCTCCTCCACTCGGCCCTACTGGCGTCCTGTCAACCCCAGCAGTGAATGTCCTTTGTTGTAACAAACGCGCTTCCTTGTAGTAGAAACCTTTGTCGCCATCTCTTTAGTCCCTTTTCAGTCATGGCCTCACCAGTTTCATTCTACACTACTACTCAAATTGACCGCGGAGCTCAACAAACACCAAGTCCTTCTCTGCTAACAAGTACCATGACAAAAACAGCATTGTGTGGAAATGAGCTTGCACTTGTCAGATTCTTCAGCTTGTTAGAGTCTGAGCTGCATACCCGAAGGCGGAAGATCGGCAAGGAGATTTTCTGCTTTGCAACACTACAAGCTTAGTGAAGCAGATCTTCGAACGAGAAGCTTCTTCTTCTTTTCGAGATCATGCGCAGCCCATTCCACCGGATCCCCGCAGACACAAACAAAGTCACGCGATAAGCCAGCGCTACACCGACCTTGCTCTACTCTTACTACACCTAGACAGTTGCGATCGCGTCCTACTCACATCTCAACATCCAGATAGACTTTGCACACTCTAGATTAGAGCAAGACGTTCATGCGACGCTGCAATCATGCATACCAAAGAGCACCATCATGTTTTGACTGAGTTGGTAGCCTTGCACCTACAGCATCAATGGCACTTGCTGGCAATTGGCCAAGCTGACTGTGCATGAGCCTTGGGCCGAGGAAGCCCCACCGCTGACAGAGGTCAACCTCGTCTCTTCCGTTCCCCCGGTAGCATTTCATGCCCAAAGTCTGCCTGGAAAACAAGGGGCCATTGACAGCACACACCTGGCCGCAAAGGAAACACGACAGTGCAACAAAGGAGTCGGATCTCGAGCGCCTGTTCCGCCTGCCTTTTATTGAAGCGGAAACATGGCGCACCTCCGGATGCCCGTGCGCGACGTTAGACCCTGGGAACGTTGCGAGCAGACCCCTAGCTGCGCCACGTGGCGCTATCCTTTTGAATTGAACAATCACCGCACTAGCCCTTCGCGGCAACACAGTTCCGTGACCCAGGGGCAGGAATCCCGAGTCCTCTTCTCTCGACGCGCGTGGCATGGCGACATTCGCCGAAACAAAACGAAAATGAAAACCACGCAATTATAGTATGCGCTGGCCAGTAGTAATAACACCCAGTGTTGCAATATCAAAACCTTACCGTCTCTCCGGACCCGATTGTTTCGTACCGGAAGACCTGCCAACCCTCGCCTCCACCCTTGACCGCTCCAACCGTCTGTGCACTGCATGGCGTGCATAGTGAGATACACAAGCATGTTGTGACTAGGATCTCTCAGTCTTATCGCTTGACCGCCTCACTGTTCGGGTTGCCCTCCGCATTGCAAACGGCTATCATGGGCCCACTTCCTGGCAAAGAAATATCTCCTATCCTCCTTGCTTCCTTCATGTCAAGTGCTATACGTCAGATTTCAATAACATAGCCCCATGGGGAACCCTCCCGTTTCAGATACCTCGGCCAATAACCCTACCGTCAAGAGGAAGAGGAGACGGCTTCATCCTCTTCGGCGAATTGCAAAGCTCATCCTCGGAAACCCAAAAACACCCAGCACCAGGGAACAGATACGAGACCATGAGCAGGGCAAAGCATGTCACGGCCCGTCTAAATGGCACTACCTGCTTCCCTTTCTCGAGCCGCTCATTTCGCTCGACCCCAAGCTGTCATTTATCGAGGACCGCATCCTCCGACGACCTCCGCAGCTAAAAACCGGAACAGAGCTCTCAGAGGCCCCGCGAAACCTTGATGAGCTGAGGAGAGACGTGCAAGAAGCAGATGTACCATGTGAATGCGACGAATGCGCGCCTAAGCTCTACAAAATTACCACAACCAAATCCCATGGTATCATCAAGGATCAATTGGCCAGTACCAACCGCGCCCGGCGCTCCAAAGGCCTGCTGTATGAGAATCAGCCCAAGCAGGTCAGTCCAGGATCGTACTTGCGACTGCGCTTTCGCGGCGACTACGAAGCGATGACATTGGTACGACACCACATGGCGTGGCTCGACGCGACCTACCTCCACCCATCTGCGCACATTACCCCGGCCGTCCACCAACTGCGCAGTCTCCTCAAAGCATGGCACCCGCAAATCACCGGCCTGGACATGCGGCGCACGCTTTCAGTCCCGCAACTAACCACACTCTTCACGCACCTAAACCGTGTCTTCTTCTCCGGCTGCGTTCCCACGCACAATGCGACTCTTACAGCAGGCTTCTCGTACCTCCCCGAGCAGCAACGCGACTGCTTCGGCAAATCCCTCTTCAACCCTCTAATCGGCACGCAGATCCTCGTGCATCCCATTCTCTACCGCGGCGCCGGCACACCCAGTCACCACCCGGATATCCTGCGCCTGAACAACCGCCTCGGAACCATTATCCACGAAATGTGCCATGCCTTTCTCAAAGCCTATTCCTGCCGCTCGTGCTCCATGCACGAAGCGTGCGACGGTGCCACGGGCCATGGCCGTGCGTGGCAGCTGCTCGCTAAGAAGCTCGAAGAAGCGGCGTGTGTGGTCCTAGGTGGCGAGGTGGATATGGGTCGCGGTCCTAGTTTACTGAGGGAGATCGCGTGTAGTGGGCGGTTACCGAGTTGTCATGATCTCGAGGCGTACGGGTTGAATATGATCTATGCGCCAGCGCCTGTTGTTGCGTGTGTGGAGAAGAAAGAGAAGTGGACGGTGAGATTGGCGGGATGATGACGTAAGTTTTGAGGTTTTAGAAGTTTTGAAAAAAAAGAGGAGATTTAGTAGATGCTGGAAGACCCAGGAGGGGATTTTTTTTCAAACTCGAGATACGCCGGGCGCGCGCCTGTCTGTCCATTTTGCGGATGTAAGGACATGTTATATACCCATACAGACGAATTCCCTTGCCGTCCGTCCGTTTCGAGAACGAGGACCAAGCTGGCCTGAACGGGCATCATATTCTCCCTCCCCAGAATTTATTTCTGGGTTACAGCGGGCTGCGGTCCCGCTAGAGGTGATATTTGGTTTACCCGCATTTACGAATTTTTGCTGTTTTTTTTTCGCGATAGATTCAACGGCTAGGCTACGCGCGAGCGAGATAGATATTTTTTTATACATCTAATCTTATAGATTATTTGTTTTCCAGTAAGATCCTTGATAATTTCACAGTCAGAGTGGAGTGAAGAGAGTAGAAGAAGAGTTCATCATTGTTTCCTTTAAGACATGTCAAAAAGTCATAAGTCGTATATAGGTAAATGAAGGCAAGGGGGTATCAGACATCGCCGCTAAAACTCCACTAGAAAGGATAAGAAAAAGGGAACGCCTAAGTACATGATGAGCAAATGTATACATGTACATTTGTAAACAGAAGAAGAAGAAGAAGAAGAAGAAGAAGAAGAAGAAGAAGAAGAAGAAGAAGAAGGCCTCGCTTCTGTACAGAAGAAACAATCCAGATGAACCCAAATAGTCACCCATGAACCGAGAAAGAAAACCAAAAGGGAACATCCCAGGATCAGAAAACCGACGTTAGTCACTAAGATCAATAACTTCGGCATCAACCGGTATGCTCGACGGTCTCGACACAGACGACCCCGGGACCGCATAAGCAGTAGTAGGTGTAGCAACCTCACCCTCTTCAGACTCCCGCCGCTGCACCCCACCACTACCCTCACCCTCACCTTTAACCCTCCACGTCCCATCCTGCAGTACAACAATCTGCCTCGTCTCGCTCAATCCCCTCGCCTCAAGCGCCATATTCACATGCCCGATAAAACCATCGTGAAATAGCACATTCGGCCTCGCGTCAGTCCCGCAGATTGGACATTTCCATTGATCCACGACAGACGCACGGCCCCTTTGGGGTCTGGAGCACAAAAAGATGTCGAGGTCGAAGCAGTCATTGTGGAGACAGAATTTGCTACGGACGGGAGTGTCGCACAGTGTTGATTGGCTAAAGGGTTCGCGGAGGTTGATGGTCATGTTGCTTTGGACGACGTGGAGTTCGTCGTCGTCGGTGGTGGTCGTAGCAGAGGAGCCTGAGAGTTTCTGCTTGATGGATTCAAAGACTGTTTGAGCCGAGACACAGTTTTGAGTTGTGCAGTTTAGCTTGATGGAATTGTGAGAGGTGATATTGATGGCTTCAATGGCAAGGAGGTAGTCCCAGTGCGACGTGTCGCTTGGTTGGGCCATGACAGTCATTTCGAGAACGTTTTCACCCTCGCGAAGTAGATCGGTCACATCGATGGCCAGGTCCTTGCCGTGATGCGTCTTTTTGCGTGCTTCGAGACGCGTACCGTTTAAGCTGAGATACAGGTACGGTATCCACGATGTATTGGTGGTTGTCCAGACATGCTCCTTCGGTGTATCTGTCTCCTTTTTCCATTTGATGCAACGCAGACGAGCAATCTTGTTAGTCTCGTTGATATTCCGGACGCCGGGGTCAGCAACTGATTGGCGTACAGTCTTGGGAAACGAGCTCATCATATCAGGTGTCACTACAAAAACCCATTTTTCCATTGTACAACCTGGTTCCGACAGCCGTGAAGGAAATTTGACATATCCTTCTTGGAATGCATATAACGGCGATGGGACGAAACGCGCATTGAGGACGGGGCTTCGCAGATGGGCCTGGTGGAGAGAGAATCTAGCGGCATTAGCCACGCGCTGTTGAGGCTGTACGTGGCCAGATGGTGGAAGCAAGCTCATGGGTGGCTTCGTCTGAATTTGGGTTGATGTTGGTGTAGGTGGAGCTGATATTGGTCCTGGTTGAGGTTGTACATTTGTGTTGATTGGCAGAGCCGGAGTGTAATTCTGTTCGTATACTTGATGAACAGCATGCTGCTGAGGGTACGGACTTGCGACACTGTTAGCGTTGAGTTGCCTCGCAGTATTACTCTGTCTTTGCTGCTGTTGCTGCTGTTGGTGCTGTTGGTATTGCTGCTGGTAGTGCTGTTGTTGCTGGTGCTGGTGCTGGTGCTGGTGCTGTTGGTGTTGGTGTTGGTGTTGGAGTTGGAGTTGCTGTTGGTATTGCTGTTGGTACAACTGGTAGAGGGGGGTTGATGGAATACTTCCTTGGCGAAGGGCATTTTCATAACCTTCAACAGCCGCTCGGAGTTTGGAAGCACAGACTTGTTCCGCAGCCAGTGCCTCCCGAGACTGGGCAGGGGTCGATTCAAGTTTTTGGCGGTAATAATCGA
>Ga0073774_1000368_pt1 | contig 11651 bp, 11 predicted proteins | sample InSIn5gowninarea_FD_77487 | JGI IMG/M metagenome (GOLD analysis project Ga0073774, IMG submission 77487) | Clean room microbial communities from NASA Spacecraft Assembly Facility at Jet Propulsion Laboratory, Pasadena, California, USA -... ... | reverse complement strand
TGTCCTTATAAAAGAAATCCAAACAATGATGATGAAAACAACTACAAGAAAAATAGAAGCTTTTAGAAATATAAGAAAGAAAACAATGGAAGGTCAGTCAAGAGAAAAAATCTCTACTCAAGGGATGACAACAAATCATCTGATGATGACTCTGATAGTTATAATGATTCAGAAAAGGTGCTCTTCATGGCCATGGACACAAAAGAAACCACTGATGATCATGATGAGTTTGAAGAGGAAGGAGAAGTAGATCTTGAAGCATAACTAATAAGTGCTTTAGAAGAATTAAATAAAGAAAGGAAGAAAAACAAGCTACTCAAGAAGGAACTAAGCAGAATAAGAGAAAGCACTCAGGATTCCACCATTCCTGAAGAAGTAAAACAAGCCTACTTGGATCTAAAAGTCAAGTTAGAAGAAGCCAAAATGATTGAAGAATGACTAAGAAAACAACTTGAAGAAAAGGAAGAGATACAAGTAGAATTGGAAAAGGAGATTGTGGTACTCAGAAGGAAATTACAGAAAGAAAACATCAAGCAGAACTTTGACAAGAGCACAAAAACCTTGAACCAAATTATTAACAGCCAAAGACCAATTCATGACAAAAAAAGACTAGGATACAATCAAAAGGATGTTGAATTGGGATCAAGCTCCAAGACAAGAAAGGATGACAAGAAAAGTTATGTGGACATTGTCAAAGAACCTTGTAAAAGAGAAAATTGTGAACCCTTAAAGGAGAACATACAAAAAACAAAGATTAAAGGGCTAGAGATGAAGAACGTGCCTGGAGGGAGTTTCTAGCAACTCATAACAATGACCTCAGAAGATACGCACCATCAAGAAGGCCACCTATCACCAGGTATCAAAGTTTCTTTTTTTGGCTTATGTTATGCTTGCAATAATTATGGTCACAAAGTTATAGACTGTAGAACATATACCCGATACAGAAATGGATGGGGCAGAAACATATATGAAAATTCCAAGTACCAAGCAGAAGAAAATCATATCAGAAGGTCACAACTGGCTCCTAACAGAAATTACAATAGATTTGGAGCATTATACTATGCCATTGAATGTTATAGATGCCACAATTTTGGACACATAGGCAGGAATTGCAGAAGCAGGCTTACAGGTCCTCAAGACCTGTTTAAAGAAAACAAACAACCATCATAATATAGACAAAATGGAAAGGAAAGAAAGAAGATTTAAAGACTGAGGAATGTAGACTTGCCTTAACCTCCCAGAACTCAAAAAGCCATTGGTGTGTTGATAGTGGATGCTCCAGGCACATGACCGGAAATAGGAACACCTTTTAGACATTACAAATAAAAGTCAAAACTATCACATTCGACAACGATAACTCATCCAAGATACTTGGAAAAGGAATAGTCAGCTTAGGGAACAAAGACGCAGCAACAAAAAATGTTCTAATCATATAAATTATGAAGCACAATCTACTCAGTGTAAGTCAAATGTGTGATCAAGGACATGTACTCATGCTCACTTCAAAAGACTATAAGATACAAAGAGAAGAATCAGGAAAATTGGTTGCAATAACCACCAGAACTCCAAACAACATATATATACTGGATGAAATCAAAAGGGAAAGGTGTTGCTTAGGAAAGGAAGATGAGAGTTGGATCTGGCATAGAAGAATGGGACATATCCATTTTGGTAATTTGATTAAAATCAGTAAGAAACAAGCTATCAGAGAAATTCCAGAAATCAAAAAGCCTAAAAATAGTATGTATGAGCCTTGTCAACATGGGAAACAAACAAGAGTTGAGTTCAAGACAAAAGAGAATTCCACCACTAGGCCACTAGAGCTTGTTCACGTGTGGATCAACACGAAGTAAGGGACTGAATGGTGAAGAATACTTCATGCTTCTCATCAATGACTTCACTAGAATGACATGGGTATGCCTTCTGAAAAAGAAATCAGAAGCCATTGGATATTTCAAGATATTTAAGGAACTAGTTGAAAATGAGACAGAACAGAAAATCAAGTGCCTAAGGTCATACAATGGGGGAGAATTCACCTCAAAAGAATTCAATCACTACTGTGAAGAACATGGCATAAAGAGACAATTTTCAATACCCAAGACACCACAACAGAATGGGGTAGCTGAAAGAAAGAACAAAATCGTGATGGAGATGGCTAGGACCATGCTTAATGACTCCCAACTAAATGACAAATTCTGAGGACAAGCAGTACATACATCTGTCCACATCTTGAACAAAGGATTACTCAGAAATGACAGTGACAAAACACACTATGAACTGTGGATGGGCAGATCAGCAAATGTTGAGCATTTCAGAATATTCGGGAGCAAATGCTACATAGAAAGGGATGATGGAAAGATTGGAAAATTTGATTCACGAGTAGATGAAGGCATAGTTGTTGGGTATTCATCCAAGAGGAAGGCATACAAATGTTACAATCTAAGATTAGGCAAGGTAGTAGAAACTATTAATATAAAGATTGATGAATCAATCTCATCACCAGATAGACAAAAAGAATCTGAAGAACAAGATGAAGGAGAAATAATTCAAGAAGAAGAAGAAGAAGAGGAAAACCAAGAAGAAGAGTAGCAACATGAGAAGGAATGAGAAGAAGGAAGCAACTAGCAAGTACCTCAAACCCCCTCGAAAACACCAAATTGACGAGTACAAAAGAATCATCCTTCAGAACAAATAATTGGGGATAGAAGCACTGGAGTGGAAACTAGAAGGAGAAAACAAATGCAAACACCAGAATAAGTACACTTGTCTCTACTATCAATAGTTGAACCAAAAGATGTCAAACAGGCCAAAAGAGACAAACGTTGGATCAAAGAAATGGAGGAAGAATTGAGTCAGATCAAGAAAAATGACTCTTGGGAACTAGTTCCAAGACCAAAGGACAAGAATGTGATTGGCACCAAATGGGTTTTCAGAAACAAACTTGATGAAAATGGATAGGTAATTTGAAATAAATCCAGACTTGTGTGTAAAGGATATGCTAAGATTGAAGGAATAGACTTTGAAGAAACTTTTGCTCCTGTGGCAAGGATGGAAGCTATTAGAACAATCTTAGCCTATGCATGCTCTAAACGGATTAAGGTATATCAGATGGATGTAAAATCAACATTTCTGAGTGGAGAGTTAGAAGAAGAGGTCTACATTGAGCAACCATAGGGAATTCTTCTATCAGAACATGGAGACTTTGTTTGCAGATTGAAGAAAGAACAATACGGTCTTAAACAAGCTCCCAGAGCTTGTCATTCAAGGTTAGATAAGTACTTGCAACACCAAGGATTTAAATGAGGGAGTGTAGATAGTATCTATACATAAAAATGGACAAGGGCAGCATGATCATCATTGAGGTTTATGTTGATGACATTATCTTCGGAAGTGATGATGACAGATTGAGTCAGCAGTTTGCCAAAGATATGCAGAGTGAATTTGAGATGTCCATGCTTGGAGAGCTAAATTTCTTTTTGGGTCGTCAGATTTCTCAACTAAATGATGGAATATTTATTTCTCAATCCAAGTACATCAAAGAAATGCTGAAGAAATTTGGAATGGAAGATTGCAAAACCGTAAGCACACTAATGATTACATGTTGTAAGTTGAGCAAAGATGATGAGTCAAAAGAAGTGGATCAAAAACTGTACAGGTCAATGATTGGTAGTCTACTATATGTAACAACCTCAAGACTAGATGTCATGCAAGCAGTTGGACTGGTGGCAATGTTTCAAGAAAATCCTAAGGAAGCACATGTCTTAGCAATAAAAAGGATCTTCAAGTATCTCAAGGGCACAACAAAGTTTGGACTTTGGTATCCGAAAGGAAATGAATTAACCCTGGTTGCGTACACAGATGCAGATTGGGCAGGAAGCATTGATGATAGAAAGAGTACAAGTGGAGCAACACTCTACTTAGGAGACTATCTAGTATCTTGGTCAAGCAAGAAACAACCTTCAGTATCCCTGTCAACAACAGAAGCATAATATATTGCAGCAGCAGTATTGGGCTTTGAAAATGTCCTCATTTTCGTCATACACTACCACCACTGTTAAGCCACATTTCCACACCTTTGCCGTATTTCACACTCATTTCCACAAACCACTGCTAAATACATACCGTGGTTGATTTGATTAAGTTTTCTTATGTTTTTAATAATTTAAAGATGATTTAACTATGTTTTACTAATGATGGTTTTTTGTAAAGGAACAATTTTATTTTTGTAGTTGTTGTAGGATCACTACAGGAAATTTTCACTTTGTGAACAGACCATAAGGAATTATGGAAAACTAAAACATGGGTTTTATTCAAAGCACCACTTTTTACCTAAATCATGACAGTTTGTCAAAATTTGCAATGATTTGAGAGTTATATGAGGGGGAATATTCGGCGATCCCGCAACAACGCGATTTCTAGAATTTCATTTTTTCATGGATCAATTTACCAAGTCAGCAAGGGGGTTGAATAGGTTAATAAAATTATATTTTAATATTTGTGAGTCATAGGGAAGAGGGATCACGTCAATATTGTGCTATTTTCCAAAACTATGTAAAACAATCTCATCATATCTCCAAAGGAGGAGTTGGGTGCAACCTCTTACCAAGGAAGACATTTGATGATTATCTCCTCTTGTATTTTTGGCTAGCAGATTAGATCTGATCCATCTCTTGAGGAGTTAGGTTCTCCATCAAATTATCTATATATTGTAAACCATTAGTAGCAAGGAGGAGGAAGAAAGACACCCCAAAATTATTATTGTTTTATTGCAGATTTTGATATGGAATGGAAGAATATGATTTTGTCTTAGTTTTGGTGTTCATCTTGTGTTGAGTGTGCTCCGTCCTGTAGCAAGGTCAGGCTAGGAGGGCCCCCTAATCTGAAGTGTAACTGCAGGTCTGAAATGTTTATCATTCAATAGATGTTTGTAAATATGTTATTTTCATTTCACTAATTTATTTCTTAGTTTGCATGCTAATTGTTTGACAAAATGCCTCAATGAAAATATGAAAACAAAGTTCTATTTTATGCATTGATCTATTTCATTTTGGAATCCCTTTTACTTTGTGTGGTGTGGATGAACAGGGGTTTAGGAGTGAAGGGTTATAGAGAACCACTCCAAGAACGGTTTGACCACTGTTGGACTCACCTCAAGCTCACAAACATTTTGTTTATCATTTTCATTTCTGAAATTTAATTCCATTTGCAAAGTGTGTAAATCTCATAGATTGGAGTAAGGAACCTATATAGGATCCATAGCTCAACCTCACAAGAAATCCAACCTTAGAATAGTCCGAAACACTCTTTAAGTCATTTAATTTCTGAATTGTTTTGCTTTCAATAGGTTAAATAGTACTTTGATCCTGGTGTTTCCTACACCTGTACCTCTAAGCTTATGAACCCTGGTTGATATTAAATGGTTGGTGTAAGTAGTCTAATATTTTCCCCAACAAGCAACATGTTGTACACAAGTCATCTAGATGAGGTAGGCATTGGAAGACATACAAGTAAAGTATGATGAGCCCATTCCAATATTATGTGATTACACCAGTGCGATAAACATATCCAAGAATCTAGTAATGCATTCCAAAACAAGGCACATAACATCAAGTTTCACTTTTCAAGAGAACATGTCACATAAAAGAATATCATATTGGAATATGTTGACACAAAGGAGTAGATTGCAGACATCTTCACTAAGCCTCTTCCAAGAGAAGCCTTTGATTATCTCAGACAGAAATTGGGAGTGATTTCCTCCCCAAAGGACCAAGCATAAGATCATTAGAGGGCATTCCCTTTGCCATTGATGTCAAAAGGGGAGATAAAAGACAGGGGGAGCTTAAAGAGCATCATGATAGGGGGAACAACATGATGACATGGGGAGCAAGAAAGAGTATGAGTATTGCCATCAATGACAAAGGGGGAGATTGTTGGCAAAAAGGTTGAAGTTGTCATTGATGACCATGGTCAGATGTCAAAGCAGTCCCAAGATGGGTCCAGCAAAGTCAAAGACAAGTTAGACATTGATACAATAGCATGGGTCGACCTAGAATATCAACGAATTGTTGGGTGTGGAGCCTGATTATCTTCCTTGTCTTTAGATGTCTTGTTCAGCCGGTTTTGGACCCCATACCCCAACGGGGGGGGGTGTGGGGGGTCTTTCCCCCCCACTATAGTTGCAGGGGAGTCCAGGGGGGGGGACAGGTAATGTCCACGCCCCCCCTGGTGGGGGTCTGGGGGCAACGCCCCCGAAAGGATTTTTTTTATGAAAAATGCCTTGTAAAATATTTTGATTTCGTAGTCAATCTGGAGCATTCATTATGTCGCAGATTTGATGGTAGGAGTTATGTTAATATTAGGGTTTTTTTCCCTAGAAGGAAACCCTCTATTATATATGAGGGAATTGTATTATGGCTGTGTGTTATTTTGAGAGACGAGACTGTGAGAGAGTGAAGAGGAAGTTACAATGGATTTGTTGTAGTTTGTATCCCTTCTGTTTGCTAGATGAAATAAGAAAGGACTGAAAATTTCTTTGTGGACATAGACCAAATTGGGTGAACCACATATATCTGTGTCTCTATTTTATTTGCATTATTCTATAGTTTATTTCCACATTTATTTTATTGCTCTGTGATCCTATTTTTTAACATGAACAACCTGGAAAGTTATAAATAAGAATAACAAATCGATGATTGTAGAGTGAGTTGAGTGAAGCAGAAATGGAATGGATATGTTGGTTGAAGATAATTTGATTTAGTTGAATGCAAGGATAGTGCAACTGTAGGATTGAATTGCAGGAGAGTGATGTTTTGTTACAGGTCCAAAATAGAGAAGACAGTGGAGTATTAGTCAAGAAGTTTATGATCGTGGAGTACCAGCTATAGAGTACCAGCTAGAGAGTGCCAGCTGCGAAGTACTAGCTATGGAGTACCAGCATCAAAGTACCAGCTGCGGAGTACCAGCAGTGGAGTACCATCCTCGGAGTACTAGCTGTAGAGTACCAACTAGGGAGTACCAGCAGCGGAGTACCAGCTATGGAGTACCAACTGTGGAGTACCAACCTCGGAGTACCAGTTGCGGAGTGCCAACTGTGGAGTACCAACTGTGGAGTACAAACTGCGGAGTACCAACTGTGGAGTACCAACCACGGAGTACCAACAAGAAGTGTCAACTACGGAGTACCAGCCTTAAAGTACCACCTGCGGAGTGCCAACTGTGGAGTACCAATTGCGGAGTACCAATTACAAAGTATCAACTGTAGAGTATCAGCCTCAGAGTATCAGTAGCGAGGTGTCTGATCATGGAGTATCAGCTATGGAGTTTCTAATAGTAGAGTATCAGTTGTGGAGTTTCTAGCTGTGAAGTATCAGCTGCAGAGTATCAGCCCTCAGAAGACATTGGAGAACAAGAGTAGAACATGAAAGGTAAAACTATGAACTAAAAGATATTTCAGGGAGGTAGGGTGGTGCAAGGCAGGGAGTCGAAGCTTCCTTCAGGTTGGTGCCTGTAAAATATATTTCAGGGAGGCAGGGCGGTGTAAGGAAAGGAGTTGTAGCTTCCTTTAGGTCAGTGCTTGTAAATCAGGGAGTTGGAGCTTCCATCCAGTCAATGTTGGTAAAGACAAAAAGAGGTTGCAACCTCCTTCTAGTTGGAGCTAGGAGAAAACTAGGAAGTCGGTGCTTCCATCCAGTTGGTGCTGGTAAACCAAATGTAATCCTTTACACAATATAAGAAAAGCATTTGTGGTTTTTCCCGAATTGGGTTTCCACATAAAATCTCTGTGTACAAGTGTATAATTGTGTTATTACTTGTTGGTGCTTAATTGGATTAGAATAAGTCAAGTGTAAAATTGTCCAGTACTGATTCACCCCCCCACCCTCTCAGTACACCTAGAAGGTCCAACACATAATCCATAGAATAAACTATATCAAATAATAATATTTAGTCTTCAATATAGTACAACAAGCTATGAATTTATATATAGATTGGGAATTTAACAAATCATAATAGACTACTAAAGGAATCCAATTTATATAGGTTTACAATAATGCATCCACCATTCATTCACATTTAGAATAAGCAATATGAAAATAAGAAATATAGGCACATAAGGAAAGACATACTGAAAATTATGACCACAAGAATTCTCTCAATTGCAAAATAGACCTCGATGCTTCTCTTTCATTCAATAGGGTAAAAATATTACATCAAAAACCAACCCTTTGGTCTCCCCTTTACAAAATATTTATAGACTTTTACATCAATGGATTCTCTCCATATTTTAGGGATCCTTCTTATCTTTCATTTAGGAATAACAAAGAGCTACATAAAATTAGGATTTTATTCTATCTAGAAGAAACTACTCGAGCTTTTCTTTCTAGCAGCATGCTATTTGGCCAATGAGTTTTAGTTGGATAGTCATATGCATTCCTTTCTTTAGTCAACACTTCCAACTCATTATACCATGCATAAGAAAAGGGAGGAAGCCTGCTCACTATCACTTCACAATGTGCCAAATATTAAAATCATCACTGATTTTCTCAATAAAAATTTGTTTTGTGAGCAATTTACTCATTTTCTTGAAATTTGAGTCCTCGTTTCTTTGTTTAGAAAGAAAATCGAAATAACTCTGCTACTTGAATTTTTGGAACTTTCTTTTCATTAATTGAGTCCATGGTGACCAAAAATCCTAACATGACCTCAGTGACTATCCTATCATTATCTAGACCTAGAATTTGAATTTAGAGTTAAAAATAAACACTGGGAATGATAAAGAATGACTGCCAAATTCTTGACCTTGTTTGATGAATTTAGAAAAGAATTTACTTCTTAATTCAGGACTTAGTTGTTGATAAAGAACCATAATGTTTTCCTCGTTAAAAGGAAAAACATATTGACTTTGAGACTTAGGGACGTTAAGCATCTTCTTTATGGGCTCGAGAGAAATTTTGCATAATAACCTCGACTCATGACTGGACCCAACTTCTCTTCTTACACTAGAATATTTTAAAGAAAACCAATTGATAAACCCAAGAAAATGGTAAACCTGAGGTAGATAGAATCTAACTAGCCCAGACCGACACAGATGAAAATTATCTTTCCCTAATTCAAAATCCTCTAACAAATGAATCTTATGATTATGAAGAATAGTAATTGATAAGAAAGGATTGAAAATATCGATCTCTCTATTAGTTAAATTATCCTCTTTAGGATCAAGGCTCTAACATAGGGGAATGTGAGCCTTTTCAGTTTCGTCGGGCAATTTTAAGCCAGGATAAATGAAAGTGGTAGGAAATTTGAATTAATTACCTAAATTTAGAGAATTTTGTTGAGACTGGTTGACAATAGGATCGCTTGGCACACTCGCTTGATAGTTTTCATGCTCGCTTACAAACATTCATGTCCATTCTGCCAACTTTTCTCTTGAGTTCAAATGCCGCCACCCTTAGTCATTTGGATTTTTAAAATAATTTGAAAATTTTCTAACATCATCTGCCAAGTGTGACATACATGTCATCTCTAGGTTGGAATCCACTTCATATGCACCAACTGTCCCACACTAACAAAACCACTTACTGTGTTTAGCTCAAAGCCTTGGTGGTTTCGAGCGGGTAACTTTATGAGACAATATTAACGTAAGGATGGCACATGCCCCAGGTGGTTTTTATATTAGCGCATGTCAAATTGAATAACTCATGTGCTAGTTGACAAGATGATGTGACTCCTCCACCATTGATAATATTAGAAAACCAACAACCTTATCTACCATATAAAAAGGTGCTTTATTTGATAAAGACCCTGATTATATGCTTTATTTCAGATACTCTTAGTTGTAGTGCTTTATGAATAAGGTTGTAAGCTTTATTCTCTAGACCAAATCTCAAACTAAAATGATTTTTATTATTTTAGCAATGAGATCTTATTTCACACCAAAACAAAGCTAAATTTTCCTCCACAAACATATTTAAGCCCCCTACAGGACCTTCACCTCGAGCTAAGAGGGGTTGCAAATGTTCATTAAAGGCAAAGTTTTCAAAATTTTGAAAATAGGTTCTAACACCTCCAAATATCTCATGCCTTCCAATGTCTTTCCTAGAATTCTAAAAATAGTTTTGACATAATCGGTAATGGATTCCTAGTAATACAATTGGCCTCAAGAAAATCCATGAGATGTGATAATAGGATTGTAGGGCTAAAGGTGTTGCCTCTTCTATTGTGGAATTTCTAGCCATGCTTTGTCACATAGATCACTATCCCATCACTAGTCATAAAAACCATAACAACTAGTGAATGAATACCACTAACATGGGATCTTGTCCCATCCTTCCACCACCAACGGTGGTGACACCCAAAATGATGATGGAATATCCATGGAAAATACAATGGAAGAGACTTCTTGCATGAGATTTACTCTTTTCCAAAGGATATGACACTTGTACTTAGTGCATTCTTACAAGTAAAGTATTGACATGAAAACATATAAAGAAACATGGATAGAAAATGGTAGTGATTCAAACGACAATGACAAGATCATATCATCCAACGACCCCTTTCCTCCTCCCCTCTTGTGGGTATCATAGCCCCCTTGTTTCTTCCTCAAGTAATCATTTTGGTGGATATTATATTGTTATGTATTTTCCATTTTTATACATGCTTTTACATACATCCAAGCATACCATGGGTAATATAACCACCACACTATAAACTTGGCCCATTACTACGATTTATACACATTCACTAGTTGGGACTTGGCCATAGCTATATAAAAGGAATATTTACAATGGCTTTCACATATTTACGACATGGGAGACTTGTATCTCAACACACATGGCTTGGCTCCCATCAAATAAACCAAACCATATAAATAATATATTATTTATTACATGTTATAATCTAGGGGTCCAAATAGGGATATTAAAGTATTGTGAGCTAGTAGTTCATATTTCTCAACATCTTATGGATACCCTTATGCGCCTCATAGATATCTTTATCTTAATTTTCCATATGATCCCTCATAGTCATAGCATCAAATTGATGCTAGTACATATTATTATGGGCCACATGCATATCCTCATTATGCATGATCCTTCTTGTGGGGCATCTCAAAACCCATTATACCTATTTTGTAATCCTCTACTAGCACACTTATTACCTCAAGTTCAAATAACCAAAACTCAAACCAACATGGTTCAACCTACCCCTCTTGGGAATAGCCAACTATATGCCCAATAAAATATTATAAATCCCCCCAGTAAAAAAAACATGGGAAGTTCAAGGAATTAGTGAAAACCTTCAAATCAATCTACTAATACTGGGAGAAATTAGAATGCTACAAATCCAACCCATAATACATAATCCACCTAAGGAAGGAACACATCATCTACTAAGGAAGAGACATCCTTGTACCCTTTGTGATATTTATGGACATTATACCCATCATTGTTGACTTAAACCAGAATTACTAAACTTGAAAGAAATGACCAACCAAGCTAAATCTAATGGTTTAAGCTTTCATAATTGACCAAAATGTCCATAGGGATTTGGGATTTATTACTCCATTGAATATTTGAAACCGAAATTTTGAGTAGAGGCTCTACTTATCTTCAAGGAAGCAGGAATGCAAATTTATGAAGAAGCTAAAAATATACAAT
>Ga0073774_1000367_pt1 | contig 11657 bp, 10 predicted proteins | sample InSIn5gowninarea_FD_77487 | JGI IMG/M metagenome (GOLD analysis project Ga0073774, IMG submission 77487) | Clean room microbial communities from NASA Spacecraft Assembly Facility at Jet Propulsion Laboratory, Pasadena, California, USA -... ... | reverse complement strand
TCTCCACCTTATGTCTCAGCTTCACGAACCGGTCCGCGCCATACTTGCTCGCGGTGCCCTCGAGGTACTTCTGGATTTCCGCGGCCGGCGCGTACAGCGACGACCACTGCGTGTTGGGGTTGAAGCTGTATTGGTAGGAGTGGGCGGGGATGTCACAGGCACACCCCGGGTATTTGTTCTCGAACCAGGTGCCGCCGATGCCGGCGTTTTTGTCGTAGATTGTTAGGGAGATGTTCTTGATGCGCTCGGGGAGCCGGATCCCGAGGTAGATGCCTGAGTAGCCGGCGCCGATTATGATGACGCGGAGGGGGCGGTGGTTCTCGATGGGTTGCGTGGAGAGGTGGAAGGAGGCGGAGTCGCCGTTCGGGGTGGTGCCATTAGTGCTTGGGGTAGTGCCGTTGGTGTAGGCGGAGGATGTGGGACCGAGGGGTTGTTGGAGGTGGTGGAGGGGCTCGGGGAGGGAAGGTGCTGCGGACATGGTGGATGTGAAGAAGGGTAAGAAGAGACGGATGTCGTCGAGAGACGAGGAGAGGACGGGGACACCATCTTAAGATGGCTCGGTTATACATTAGGGTGGGTGGTACTCGGGGTTCGTGGAGATGTGATGTGGAGTGCATTTGGCGGGGATGTGGGGAGATTGCTCGATAAGTGCCGTATGACTTGCCGGCATAGCATTCTGTATGGTACCCTTTGTATATGCCGTCGACGATAGAGGTTGGCGTTGGCACGGCATGCCTTCGATAGTATGGAGCGTCCTCCCTGCTATCCGTGTCGTCGCCTTTTAGCCTTCGCGAGCTTTCTTCCTGTTTCATTCCCACATCTTCCACTTATGTCCCCTCTACACATTAACCTCACCACCTTTGCCGGCCAAAGCACCCTCATACCTCTTCAACGCCACATCCACCTCCTCCCTTACAAATCTATCAACCTGCTCCGGATACCTTCCAATAAACGTCTTGGCATCCAGCAGCTTCTCCAGTTCCGGCACGATAGGCTCAAAGAATGGTGTTCGCCTGATGCGTTCAATGAGGTCGTTGTTGCCACCTTCGACCTTGACGTTGCGTGCTGCCTCATGGGAGAGGACCCGGATCTGCTCATGGGCTTCCTGACGAGAGACGGAGCGTGCTACTAGAGCCATGATGATGTTCTCGCTGGAAGAGGTCAGTATGGTAGTGCTGAGAATCTACGAGGAACGACATACGTAGCCATAAAGGGCAACTCCTCCTGAATCTTCCTCCCAATGACCTTGGGGTATACAACCAAGCCATCAACAATGTTTTCCAACAGGATCAAGCACGCATCCGCACAGAGGTAACTCTCCGGAATGCACAGTCTCCTGTTGGCGCTGTCGTCCAGCGTACGCTCAAATATCTGTGCGCTGTACACATCACCAGCATTCTTGGGTTGATTCTGCAAGTAGCGCCCGAGGGAGCAAAGACGTTCCGAGCGCATGGGGTTGCGCTTGTAGGACATGGCCGAGGAGCCGATTTGAGAGGACTCGAATGGCTCTTCGACTTCTTTGAGGTGCGCCCAGTGACGGATGTCGAGGCCGATGCGCTCGGAAGTTGCGCCGAGAGATCCGAGGGCGTTGAGGACGTCTGGACGTGGTTAGTGGGCAGGACCGAGGAGGATATGGGGAGAGGAGTCTTACCAAGGTCAATCTTGCGAGAGTATGTTTGACTCGTGATACTGTAAAGTGTTAATAAAGCTTGTATAGAAATGAATTCCATCACAACATACATATAAGCAGATGGAAATCCAGCCTTTTTCGTCACAATCTCGTCGAGCTGTTCAACCTTGTCGTGCTTGTCTGGGTATTCTGAGAAGACTTGTAGGAAACTGGCCTGTGTTCCTGTAGTGCCCTTGACACCCCTGAAGCGTAACGACTTGAGTGCGTGTTCCATATTTTGCAGATCCATGAGAAGATCTTGAATCCAGAGGCAGGCCTAGCATGAGTTAGCATGGGATACCTATAATGTATGTACGTCACGCGGGATTGAGAAGACGAGGATTGTGGTGGGGGAAGAACTCAAGGTCTGAACGAAGCGAGATGTGGCGGATAGGACCAGAGAAGGGTGGGACGGTATGCTTCCAATCATTTGAGGGTGTGAGTATGAGTGGAGGACGTGTGAGTCTGACCACTGCTCGCTCGCACGCCCACCCGTCCACCCTGCACTCACGAAACAACAAGACCAACTCACCCGCTTCCCCACAGTAACAAGCTGCGCAGCCTGTAAATGCGTCCACCCCAAACACGGCAACCCCTTGTGTTCAACCGCAAACCCCTTGAGCTTGCTTATTACCCTCGCCAGCTTCGGCAGCAAAATCTCCAGCCCATCGCGCAAGAACATGAGATCCGCATTGTCCGTCACGTAGCAACTGGTTGCCCCCCAGTGAATAATACCTGCTGCAGCAGGCGCTTTCAAGCCGAAACCATGCACGTGCGCCATGACATCGTGGCGGCGTTTCTTTTCCTCTTCGGCGATGATGGGGAATTCGTCGTCTTGGATGACTTGGGCGGCTGTCATTTGCGCGATTGCGTCGTCGCTGATGTCGAGGCCGAGTTGTTTTTCGCCTTCGGCTAGCCAGATCCTGGTGGGATTTGTCAGGAATGGTCCTTAGTCTTGGATCGGTGCAGTCTGCATCATTCGGATAATCACATGAATTGATGAAGCAACATGCTTTTACTCACACACAGGAAGACTTACCATAGTTGACGCCATGTTGAGAAGCGTCTTCTTGGCGAGAAGAGCTCCTTCATCTCGTTGCTCGCATAGCGCGAGTTACTTCAACAAAGTCAGTCTTGGTCCGGAGAAGCTTCTATCGATCAACCTACAGCGGCGTCTGATACGTATCGTTGGAGGACATCTTCTTGCTGACACTGTAGGTCGTGACCAACGAGGATGATGGTGAAATAAAAAAAGCATTTGAACAAGCACGTGATTCTGCCCCGCCAGGGTGGCGAGCAGTGTTGACTTACAATGTGCTCCCTAGCTCAGTCAAGAAGTAAGTAGGTGTCACATGCCATATTTATATGTAGAGTCGTCCCCTGAAGAGTACCGTCAAGGATTTAAGAGCGTTATACAGACACGGAAGGAAGTACGGCCTGTAACAGGATACTTAGGGAGCAGGTTGAGAACCGTACGCGAGGAAGGAGTGAAAGCGTCGCGTGAAGAGTGCCGTTGGGAACACCCCTCGATTTCTTGGATGGGGTAGGTCCCAAAGGATAATGTATATTAAGCTGCTAATGTACGTATTCCTGGTAGACTACTTTCTCCGGCTACTTCCTTCCTCAAACTCCCACACCGCCACCATTCGCACCTCTGCCTCGCCCCGCGTCAGCTCCAATACCACCACGGCCTCTTGCAAAACCTCGTCCTCCTCCACCTCTTGGTCCACCAGGTCCACCCCTTCCTCTAGAGCCACCTCGACCATCCATGTTCAGCGTCGTTGGTGGTGGCACGTTCGAGTAGTTCTGCGGTCGGAAATTCGGGTTATGCTTCATGATGCCCTCATTCGGGTCACTGTTGTCGATGATGGTAAAGCCTTTCCTGTTTGATCCAGGTACGCCGTTTGCAGCTCCATTGCCGTAGCCATTCGCTTGACCTCGACCACGGAACTGAGGCCCACCACGAGGAGCTGACATGGGAGCGTACGTGTGCACAAGACCGCCTCGAGGCGAGATGCCATTCGAGTGGCCATTGGGAGCACCTCCACGAATGGCGAGGGTTTGCTGATGACCATTGCTGACAGGCCCGTGACCGTAACCAAGTCCAGCTCCACCACGACCACGTCCACCTCGTACGTTTCCTGCGGCTGTGCTATATGTTCCTGCCAATGGTGCAGGAGCCTTTGCCTCGAACAGCTGACCTTGTCCATTAGGGCCAACAGGCGCGCCATAGCCACCATTGGCATAGTACGACTGAGGCACTTGTGGTGTCCGTCTAGCGGCTGATGCTCGTGTGTCTGCTACCACCTGTCGGTCTGTGAGGTTAAGCACAGAGGACGCCGGCACAGTCGCGCCACGGAATGGCGAGCACCGATCACCAAGATCAGTACCACTGATGAAAGTGGCGTCCATGACGATGTCGAGAAGCATTGTTCGTGCTGTTCGTGTCATGCCGATGATGGTTCCAGATAGACCCAGAGGTACCTTGCCAGAGTCTTGGACATAGGTAACTCGGTCGCCAATGACAAAGTGTTGAGCTCCCAGACGTTGTTCAGCATCTGCAGGTTTTAGCAGAGCGTGACGAGGAACACCTTGCATCTTCTGACTCTTGGGTGCACCCAGCTGAGCTTGAAGTTGATCAGCCATCTCCTCAACTTTCTTGACTGTATCAGAGTCCATCTGATCAGCATCGAGAGGTACACGCTCAAAGCCTTTCGTAGCAGCAGCCTTCAACCACTGTCCAATCTCCTTCATCTTCTGCTTGGCGACGTCCTCGGCATAGAAGTCAGTGTCCTCGAACTCATTGCCCTGAGGATTCCGCTGAACACCAGCAATAAAGTCTGGAAAGTTCACCATGTACTGCATGATCAAGTCAATGGCTTTTTGTGTAAACTCCCAGCCAGTTGCACCTTTGCGAGAGTAGCCAAGAACCTTGAGCTTCTTTGACTCAAACTTGAGGTTTAGACCAAGATTGAGGCGTAATCCGGACGAGTTGACGGAAAATGAAGAGGTAAGTTTGCTGAGCGCCAATGGATTCATGTTGAGCATCTTTGCGACGGCATATGATGGGGTGTAGGGTGTCGTTCTCTCTGCATTCGCCTTGATCTGTCGACCCCAGGTTTCATCACGAAGCTTGGAGTTCGAAACCCAGATGTTGAGCTTGCCATCGGTGTGACCGTCAACCATGAGTGGACGACCATATGCGAGCTCGCCAAGGAAGAAACATCTCGAGCCCACAGGGAATTCTTCCTCCACGGGAAGCGCAGCCTTTTCGAGAAAGCGTTGATCTTCACTAATGACCTGGTCGACGACGGTCTGAGAGGCATAGTCCGTCTCCATTCCGACAATCTCGCCATATTCCTTGATTGTCGCACCTTGATCGGTCTTGTTCAGTCCCTTGAGCATCTCAACATGTACCAAAGACTCGACAGCTCCAACCACCATACCTAGTCTCTTGCTGTAGACGTTCTCGATACGTTGCGACTTCTTGTGGAAATCATTAATCTCCATCTGGTTGTGCGGACGTTGCTGGATCTGGCCATCTTGCTCGAGAGTGTAGTCGAAGAGCTCGTCAGAGACTCTGCATATCCTGGCTTCTTGCAAGAAAGGATAACCAATGTGAACGACTTTTCCAAGCTTGAGCTTCGCATTCTCGACCTTGGACTGCACTTCGGAGCCAAGTAAAGTGACCACCATGCTCTGATTGCGGCTTTCTTGCTGGAAGACGGAGACACCATGGTATGCAAGCTGGCCAGCAAAGGGTAGAACCTTCAGACTAGGGAAACCTGCTAGTGATGCTTGGCCAACCTTGACACCATTGAGTAGTCCAACGTGGACATCCAAGCCGTCCATCGTCGGCAGATCAAAGATGTTCTCTACACAACGGCAGTTGCTGATATCTTGAAACACACCTGGCCATGACGAGGGGTAAGTATAGTTAACTTCTGAAGAGTAAGTAAACTTCAGCGAAACACCAAACTCATTTCGAGCGCGCTCGCCGTCCGTGAGAAGGTGCTCCTTTGTTGCCATTGCCGGTAAGAGCCTTGATTCGTCGATGAATGGAATCTTGACAACTGCTTCCCACTCTTGCTTCTTCCCATTCATATCCAGGTCAAAGTCGCGCGGATAGAAGTCATAGATTGGCGATTCCTTGTTCGTCATGAGATCGTGGTATGCCACTGGCACAATGGACTTGCTGCGGTCAGGAAGCACACCCATAAGCTGCTGGAACGGTCTGAATGGCTGGCCAAGTTGGAAATTCATGTCTGCACCGAGTCCTTTCTTGACATCCGAGATCATGGGCGAATAGTGGTACTTGAAGAACCATGGCCATGAAGCTACTCCTCGATAGTAGTAGAATAACACCCATTGCAGGCCTTGGACATAGTTTTCCGTTAGCTTGCGTAGTTCTCCCTCATTGTCCAGACCCCAATCGAGCTTTGACCGATATGTTTTGTCTTTCCACTCATAGAACTTCTGCTGGTACTTGCGCTCCATCTCTTCTTTTGCTTGATCAGGTGATACGTCTACAATCTTTGCAGTGTCGTAACGCTTCAGCACACGGAACAGTGCGCTCTGTGCCTCCTCGTCATCTTCCTCATCCTCGCCATCTTCTGGTAGCTTTGGAGGAAACGAAAGTTGCATATGCCGTTGCCCTTGTTCATCCTCAACAGTGTTCCAGACCAGATGCATGCTGTCTGATAAACTTTTTACAAACTCTCGATCTCGTGCAGGCAATGTCGCAGGTAGATCCAGAGGCTGCTTACTCGACCTGTCACCTGGCTTGTTTATCCATGCCTTGACTTCTCTGAATAGTGCTTGTTGTTGCGATGACATTGTCAGCTTGCCCTTTTTGTTGTCGCTGACGACCTGTCCCTCATCCTGCTTCTGCTTGCTCTTCATCCAGCTGGCATCCGAGTTCTCCGCCTCAAAGAAGCGGAACTCAACTTTTGATAGCTCGTCCAAAAGCACACCCAGCCTAGGAAGATTAATATACCCAGACTCATTGATGTACCCCTCCATAGTCGGCAGTACAGTCTTATACGTGTCAAACATCAATGACAGCGCGCCCTCGTTGATATGCAGATGCGGCAGATTAGGTAAGAAGTCGTTTCCAACAAAGAAAGCCATTAGTATGAAGTCGTCAATCACTCGTTCCATGTCAAAATCGAAAGAAAGAACACCAGGCTCTTTCAGCTGCTGGAATTCCAGTTCCAGGTATTCTCGTACAATGCAGAGATGCATAAGGTAGAAGTTCTGATGCTCCAGCTCTTTACTCTTCTTCTTGTCTCGTCCAAAAGTGACCTCTTCTCTCAGCAGACAGAAGTGTGGGTCGTGACTAAGAAGACCCAACATGATCAGATCTGCATCTAACCCGTAGAGACAGTGCCTGACATTTGGATCGTAGCCTGGTTGTGCTTTGGCTTTTCGAATGTATTCCATGATCTTGTGCTCTCCCTCTCCTGGTACCTCGTGTCCAGAAAGAATAACCTCAACACCCTGCCAATCAGCATCTTCTGTGACTTTCTTGCTGATGAAGTATTTCAGTTGTTGTGTTAATCGCGCCATGAATTCTGTGCCAGGTGTGATACAATTGCTGTCAAAGGCCTCCTCTTTCGGTATTTCGGCTCCTTCTCTGATCGCCTTTTCCCGTGCTACCTCGTTGTCCAGAGCAGTTCTGAAGCGACGCGCTCGTTGTTGGTTCATCTTGGCTCGTGGCGCGACACCATCGATAGCCATGTAGAAGAGCTTCTGCGGCTTGATCTTGCCAAAGAGATGCTCAATGTAGTTGAAGATTGCAATGAACATTTGGTCTTCTGTCATGCGAAAGGTGGGCGAATCTGAGTCTTTGTGTGTGCAGTTGTGAATGATACCGTTCATGTCGAGCTATCTTCAATCAGTCGAGCTCATGTCTGTGTAGATTGGAGCTACGCACGTATAGAGCGTCGAACTCGGGTATCCTGTTCTCTGCTATCAACTGACTGATAGCCGGATACCGCTCGCTCATCCATCTGAAGAACTTGGGGACACCTGGAGGCTATTGTCAGCGAGGAGGAGGATGGCTGTGGAGGGTGCCGTACCCATAATTGGATGCTACGAGGCGGTAAAGAAGCTCGATATCGCTGTGGGGTGCGCCGTGGTGCTTTGCGAGAATATGCTATGAAGAAGGGGCAAAGATGCGGGTGGAGAGTGCCGTCGTGTTGATGGTGATGTAAGTGACGAACTGAAGCCTTGAGTCGTAATTATCACGACATGTGATTGCCAGTGTCCAAATCCTAGTTGCGTGTCCGAAACAGCATCAATCTGCCAGCACAGAAGTGCCCTTTTGGGCAGAACGGGAGGGTTTATGGACACTTTCTTAGCATCCCACCAAATCAAAAATGCATTTATTCAATATTGTACAGGTATCTTTGTATCTTTTTCCGCTGTGACTAGTGCCGTGCATTTCTGCTCCTGCCCAAGATGAGTGAAAAAGCAGCTGGCAAGGCAGTTGCACAGTCGACTGTATATGACACCCAATCCCAATCAAGCGATGACCTAGACGATGCAGCCGCCTGGGCTGGCAAGATCAGTCAAGACATCGACCCTGCCATTGAGCGCCGTGTGCGTCGCAAGATCGATCTCTTCTTCATGCCAACCTTCATCACCGGCTACGGGCTAGTCTACTACGACAAGGTATTTCCATTCTCCCTTCACGTCGTTGTCAGAATTCGTGGTAAGGGGATACAATGGGAGAAGTGCTGTGAAGAGTGCCCCTAGACCTTCCAAGTTTGATGAATCCTCTGGATTACAAATATCATTTATGGAAGGGCCAAGGATATTAGAGTGGGGTGTAAGGTGAGCGGCTCGAAGGGAGTTAGGGTACCCTCCACAGCGGTCCTTGGGCCACGAATTATACAACAACGACATGCCTCCATCTACTCCCCTTCTAACCACACTCTAGGCCATCCTCGGCAGCGCCTCCCTCTTCGGCATGACCGCCGACCTATCCCTCTCCGTCGTCACCAACCCCCACACTAAACCCGCCACCGTCAGCACCCAGCGCCTCTCCTGGGCGACCTCGCTCTTCTACTTTGGCATGCTCGCCGGCCTCTACCCCATGACGCTGCTAACCCAGCGCTTCCGCATCGGGCGCACCCTCCCCGTCCTCGTCATCCTCTGGGGCGTCATCGCTATGTGTACCGCGGCTGTGACCACGCACCAAGGGCTGTACGTGCAGAGGTTCTTCCTCGGGTTCGTGGAGAGCGTCATACCAACGACGTTTATGACGATTATCAGCAGCTACTACACGCAGCGGGAGCAGGCGTTTCGGCAGAGCTGGTGGTTTTCTTCTACTGGCGTGTTTACGATTGTTGGTGGTGCGATCAGCTATGGATTTGCCAATGTGCCGGCTGGCAGTGCGCTCAAGCGGTGGCAGTACATTTACATTGCGATGGGCGCGCTAACGGTGCTGTTTGGGATGTTTTGCTTTGCGATTCCGGATTCGCCAATGGATGCGTGGTTCTTGAGTCAGGAGGAAAAGGTCGTTGCGGTTGAGAGGCTCAGGAAGGGGCAGGTTGGAGTGAGGAATCATAAGATCAAGTTCGACCATATCAAGAAGGCGGCCATGGATCTGAAGTTTCTGCTCATCTTTGTTATGATGGCGACGGCGTATACTGTGAATGGGGCTGTGAGTGGGTTTGGGCCGCTTATCGTGAGTAGTATTTTGTTCATCAAGACTCACCGCTGATCAAAACTCAGGTCTCAACCGTCGGCTGGACAACCCTCGACTCCATCCTCTGGCAATTCCCTCTCGGCGCCATTGTCCTGATCTTCATCCTCCTCACTGGCTACATCTCGTCCAAGCGGACCAGCCTGATCATCCCTCAGCTCCTCCTCTGTACCATTCCCGTCATCGTTGGTTGCGCTCTCATCTGGCGCTCTACTTGGTCGTACCGTGCTGCTGCGCCCGTCGTTGGGTACACGATCATCGGATTCTTTGGACCTGTTGTTAGCTTGATCATCGTGGCTGGTATGAGTAATGTGGGTGGGCAGACGAAGAAGAGTTTGATGGCTGCGAATATCTTTGTCGCTTATTGCGTCGTATTTATTACTGTCCTATCTTCGAAAGCAACATCCACTGACTGCACAAGGGTAATATTGTCGGTCCCAACCTTATCAAAAGCCAGACAAAACCTCAACATTATCCAGAACTGTGGCTAGGATTGATCATCTGCTACTGTATCCTAATCGTGGCGAGCTCCATATGGTACGTATATCTACGTCAGCAGAACAAGAAGCGGGATAGGCTTGATCTGAATGAGGTGACTCGCGACGAGGTTGCCTTCAGAGATTTAACCGATGATGAGAACCCGTACTTCAGATATGTGCTTTGAATTAGGGGTTTTATAGCGTATAGTTCGAAAAAGACCACGTTGACAGACCATGGAGCATGCGTCGTGGAAGGCGTAGCAACTAAGAATGCGATATTAAATGAGAACATTGCGAGGAGGAATCCAACGAGATTGATGGAGTCGATGAATGACGAGGAGATGGACCAGCCACCATACGCAAGGGTCCGACGTGCGGCAGACCGTGGAGGAGCAGGAAAGCGGAATGAGGCAGCCCTAAGCTAGAGTATCCAGTCGAAGCCATGTCAAGCCCATGCTGTCTTCCTGTCATTGTCCCTGACATATCAGGGAGTCAAGCTCAATATGCGCTGTATCTTCTTCAATCATTTTACCAAGGGGACATCGCTCGCGTGTGGACACTTCCTAGAAGCCGCGCTGTTCGGATTGCTCCATCTTGACATACTGGCTTTGTTGAATCGAGAGGAAGAGCTTTCTCGAAGTCCTTTAGTGCGATATGATGAGAGATTGTTGATGCTGGAGCGAGTAGCCTACAGGGTGGAGGAGTGTGTCGTTACTGTCGTGGGATGTAATCAGCAGGTACAGACAGAGTGAACCTCAAGTGTCTGCACTGCGCAACAAGACGGGCACTAAGCATACTGGAAAGACACAACATCCGTGTAAAACGCCAAGCACGTTTGAGGATGACGGATTTGCTCTGACGTAGCGGCCAAGACAAGATGCTTAACCTGCATCTCGATAAGAAGTAGCTATCTCGATGTCCTAGCCTGTATCCGCTCGAGCGATTGCCATGATGCGATGCTGAAAGCCCATGACACTTGGGATTTGACGCTAAATCGGATCATCAGTTTCGTTTCCTGCTGTTGCTTGGCCCATGTAACGACGCTCAGTAGTGGTGATGCTGCTGCAGGAGTACTGATGTACAAGATGGGGGCCTTTTTGCCGTCTGAAGCATACGTTCTTCGATGTCTGGGGCTGGCTTGTCATCGAGAGGCGACCAACGTGTCCTTTATCTCGTTTGGTGGTCTCTATTTCATCGAAGGTAAGATTGCGTGACCGTGAGATGGGTATACTAGACTGTGAAGCAAAGCATCAAATGTTGGAGTATCATAATAATTGCACCAAAATGCATAATGTTTCTCTCCTCATTATCCTTGACCAGGAATTGATGACACTACCATCGATGGTTCCCGATTGTCTCCAGCGATATGGCAAGTCAGCTAAAAGGTACCATACTGATCGACCGGTCACCTGGACCATACAAGGTCGATAGTCGACTCTTAATCTAGCGGAGAAAGCGATGGTGTTGTTGATCAGTCTCGGCTGATGTAAGTAGAATTTTCAGAAAGAACAATCTCCGCTGCCTCTCCCGCTGAATAGCCCAGTTTACGCATGATCCATAGCAATGGTAGCCCACGTGGGTGTTTACAAAGCTCGGCGGAATGAGCTCCAAGACATTACTTTACTAGCTAGGACCGTTGCCTCGGGTCGGCAGTGAACGGTAAGCTACTGGCGCTGTGCGGCTGCAAAGCATGGTGGCGTATGTTGAGGCCTAGACGTGGGCTGGGCAAGTCTTGCCTCCATGCTTGAGCTTCGCGCTTGGCCAGGCTTGTCTTATTTTTGTGCAATGTATCAAAAGC
>Ga0073774_1000365_pt1 | contig 11700 bp, 6 predicted proteins | sample InSIn5gowninarea_FD_77487 | JGI IMG/M metagenome (GOLD analysis project Ga0073774, IMG submission 77487) | Clean room microbial communities from NASA Spacecraft Assembly Facility at Jet Propulsion Laboratory, Pasadena, California, USA -... ... | reverse complement strand
TCAAGCACAAGCATTCTGATTAGCTTCCCGCGTGCTTGCCGCGCACTGCTAACAGCAGTCTCAATCTTACCCATCCACCTCCACTCACTCTCGACCTAACAACCCCATGTACTCGGTCACCCAGCGATTATCAGCTAAATCATCTGGCGTCTTGTCACATCCATCACCTTTGATCTTCTCCTCGCAACTAGAGCAGCCGACATCCAGGAAGACTGTTGGACAACAAGACATAAGCGCGTCTTTGCGCGACTATACTCGGCTGGTGATACTGTTTCAATGATTCGATCCTATTAAGGCGAGGATGAACACAGACCCTCGACGACCTTCGGAGGCTGGCCTTCCCATGCACCCACCATTGGACAACGCCGTAAGATCACCTGGCATTAGCATTCCGAGCTCCAAGCCCGCAGGTCAAGATGCGCTGTCATCGAGTTCGAAAAGTCCTACATCACCGGACACACTCAACCAGTACCGAATGCGCCTGCCTCACCAACTTGCTAATGGCCTCAACTCGACAACATTTAGCAGTTCCACATATCAGAGGCCACCTGTTCGATCAACACCTGGGGTTTCTCCAAGTACATCGTTACTCACTACAGCATCGGCAGCAAATCAAAACGCTCAGGTCAAGGACTTGGTTGCTAAATTCAGTCAAACACAAGATAACAATGCGGCCTACGCACCAAGAAAGTACTCGAGAACAACTAGTGGACACTCTGCTGTGACGGGATACAGGCCGTCGAGTTCAAGCTCGCGAGCACCATCCGAGGCAAAATCAGCAGGTACTGCGGACACGACCTTTGATCAAGCTCATGACGTGTCATCTCAGGACACAGGCAAATCATACACGGAAACCACCTACAAACCCTACAGGACTGCAGACACGTTCTACATCAGTGACGACCAAGAGTCTAATAGTGACCTCTACACGTCGGACGGTCTATCTAGAAACACAAGCAGAGAGCAAACAGACGCAAATCGCACGTTGCGTCAACGTCCGTCAGAAAGCTTGCTGAATGTTCCAGGCAATCTGTCGTCTCGATATAGAGCTACAGCGACTGCAGGGAGACCTGGAGGGTTTGAGACCACACGAGCATACTCTTCGGATCGTTTCATGGCTCGTGGTGCAGGTCGTTCGCCTGTAAATGAACGTCAGCACAACGGGTCTTCACGTCAGGACATTGATTCTGCAGGGCTTCACAATGCTTCAGGAACTACTTTCGATGCACACTCCCCTTCTATCATTCCTGCCCATGCATCCCCTAAGTCAAGACTCCCAATGAGAACAGCTTACTCGGCGTCGGTATCGCGCCGTGGCTCTTTCAATAATGAAACGACCGAAGCTCGCAGACGACCTTTAACACCACCGGCGCATACTTCCTCTGGAATTGTTGAAGGTGGCTCACGACCAAATAGTGGAAATCGGAATAAGAGCCAAATCACTATGCCATCATCAAAATTGACCACGCCTCCACGCTCAAGTAGACCGGCAGGCTATGTTGGCGCCCAGTCTTCGGGCTCACCTCGACAACTAGCGTATCGGACCAGCTCGGCGAATACAACTGTTCCTCCGTCACCTAAACTCGATCGACCAAGCTTAAGTCCTCGAAGCAACTCTGAGAATCTTCTGACCCAATTGTCAAAAGCAGTATCTCCTCCTCGACTGAGACTAGACCTACACAATGTTCATGACGTGTCACTAGCAGGACCTGAAACTGGTGGGACGGACTTCGAAGAGGACGAATACAGGTTAGATGTGCCGGCCAATCGCACTCTGTCGCCATCTAAAGAGCCTCTGGGTCGAAACGCTCAAACCAAACATGTCGACACTCAGAGAGTGGGTTCTAGTGGTTCCATGCAAAATACTGGTGGTACCACAGAATCAAGCGCTAGCCCTTCGAAGATGATGGACAAGATCATGGGTCTCAGACAAAGAAGTAGTCAACTCCTCTCTGACGTTTTCCAGCACTCCCACACAGAATCAGACGTGCCGCCATCACGGCGTTCAGATCGCTCAGAGAAACAACAAGCTGACTCGCACTACGACATTCGACCTCAACCGGAGCCTGGACGGTGGCACAATGATTTGATGCCCACGCAGCGCTTTCCAGCTAATGAACGACATACACAAGATCGTGCCGTGAGCCCAGATCACATATATGCAGGGCGGATGGCTTCACCGCAGAGACCTTTCTCAAATGCAATGAGCGCGCAATCGGGCCGTATGACATTAGATAGCGACTCATACAGCGTCATCAATCGAGTGCTCGACCAATACCATGAAACTGGTATTGTGTCGCCGGATATGGTTTACACATTTCAACAGCACATACTCGAAACCGATCCTGAGCTTTCTACTCGAGGTGACATTGATTCATTGTCTATAGCCAAGGCAGCACTCGAAGATCTGGTGAGAGACCACTCTCAGTCAAGCTTGTTCAAGGCTCATTCTCAATCGAGCTTCTTCACCAGCAGTCCAGCAAAATCGTCGTCTTCCCGTCAGCTTGGCACTCTTCACAATCAGAATTCGTCTGTGGACCATTTGGGCATCCGATCAATACCACACTTGGAACATAGTCGTGATCAGACACCTTTAGAGTCGCCAACGCAGCCTGGATCCGATCGTGGCACAACTTTGCGTTTGCGACATTATTCCAACGCCAATCAGCTTGTATCACCTTATCAAGCAAACAACACACAGTCGACCAACCAAGACAATGAAGACATTGGTCCAACGCCACCACCTAAAGACCGGCAGTACTCCAAATCGACTAAAGCTGAGGGTTATTTTGTGAATGGCGACGCCCAATCACGACCAACGCATGCATCAACGAATATGGGACCGATGCTGCCTGAGATTCAGTCTACAGGCGGTGGACTTGGTTTCACAATGGCGAGGATGTCATCACAAGACTTGAAGCGGAATAGTGGGCGTGGAGATGGTGCTCAGACTCGACCTATGAATCCTTCCGACAATATAAGACACGCTAGAGGGCCTCCAGCAAGCCCGTCGTTAAGAGTACAATCGATGGCGACAACACAAGCATCAACACCTCCATCCGAAGGTGTACGTGCTTTCTCCAGTAAACCTTCGCTGGAGTTGACCGGGCATACTCACAGCACGCCCGCGTCATCGTTCGATCACGCAAGCTCTGCTACAGTGCAAGAGTCGAGATCCAGCAAGAGCGGTGCCGACCTGGAGACAACAACGAGTACTGCCACTTCTATAGGTCCTGAAGATTCCAGGCTGGTGAAGCGTCGACATATTGTCAAGGAATTGGTGGACACTGAATTTTCCTTCAACCAAGATATGAAAGTCATTGAGGACATATACAAAGGCACCGCCAGTGCTGTCGAAGCCCTTACTACGGACGATCGACGTATTCTCTTTGGCAATTCGGCTCAAATCGTTGAGTTCTCAGAAGCTTTCTTGGACACACTCAAACAGGCTGCTGCCAGTATCTACATCATGCCACGGACAAATAAATGGCGTATCAAGCGTGGCAGTGTGACTGTCGAGCCTGTCGGGGGCACTGAGGTTCCGTCAGTTACGAATCCCAATGCCAGTAATGAAGAGCGCGACAGAAAGACGACTATTGGTGGGGCCTTTGGGCAGCACCTCTCCAAGATGGAAAGAGTCTACGGCGACTATCTGAGAAACCATGATCTGGCAAATCAGCGTCTTGCAAGGCTCCAGAGTGTGCCACAGGTTAGTTTGTGGCTCAATGAATGCCACACGTACGCTAGCGACATCACAACAGCCTGGGACCTGGACTCACTACTAGTGAAGCCTGTGCAGCGCATTCTCAAATATCCTTTATTGCTGAAAACATTGGTAGAAGCTACACCTGCAGATCATCCTGACTACTCGGCGCTTGCAATCGCTATGAAGCAAATGACGGACATTTCGATCAGAATAAACGAATCCAAGAAACGCGCTGAGCTGCTTGATCAAGCTGTCAATCGTCCAAACAAGAAGAAAGACTTTGATGTCTCGTCAGGACTTTCCAGGGCATTCGGTCGACGATCTGAAAAGCTACGACAGCAAGTGGGCATGGCGGACGCAGTTGAAGACTTTGAATACAGAGCTATTGCAGAAAAGTTCGGCGGTCAATTGTTCCAGTTGCAAGTTGTCATGCGTGACATGGAAATGTACAAGAAGAGCGTCGAGGAGTTTATTAGGCAATACAGTCGCATCATAGAGGTTATCGAGACAATGATTGAGCTTGGTCCAAGTACAGCGCCCAAGACAGAAAGCAAATGGCGGAAGTTCGCGATGACAATTCGGGAAATGAGTGCCATCATCTACGTTGACCACGTGAGTATAGGCTTTGCGATGTTTTGGCTTTGTACTAACACCTATCAGGACAACGCAATCAAGAAGCATTGCATTGAGCCTATCATTGCTCTGATCAAGTTGCATGATAAGCCACAATCGCTCATGGCGCAGCGCAAGAAACGACTTCCCGAATACGCCAAGTTTGTCTTGATGAAAAACAAAGGCGAAAAGCTGGATAAGAAGACTAAGCAGCAAGGCGAGGAGTTTATCGCACTCAACGATACTCTCAAAGACGAACTGCCCAAACTCTTTGCTCTCAACGCGAAGCTTGTAGAGACATGCCTAAGGAACTATGTGGACATCCAAGCTCAGTGGCAACTCAATTGGCAACTCAAGATTGGTAATGTGTTGAAGGATCACCAACAACCCCCGGACTTTGCAACCATCGTTGAAGCTTTCCAACATGACTTTGCGTACACAGAGGCACATGTGCTTGCCCTGAGTCTTTGTAATGGCTCACTACTCGCAGATGCTGCTGCCTTCCAGTCGCCCACTGCTTCGACAGTGTTCGGCACTGATGATGCTTCATCGCTCAAACGACCATCCCTTCTAGCGAGCCAGCGCAGTGAATCGATCACTGGCAACTCGCCTGTGATTCCCGAGCCAGACTTCCTCAAGCATCGCAGTACTGGCAGTTTCCAGATGTCACTATACAGCAACCGCGGCTCTCTAGAACCAGCAATGTCAAGTCCAAGTCGTAACTCCAGCTCGACACAACTTGGGTCCTCCGTACTGAACAGTTTTCCTCCTTCTGCTACGACCAATAAAACGCGTCGCCACCGATCTGGGTCTGCATCTTCGTCTATCCACTCTGTCAGGAGCCCTCTAACCCCTCAGCTTCCCCTGTTGTCCCGCAACACTTCAGCTCAGACTGTTGCGTTCGGTCCTTATGAAGCCAGTGATCGTGCCAATGCTCGATCTTCCAATCCAGGACGTGCTAGTCCGACAGCAACACGTTCTCCACTAATCTCGCGCTTCAGTCAAAATTCGGCAAGGTCGACCCGTACCTCGTCTTCCACTACTAAATCACCAGAAATCACATTTCATGCAGCTTCATCACCCGCCGTCCCACAGCTACCGAGAATGACCCGTACAAGGAGTAGCTCACATACACAGCAAGCACAAGCCGGAGCTTCTGCACCTGATCCAAATGTTCGACCCTCACGACCTCGACCTACTCACCAAGCTATGACCACTATCTTGACTGCAAGAGGTCCACAGGAGTTTCCTGTTCTCTTCCTCGCCGCCAGTCTCTTTGAGTTTAATATCGATCGTAGCCGCAAAGAAGCTGGATACCCCTATTTAACGTATGTTCCAGGTGAGATCTTTGATGTCATTGGCGAGAAAGGCGAGTTGTGGCTGGCGAAGAACCAGGATGACCAGACTGGTCTTGTTGGCTGGATATGGGAGAAGCATTTTGCGAAGCTGGTACCTGATGCTGGTGGGAATGTGCGTCATGCTGCTGCCGCTGCAGTTGTTGGGTCTTGATCTTGCCTATTCTCATACTTTGTCGCATTCTGTTTTATGATTGCGTTTCTTTTCACAGTACAGATTTGCTCGATGGGCAAAAAGTATCAGGGGGTCTTAGGTTGCGGCTACTCTATGTGTATAACAATGCTTTCTATCTTGTATTATGTATCTACGAAAGAGGAGGAATAATCGGACGAGATTGACGAAGGACCACGATAGAAAGGAGGAGCAATCTCTGGAAGTGTAAATAACGATATCAGGAAGGAGTCGCAATACTTGTACTTAGACTGCAAGCACATAGATGATGAACATTGACGCACTCTATCCACTTATATGTCTACTTACTTCGCACTCAAGCCAGGTGTGCCGTGATCATCGTCGAAGCATTAAGCGATATGTCGCTACCAAGGTTCGCTACTCGGCACAGAAGCTTGTTTGCGATTACGTTGCTCTTCTGATGCACATCATCAAAGTCTAAAGAGTCTCCTAATCTACGTCTCACCACCGCATCACCGCATCACCCCATAAACCCCTCCTCCCATTCCAGCTCAAGAATGACAACAACCACCATTTCACTCCGCCAATACCTCCATCTCAAACCCCTCCAACTCTCCCAAATCCCAACCCATCCCCTCATAAAAGCCCACCAACCCCCTTCCAGCCCCTCCCCCTCATTGCGCAACTTCATTACCGAACTCATCACCGAAGCCATCTTCTTCAGCGATACCACAGTCTCCACACATTTCAAGCCCAAGGGCGCACCGAAGGAGTCGAGAGGCTCTGCTGCGAATGTGCAATTGCTTACATGGGATGGCGATGCTGTTGGCGAAGAAGAGGAGGAAGCCTGGTTTGCAAGACAGAGTAGGCATGATGATGTGAAAGGGCATGGGAGTGCGAGTTGGGAGGAGTTTGTGAAGGGGTTGTTTCAGAAGCATAGTGAGAATGAGATGGAGTATACACCTGATGGTATAGCTATGCTTTGAAGATGCTGCTGTGAGGAGAGTGGAAGGCTGATTGGAATCGTTTCTTAGTGTATGATGCGCATCGAGTCCTAGATTGGAATGACGACTGCGCAGAGTTGAATGCTCAAGGTTGGGGCGAGAATGACTGGAGCGATGTGGGCATGGAAGGTGCGTTTCTACTCCTACTCCTACTCCTACTCCTACCCCCGTCCATGCCACTCGTTCGTCACTGACCAGCTTGCTTCCACTAATCAGTCCTCGAAATGGCCCACTCTATTCCCTTCCCCCTCAACAACCGTGTCTTCCCCGTCCTAGTCGTCCGCGCACTCATAGGCAACCACAATCACACCTCTACTAATAGCACCTCCCCTAATCCCACTAGAGCCTTACCTCCCGGCTTCATAGTCGCACAAATCCCAATAAACCTGGCCTCTCTTCAAGACAGTATCTACTCCAGCGGCCGCAACCGCAAAGATGGCGATTCGGCCAAGAAGCGCGCGAGTGTGACTATGGGACGGTATGTTAGTGTCGAGCGCGTCATGCTGGATGAGGACAAAGGTAGTGATGGAAAGAAGATTCAATGGATGATGGCAACAGCATCGGACGCGGGTGGGAATCTGCCTATGAGTGTTCAGAAGATGGGTGTACCTGCGGCGGTGATTAAGGCAAGTTCTCCTTCCCGACTAGCCTAATGATATTCTGTCCGTGTATAAGCGACTGACTTGTGTTTAACTGCGCCAACAGGATGTTGGACTTTTTATTGGCTGGACTAGGAGGGAAGGGTGATCTTGCCATCTGCAGAAGAGAGCAGTCGAGAATATATGATCACCGCTCGGCAGCAAACAAGAAGGAGCGAAATTGCCTGCCAGACTAGTCGAAGACTCGAAGAAGAGGAAGGTGGCGCGAGCTGGATTGTCAAGAGATGCAGAATTGGCGCCACCCGCGTGCTGACAGAGGCGGATGATAGAGGGCTTGTGGCTCCTAGTGCTGATGCAACCGAGATGCTTGCTAAACAGGTCAAGCAACAGTTCAAGAGGAGCGAAAAAGAGCCGAAGAGCCAGGCTGCTCCGTAGTGGGTGCCCAAGAGCGGCTTGATGAATCAGGCTTGATGAATTAGTTGAAGAGTGATCCAAGACACCTTCACCACGACCTAAGTATGTTCATACAGCACGAACAGGTCTTAACTGGTTCAGTTCCAGGAAGGTATGGGTATGGATTGGCTGGTCCGATCTTGAAGGTACAAGACTGATAATACGTAGCACTTGGCAAACATTGCGAAATAAGAGGAACAGACAGTTGCATCTTCATCGGCCATGACATCCAGACGATGTTACAAGCTATAACCTTATGATATATAGCTACAGTTTTCACGACAATTTGAATATATCAGCATTGAAGCATAACTTTTCCGTCTTTTTTGCTGTAAAGATCCAATCGGTGGCAAATCCTCTTTTCTATCACGATTGGCAAAGCTGTGTCATCTCCTCGTTTGTATGGGGCGAACGTGTAAAGCCGCAAGCTTTATACTACCAATAGCAACAACTCTTCATGTTTACATCATACATTTTCTTCTTTGCATCACTTTTATTAGGTTCGAAGAAGAAGGCATTAAGCATTGGATAGACCTGTAAAACTCAATTTTTGTCTTTTCACATCAGGCCTCGGGTGACTACAATCGGTCAAGGCTTACTCTTTGACTGCTGTAAGAATATGGTTACATGGACGTGCATCAAAGTGTTCATCATCAGAAGCAGATGTTTTCACATTTGTCACATCCTCATTCCTTATGATGGCGACCGTTCTTCGCAACCAGCAGTTGAGCTGCGCAAGGCTTCGCTGCGCTCAATCTTTTTACAAGTTTTCATCGGCAGAGCGCTACACATTGAAAGGCACTCTTTTAGACATATGCTGTAATCTATCTGCAAATTTTCATGCTTTTAAAAAGCAGCCTGGCAGACTACTATTGTAACCCTCTTTGCAGTACGGATTTTTCTCTGCGTAATATCTATCGTAAAGAAAGCAATATCGTCAACAGTCTCATCGTAAGCAATTCATCATCATTCACGCACGCTCCACATCTTCAACACCAATTCCCTGATCCACAACCTCACCCTCAAATGGCTCCGCACCCTCATGCTTCTTCCCCATACCATCCTCATCATACGTAACCCTTCTCCACCCCTCCTCACCACCCATCGAGCTCATATCCTTCCTCTTCTCAAACTCAATCGTCGGGAAATAATGCTCATTCTTCTTCAACGTCGCAACCCACGGCACATTATCAAACGTCTTGACCTTGAGTCTAAAATACGTATTATCCGGAATCTTGTTGACTTCTGTCACGAAACTCGTCAGGTCGGGTGTAGGTACAGCATTGACATGTGTGATGAAATTCGTCGGCGCAAGGCCATACATGTATGCTGGGCTACCACGCAACCTGCCTGAGATGTAGACACCGCTGTGGAGTTTGCTGATTTGCTGTCGCACGGCATGATGGGGTGGTTGCAGAACGGCGCCGCAGAAGATGACGCAGCGGTCTGTTTCGAGTTCGTTGGTAGGGACGGTGGCGATGGCGATGCGCACTTCTTCGCGTTTGCGCAGCACGACGACATCGAGGCTCGCGTGCGAGTACATTAAGTCGAGATCGGAGACGCGGGTGGCTAGCTTGTCGTTGATGGTTAGAATGATGTCTGCCTCTTTCAGGCCGTCGTGATGGCCAGAGTCGACCTTGCGCACGATAAATAGCTGGTGCCGTTCGGGATCTTCGGTCTCGACGCGCTGGATCCAGGTGTCAGAGAGACCCATGATGCGTGCTGTAAAGATTGTTAGTCCGGCAGCTTTGAGGTGATGGGGATATAAGTTGACTTACCTTGACTCATTGTCGTGGTGCTAGTTTCGACATTGAGGATACGCAGTTGAGGCATCACTCCTTCCTGAATCTGGCCAAGTACTGGAAGGAGCATAGGAGTTGCGAGACCGAGATGATATTCTACGTCTTTGTTGTTGTGAGAGTTACGTTCTCCGAGATATGTCAACCATAGTGCTTGTACTGTGCCATCTTCGGTCAACAAAACTCCAGTTCCACACTGAGCAGCGAGACTTGTGTCTACCGTGACGGCATCCAAGTTGATAGCTCTGTATCTGGGAGTAGTTGCTGAAGCTGGTATACCAACAGTTGTGATATCAGTCACTGATGTCTTTGCAATAACAGGTCTCATGTTCTGGTTGAAGCCGAAGAAGATGGTACTTGATCCTTGCTTGATAGTCTCCGTTGCCAACCTTGCGCTCTTGATGGGAGCTTTGACAAGCGATGCATCGTACTTTATGATGGCGTAATTCTGAAGTGGATGTAAGAATATGACCTTGGCATCGACAATAATCGACTCAGCAACGTGTACAGAGACGTCGCAAAGGTCGTAAGGTAATGTAGCTCTCGAGACAATGACAAGACCTTTCTCTGCATCGATCACAAGGCCGTGTCCATTCTTCCTTGTTCGTGGGAACCCGTCCAACTTGACCGGCAACGAAACAGTGACTCTCACAAAGCTGCGGATAATCTCTGCTGCTTGTGGATACTGCGTGCCTTCTAAGCTGATGAAATTGGCCGAACGTGCTACTGGTGCAGGAGTTGGCAATGGACTTCCCAAGTCAGAAAAGTCCCATAATCCTGTTTCATCGTTTCGGACTGCTAGTCTGATTTTCTTGCTCCAATGTCGATCAACAAGAACGACACTAGTGTGCTGTGTGTGTAGATCACGAAGGTGTTTGTAGCTCACGATGACACGGGTGCGATCCGGCACACTTTGCATGACCTCCACGAACGTGTCAAGGTTGGGTGTTGGCTTGTTGTCAACAGAGTCAATTATCCACCCTGCTTCTGCACCCTCGAACCTGAAGGAACCTGAAGCTTCGCAGACATAAACACCCTTGCATGCTACACCATAAAGCCGAGCCTGCTGATACGACAAATCATGGAAAGACCCTCCTGCAACAGACACAAAACGATCTGGGGTGATGTCGTGAAGGTTGCCGACATCTATTTCAACCTCTACATCATTTCCTCCTCGTTGCACTAAAAGTTGGACTTTCTGACCCACGCCATCATCCAGGATAGCATCGAGCAGTGTGAACTTGGTAAGAAGGTTGCCGTTGACTTTTATGAGCACATCACCCTCCTCGATCTTGTTGTGTCCAGGACCTTCTGGCAATATCAGTTCTGCAACGAGAAGACCAGTCTCCTTAGGGAACTCCTTTCGCATTGCTGCCTCCCACTCAGTTGATAGACCAAGCCTTCGACATTCGTCAAATGGCTTGATAAGCCATTGTGTCTGAATCGTCCCGCGAGCCACAGGTTTGCCTTCTTGTATGCACTTCAATGCCCTGAGAGGTCGATCAAGTGGTAAGAAATAATCTGTTGCAGCGCCATCCGCACGACCTCCAGCTTGCAACGCGACAGCGTAGCCGTCAATGTCAACTACAGGACTGCCTGAACTTCCGCCACTTGCAGCAGCAGAAGCCTGAATATATTGTGTATTGAAATCGCTGTAGCCCTCTCCATATTCTGGTGCATTACGATCAAGACGACTGATGACACCAGAAAGGATACTGAGCTTCTCCCCGGCATCGTTACCAACAACTCTGATTTCCGATCCTACTTTTGCAAGGTCTGGCCGGAGAGTAAGAGCGTTGAGCTTCATGTATTTTATTGCTTTTGGATCGAAGCGGAGGATACCAAAGTCGTGTACTGGATCGCGATATACAGGAAAGACGTCGCACTGCCGGTATTTAGTCTATATTTCTACTCTTATGTGTATTCCCAGCACATACCTCTTCATGGTTGTCGAAGATACAATATCCCCAGAATGGTCCAGCGCCAACAACGTGTCGATTGGTCATAATGTAACCCTTCTCAGCATCGACGACAAATCC
>Ga0073774_1000364_pt1 | contig 11749 bp, 7 predicted proteins | sample InSIn5gowninarea_FD_77487 | JGI IMG/M metagenome (GOLD analysis project Ga0073774, IMG submission 77487) | Clean room microbial communities from NASA Spacecraft Assembly Facility at Jet Propulsion Laboratory, Pasadena, California, USA -... ... | reverse complement strand
CTCATGGGGTTGAAACTGAGGGGTTTTATAAAGAGGGAGGCAAAGGGTAACTCAAGAGTCATCAAATAAATGGTTCGATATCCTTAGGAAACATTAAATCTCATTTACCCTCACCACCATTAATACCCTATTTCGGTACCTTGCACTCTCGGATCAATAACTTTGGGTTGCCTTATCGGATTAAGATGAAATTTGAAACATACACTCATGAGACATATTAATAGGGAACCCCCTTGGTCCATGTCAATCCATTAAGTTTAATATAGGAAAGGTTAGGGTTAAATTCAAAGGGTAGTTGAAAAGTCACCATCTCCAATACTCGATCAAATGGAAGGATAATAACTTGAAAATCCTTGGGAGTATTTTTCTTGAACTTCTAAACATATTAGGAAACTCATCTTGTGAGAGCAAGCTCATTAAAGTGGTAAAAAATAACAACCCTAGGTTAGGGTGAAAGAGTCATAAAAAGGGTGAACAAGGGTAAGCAATAGGAAACTTAACTAGAAGACCTCTGAGGGATAGGAATGAATTAAAAAGAGATCAATCATAGACATGCCATAAAAATAAACCAATAACAAGTCAATTCAACCACCAAATAGCTCATAATATCATAAGAGTACATGTTAGACCAGTAGCCAACCACCGAAGGCAAAGCATCGATCAAATACATACAAATTCAATTCTTCAATCATCAGAAGTAAAAGGTAGGAGCAGTTAGTCATATATACATAGTGAAAAACCCTCCATAAGTGTAGGATTCAAAAATTTTGGTAGGGGGCCCTTATAATTTTCCCATTAGATGGTCAAATTTAAGGGGAAGTTGTTGTGGGTACAACACATCCTTTCAACAAATATTTAAAATGCAAGTTGCCAAGGAAAAATAATTTGTATAGGCTACAAATATAGATATATCAATTATCTCTACCTATTGTCACTTTACAAAGTTACTCATGTGAGAGGACAAACCCACTCAATTTTTAACAATATGCTTCCAAACCAAACAACATTTTGAATTCAATATAGGATGGTTGGAATTTCATGTCTAGGGTCATGATAGTGAACAATAGTCTCCCTTTCATTGTTTTTTATGAATACCAAGAGATCTGAAGAAAAATTCAAGCAATAACCCATCATACCATCCTTCCAATACCTTTAGCCTAGATTTGAAAATCTCATTAACATAATGAATGATGAATGAAGCTAGGTAAATCCTATGGCCTTCAACATTTGGACCATCAATTGGAATCCAAATTTGTAACACCCTATCTTCATGACCAATTTTGAATCTTGTAGATACTTATATAGCTTTATCATCACTTTGATATATTTATTCCTTTGGAGATGATGATAAAAAATAATATCGCATCCATTTCCAAAATGAATGGATACCCCCACTTTTTCAAGAGCATATTTGAATTCATTAATGGCCTTGCAATACAACATCACATCAGTAAATGGAAAAACATATTCCAATAGAGTAGAAGAATTCCACTTGGAATTAAACAAGAATAACCTCGTTGGAGATTCAAAGCCCATGCAAGATTTTATCCATTTTCCTTCCAATATACTTTGTTGGAAGGAACCAAGAAGACCCTTAGAATAAAACAATTGTAACTAAACAAGAAAGATCTATATATACATTCAAGGTTCTTTAAATATTGAATCCATTGCAACAGAAGATATGCATTCTCCTTTTCCAAAGGACAAGAAACAATAAGAAAATGGGCATATGAAGGAAGAATATTTAGAATATCTGATCCACCAAGCTCTTTTATTATGAATGAAACCAAATTGCTATTTCAATCCATCAAACCCTCTACACAAGGAGGCCATGTAAGATAATCTTCATAAAGTGTATTTTTTTTTTAATCCATTGATTTTTTCCCATTAACTCTTCCCATTTACCTACTATTATAGGGAGGACAATTTTTAGAAAGCCTCATTCCCTGATGATACTTCAAACTTAATCTATTACAAGAATATTATTCCAAATATTGGAATGTTATTCTACATAGATGTACTTCTAGACAAACGAATAATGGAAGAAATGTGCAACAATGATAACCAGATTACTGTTGGCCAAATCTCTTACCAGCTTCAGAAAGACTTTAGAAAATATTAAAATTTCAAATTTTGTAATTTTAGGATACTTCTTCAACCAATCATGCAAATTTTGGCCTCTATTATAATACAAATCCTTTATGGCCTTCTGAATAGTCTTGGGGGAGAAATAGTGTTGGGAAACACTTGAGAGCTTCAATTTGGTGAGCCATCAGATTTATGAGTTGTCTAAGGCTAATTAAAATCCAAATCCAACAAGTACATTTACACTTGTCAAAGATATGTTGTTATAAAACTTTTACATACTTCAAGAAATAAGCATCCTAGCTATCATTTTCTACCTTTCTCTTTTTCTCACGGATTTGAGCACCCTTGGTGTGAAATGTTGCTTACCATATGCACTTGAAAAAATGAAAGTAAGTACACTTCTTGTGGTCTATATGGATCTTGAAATAAGTTTGTTTAACGGTAATTTTCTAGCAAAATTTTAGGTGGTCATGTGGGTTGACAATATAAGTTTAAAATTCATTTGGCTTGATTAGTATTGTCACTCACTTTGGTAAGTCTAATAAACATAATTTCAAAGTAGAGTTTAATGTAAAAACATGGATGTAACAAGTCTCTCTTTTAGCATCTGGTACAATTTTTGAATGAGAATTCATCTAACCACATTGGCTAATATAATACATATGAAATTGGCATTTTTAGATTTTAGAACTAATGCTTATGGGCTTCTGCATCTTGCTTCTACTCAGAGTTGGACAGAAGTCCATTTCTAATATTTGTATTATGGAAGGAATATATTATATTATGCTTCCCTATCATAAGGAAGAAACAACATATTTTGGTAGCAATCATTGTTCGAAATAGGTAAACACAAAACTCTATCCTAGTCTTATTGTTCACTATGTTTGAATTGTTTGATGCAATTAGGGGGCACTTGAATTATGTTAGTCCACTTGATATAAATTCAATATATTTATAACAATTTCACTTTATTTGATCATTATTTCCTTCTTGATTCAAAGTTAAATACTCATTTGTCTCAATAACTGGCATAAACTGGCTCCAATACATCTTTATGTTGGCAAGTGCAACTCTCAATGTGTTATATGGTGTCCTAACAATTTTCCTAGTGACAGTCAAAGTAAGTGGTAAGTAATTCATAATCCTAGATTTTCTAGGCATATATCTTAGTTAATTTATTTTTCATCTAATCTAAAAGACTCCTTTATGGTTTAGCATTTGATGTTACTTATATTTCCAAGTTTGCATCTTTAAAAAATTCTTTTGGTTGATAAGGAATGTTAATTATCTAACTTTTTTCTATGCCTTCACCATTGTTTGTCTAGATAACCCCAAATCTTCCATTTCCATTTTATCTTGGTTATGTAAACAAACATTTAATTCATGTTATTTATCCCATTTTTCTTGCGGATTTTATTTCTTGGTATTGTATAGGCTCATTGTTGTGCAAAAAAAATGTTTCATTTTCATAAATATATAAAGAGTTCATTGGACGAGGAATTTAGGAAGGTGATGGAAATCAAATTTGTAAATAAGTCTCTATGCATTATCTACATTGTTCCCCTGTGGGATTTTTCCATGATCCTTTTTCTAATCAATGTGCATAATAAGTTTTCACTATCATATGTGATATTAGTCTAAATTTTACTTTTGTTTTAGGTAAATATTTTCTACAAATTGTACAAGTAATTCTGGTCATTTTTAACCTCAAGTATGGAGAATTATGATCAAATGTACTATTCACATGGGTTCTAACATGAAGAATACTATAGTTGAAGAATGGATATATAGTGGCTTGAGAATATGGCATAAAAGAGCTAAGATAAATAGGAAAAAAAAATTAGAGTCTGGGTTCTCAAGCAGATTGGGAGCTCGAGAGCTCGAGTGTGGAAACAACTCCAAGCCATGGATTTTCTCCATCGTAGAGAGGTTGCATAGAAACATATCACTTCAAAACAAGTAGAAACATAAAATTTGTAAATGGTTACATTTTCATATCCTCTAGAACCTCTTGTAATTGTTTTGTGATTACTAAAATCCAGGGTATCACTAAGGCTACAGAGCAACACCCTACTTCAAAAGATGTAAACATAACTAGTATATATTTCTCCTCTGTCATGTTTTAATTGAGTGTTCCACATTAAACCACATATCACATATAGTTTATTAATGTGAACTGAAAGAGGATGATCCTATAAAGTATACAAGCTATTGTTTTCCTTTCAACATTTTACTTTGAAATGAATAAGAGACAATAGTATTAGTAATTCATTAAGCAATTCCAATTCCTCTAAACTTTATCTAGACAATTTAGTTACCAGAGTATCCTCTGTTTTGTAACACAATTGATATGAATTTGTGTGCGTATTTGCAGATTTCATTTTTTGTACATGCCCTTTTGGCACACTTGCAATATGAATTTATATTTACGTTTGGGTTTTTTATAATTCAATAATGTTCTAATTTGTCAAGCTACAAAAGGCAAGCATTTTGTTTGACAATTTCTTTGATTACATTACATAGATTGTTTTAGCATTGTATTTTACATGGATAGGTGAGTCTATCTTCAAATTTGATAGTACAACCAAGCTCCCCTAGTGGAGAAAAGAAAATTTAGCATCTTAGAAACCCTATAGGATGTCCAATCCTTTCAAGATGGGGATGTGGAATTCGTAAGAATCTTCATTATGTTGTTCGATCTATTTTTTTTTTCTTGAATACTATGTTGTTGAATTCATGTTGGACACTTACCTATATATTGATTTTTTAGTATGCCAACTAGGTTAGATGCCAAAAAGAAGTTATGTGAAACTTTCAAGTTGATCAAATTTATTGAGTGAGTCTTCTTGTGAAACCTTGGTGATTTTTAATTTTTCAAGTATTAATTTGCTATAGTAAAGAGTAACAATGTCTATGATGAGTATGGGGATATTTTACCTTTTTTATACCTTGCGGCATTTGTAGATCTTTTATACTTCTTGACATGTCTTAAGTTGACATGCCTTTTTTGTTTCTAAGAGTCAAATCATGAGTTTTATGAATCTAGGTTCATCCACAAAGTCTTATAGTTTTCTATATTAATGCTTGATTGATTGGTTTTAAAGTTTTGAATGTATCCAGTTGTTGATTTTGGATCTCCAGTTTCTTTTGTCTTAGTGGAAAATGAATATATTTCTTCACAACATTCCTACTTCCTCTCTTTGGGCATTTTATTTTGAAGTTTTAGGTTTTAGATATTTGCATTACTAAAGTATTATTTTCCTTCCTAGGTATTAATCATATTCCTTCATGGGTGTTAATCATATTTGTTTGGTGGTCAATATGATTTATCCAAGATTCTCAACATCATTGTGTTTGTAACCTACTCTTATTTGGCCATTATTCTTTAGCCTATAGTTAATGTCCACTGCCACGTGATTTGAATATATGCAAAATAAATGATTCTTATCATAGTACCATGGATATTAATTGAAAGAAATGTGACATATCTATTTTATAGAGGTCCTTTGTTTTAAAGTTCAGGGGATAGTAACATATTTAGGTCATTTTCTCCCCTCATTAAACTTGATGAGCAACCTATAGCTTCAATAAGAAGGGTGTTGATCAATAGTTGTTCATTCGAGAAATCAACATAAGGATCCCCTTGAAGTAGTTTAATAGATAGGACTTAAAAACATGTTCATACAAGCATATTTTCGTTAGAAGTGTAGAATTGTGGTCTTCCTTTTAATAGTTGGGTAGAATATATCTAGGCCTTCTATGATAGGCCATTTTCTTTCTAATACGAGGTTTATTATATATAGTTGCATCTACTTTTCCTCGTTCTACATCCCACTTGTAACTTGTAAAATCAAGCAACAACATCAATATCATAAGCATTAAAACACAAGAGTAATTTTTCAATCAATTATTAGATATGAGTTTGTTTTATTTTTCTGCTTAGTTTCTCATTAAGTTTTTAATCCATCCAACCTTTTGTGGTCATAATGTCCCACCAAAAACTATTTAGTGTTTGTGATTGTATATATTTTCAAGTATTTTATCTCCCTGCCTCCTATAATTGTTGATAATGTTACTACCTTAAATATACAACTTGTTACATTCTATATATTTTAGCTAATTATGATAACTTAAATCTGTATCAATATCTATTATCTTTTCCTTAGTAGATATTTAGATGCAAAAATTCCAATAAAATATATAAATCTATCTTATAGCTTGGTATATTTGTCAGTGGGGATTGGATGAGCAGGGTTATTTATGTCTTGTTAGGGGACAATAGTCAATAGGTTTTGTCAATTAATGAATGTGATGCTCCCTTGGATTTTTTTTCTTTTTTAATCTCTATATTCGTTTTGTAGATGAAAACAACATTTGACTTTCAATCACTGCATTTTAGATGCTTTAGGAGATTTCCCTTAATGGTTGACATACTATAACAAACTATCAAAGCTATAGGTGAGGATTATAATATATGGAAGCTTTAGCTAACAGGTGAATTGTTATGATTAATAGATTTATGATGATCGTATTTGAAAATTTGAATATAAAACTTCCATTTCTCTCTCAATCCCTCTTATTTGTATTAGAGTCGAAGGTTTAATACATTTAAATCAATTCATGTCTTCATTTGAGGTTTGTCTTTTCTTCTATCATCATTGGGTGGATTGTTCTCCTTTATTATAAATTATATCATGTTGTATATTGATGTTTACTTTCATGTTTAGTATTGCTTGTTGGTTTTCTTGGACCCTTCACTATGAGTTTCTTCTTACTCAAGGTTGAAGATCATTTTTTATATGATGGAAATTTCAAATGACCAACCATATTCCTCAGATGGACACCTAAATGTCTTAAGTGGCCTCCATTGGTGCCCTCTCACCCCCTCCCATTGCCTCATTCTCCAAATATTGCCATACGTTCGTAATTTTCTAATGCACAGAAACCAACAAATCATAAGGGAATTAGCTTCTTATTCCATCAACACATGGGGGGATTCACAAGTGATGTGCACCCCTTAATTTTACAAAAAATCAACTCAAAGTTTTATACCTATGGGTGGGTTTAAAATTATTGAAAAATGGAAAATCAACAACTATTATGCCCATAATCTCTCTCCTAACTTTGACGCTCTCTCCTCAAAACTTACATAGGATATAGAGTGATTAACCGAAGTTATGAATTAGATTCTGAAAATAATATTGCTCTCCCCCATGCTATTTTGCTATGAATATGTCTTACTACAAAATGGGAAAGATATCTATTGATTTCATAATGCAAGTGGATGATGCCATGACATCAATTTATACTAGTAGATGCATAAATTATTTTTCTTTTTTCTCTTTATCAATTGTAATAAATAATATTGTAAATTACTTTTCTTTTTTCTCTTTATCAGTTATAATAAATAATATTGTAAGCATCCATTTAATATAGAAAATTGTGTTATAAATATAACATATATGCCCATTCTTGCACCTCTTGACTTAAGAACTTCCTTATACATTTTTACTTCTTTAACACTTTTCTATAAATAAAGTGAGTAAAATATTGTTCTTTTTGACATTTTTCTTTCTTATTCTTATCAATTATGTATAATTAATTATTAATTTTCCATCTTTTTAATCACCCATCTTTCCCAAGAAAAGCAACTTCAAAAATTTTAACGCCTTTCAAGGGTTTCTTAAATCTTGCATGCATTAAAATTCCAATAAAAGCCCTCAAAAGGTAAAAAACCTATATTGCATACATAGGTTAGCTTTATCCTTTTAAATATGTTAACATAGATTCTTATGCTAAATTCTCCAAATTGTTATACAATAAAATTTAATTTATGTAAAAAGAATAGTTTGTGAAATAAAACTAATTTTAACCCCATAAGGGAAGCGATTCAATCTTTACAAATTCAAAATTAGTAAATAGAATTGACATTCTAATTCAACCAAAATATCTTTGGGAAAATACTTATTAACACAATGAAAATATCGAGAATCAATCTTCTCACAAAATCTATAATTCAGATTATCTCACACAAGAAAAAGTCACTTTAACATCATACTTAGAGATCAGTTCAGATATGATCTCAATCGCACTAAGATAAGATAAGACAGGATCTCTCCGATCCAGCAAACTCCTCCAGGGTAACTAAAAACCAACTATAGCAGATAGGTGATAGGTGACATTAGAAGATATTGACAATATTCCAAGAAAGCATAACAAGAAACCAAAAATAGCACTATACTCAATCTTTCTAACAAGATCAACATAGAATTACAATACTGGAATTGGAAGGCGAGGAGTTGGAATAGCCAAGAGTTCATGCTCCCTCGGTATTGTGATTCCATTAAACCCTTCGGTCATGTCCAATTCTTGCCCGCCGTCTGGAAGCCTCCAGTTGAAACAGTGCACGAGCTGCGCTACCACAAACTCTAAAACAACTGTTGCCAATTGCTCTGCGGGACATCGTCTTCTGCCTTCTCCGAATGGAATCGACGCAAAACTTTCTTTTGATTCCACGTAACCCGCTTCCATGAATCTTTCTGGCTTGAAACTGTCGGCATCCTCCCAAGACTTTGAATTCCTTCCGATTGCGCATAAGTTAATCAGAACGCGCGTTCCCCTGGGGATTTCATAGCCCGACACGGTGCAATCTTCCATAGATAAGTGGGGAAGGGCAAGCGGTCCCGGTGGGTGGAGCCTAAGCGTTTCTTTAGCCACGGCTTGTAAATAAACGAGAGAAGGGAGATCAGATTCACGTACCATGTGCTTCATTCCAATTACGCGTTCCAGCTCGTCCTGAAGCTTCTTCAGCACTGGGGGGTTTCTCAGCACTTCGGACATTACCCACTCTATGCTTGTTGCTGTCGTGTCCGTTCCGGCGACCAACATATCCTGCCAACATCAATAAATCCAACATCATTATCTCATTTTATTTAAAGCGATAGAAATCTATCTCGATCAAATGCTTGTCTATGCCAATATTTTTTTATATTATACATAGATGACGCCTTTTATATGCTCCCGCGTAATTTGAAACTTAATAGCTTCATCTTTACAGGCTGCAAGCAAAACATCCACAAAATCTGGCAGAACGTTGGGTTTATTCTGCGAAATATGTTCCTCTACTATCTTCTCTAGTAGTTCATCTGCTCCCTTATGGAAGTTCCTTAAGCGACGGTTGAAACCTTGGAAATCCATCCACGACAAATATGGTATGTAATCTCCAATGTTAAAGGAACCGAGGAACAGAAGAGTTTCCTTCAGCATTGAAATGATCGCTGTGCTCTCACTTAAGCTCTGGTCAGAACACTTCTTACCCAAGACCATCCTGCAGATCATATTATAGGAAAGGGCTGACACGGATTTGGTAACACTAATAGGACGACCGACTGAATTAGTAATAGAACGAATCATTTCAGAGACGTCCTCTTGTCTTGAACAAGAGAAGGATTCTATGCGCCTGGAGCTCAGCAACTGTAAAGTGCAGATCTTACGCAATTCCCTCCAGTGAGCGCCATACGGAGCAAAGCCAACGTCTGCGGAATCATACAACAAACACTTTGTAGCGGCGGATGAAGGCCTGCTGGCGAAAACCCGATCGTTATTCTTGAGAAATTCCTTGGCCACATCTGGGGATGAAACGACCAAGGTCAGGGCGGAGCCGAGGCGGAGGGACATCAGAGGTCCGTATTTGAGAGAAAGAGCAGCCAGCGTTTTGTGCGGAAGCTGTCCCAGCAGGTGAAGGTTCCCAATAATCGGCCACGCAAACGGCCCCGGCGGCAGCCTTAATTTTCTCCCCTTCAAGTAGAAAAACCATGCCGCCAACAATCCAATAAGAACCGCGGCGAGTTTAGTGTATGAGTCTGCGCGTTCCAGAACTACCGGCCCATGAGAGCCCAATTCATTCGCCATTGTCGCGTCTCGGTCTTCAATTTATCAAGAATTATGAAACCGAGAGATCCTTCTCACTGAGAGATAGAAGATCCTTCTCAACGATGCGTCTATCAAATTCAGAGCTGCCACCTTTTATAACTATTCGAATTGATTTGAGTTCGGCTCCCGTTACAATAAATTATTGATGGATCGAGCCCTAAACGATGGAAACAGATTAAAAAATAAAATATGTCATTAATGTCAAATAAGTTGTGTTGGACACAACGAATTATATGATAAAATATCTTAGAGGCGTTTCTATTTATAGATGGCGAGATTCATATATTGTCAGTTCGTCTCCCGTTACAATAAAATATTTATGGATGGCGAGAAGCATGTAAAGAGATTAAAAAATAAAATGTCTAATAAGTTAAGTTCGAACTATATGATCAAATAAATATCTTACTACCGACAAATGAATGCGTTTCCATTGATAGATGGCGACATTCATAAATTGTCTAAAAGTTGCCACGGATTTGTTTTTAAATATTTTAAATAATATTCATCAGATATAAGATAAGTATTTTAATTAATATAATTTATTTACTGTACATTATAGCTTATCTATAGATGGTGAGATTCTTAAATTGACAAAAAAAGACGTAGATATTTATCTTAAAATCTCTTTAATAATACTTATTATAACTATTTTAAATAAATATATAAGAAGTAAGAATCCATTATTTTATTAAAGTCATAATGTTAATATAGAAATTAATTATAACTTTATATTTACTTACATATATAGTGTTTTAATAATTGTCAATGTGGTGTAGATTAGGGATTGGGTGGAATCTCATACTATATAATAGTTTGTTTCCTCTTTGTCTCTAGTGGAATCATAAGTTTTCTGGTGTTCTTCATATCCATCATGGACAATTTTATATTTTATTCAAGAATGAATATTTACATAGTTTTTAATTCACTAAAAGAAGCCTAACACATGGTCCACAAATGTACGCTTATACCATACATGCCAAGCCGTTTACAATTTTGTCTTTGCCATTGAGCTCCACACTAAGAATACATACTATCATGTTTGCATCATTTGCTTGTTTTCTTCCAAGATCTCCATATCTAATGGTTCTCCTCATTCCTCCCTAAATATCTAGAATATGTCCACAATCACATCATCAAGTTGCACTTCTATGTTTATATCACTCTTAGATGTGTGAACAAATGTGTTTCCATTTGTGGCTTCACATTGTCATGTCTTTGACTTATCCTTTTGTACTCTCACATCTAACATCATTTTAGGACTCCCCTCTATGCTTCCTGGATATTATAGATGTTTCATAACTTTCCCTTTGTTTAGTAATGCCTTCCTCCATCAACAACTTTCTTTGACATGAACACCAATCAACATTTTCTCCTCTTTAACCCATGTTCTCTTTCTCATGGTCACAACCCATTATTATCTCCATTACTACCATTATCCTTTATTTATCTCAGCCATAAATGGATAATTATCATAACACTTATCAATGCCATATCCACACTTTTTCCTTCTTAAGATTCTTCCATGGCTTCTCATTATGCCATTTAAGTTCTCGATGTCACCAATATCGTTCCATCAATCTCGTCAACATCTAATTTAAGATTCCATCTCTTCTGTTATAAAGGGAAGGATATTTTTATACACAAAGGCATTTTCATGCAATTAGGTATCTCTTTCACAAACCTTCATCAATATCTTATAAAAAAGTACTCTTTAGCACATGAGTATGAT
>Ga0073774_1000363_pt1 | contig 11777 bp, 10 predicted proteins | sample InSIn5gowninarea_FD_77487 | JGI IMG/M metagenome (GOLD analysis project Ga0073774, IMG submission 77487) | Clean room microbial communities from NASA Spacecraft Assembly Facility at Jet Propulsion Laboratory, Pasadena, California, USA -... ... | reverse complement strand
CTCTCGCTCATCCTTCGCTCATGGTTCGCTCATCCTTCGCTTCTTTCAGTATGTTTCAGGTAGAAAACGGGAGTAAACAGTAGTATTTGGCAGTAGCTATTGTGCAGGGGTGTAAATATAAGTAATTAAAGTTTAAATTGTATCGTATAAGAGGCATGTGTTTTTTATACACATTGATTGTTATTAAATTATTAAAAAGAAACGATTAATAGTTTTTAAGTAAAATCGTTTAAACATTAGATATTGTATAATAAAGTTACAAATTATTTAGAAAGTATCTTGTTCATTGCCTATTTCAATAGTGGCTTATTCAATTTAACTGTTGTGGGTTAAAAAATTCATCTACATTTAACAACTTTTTCGCCGCACATATAGCGAAAAATCGTACGAGCCTCTTCGATTGCAATGAACATAAAAAACCTCCACCGGTCATTCAGGTGGAGGTTTTGTGTTTTAAACAGGGATTTGGAAGGATTTATTAGACTTACAGGAAAAAAGGGAATGTATTCTAGTCTTTTTATTTTATATAGCAGCCCCTTGCTTCTAAAAAGATGTAGGTGCTTTTATACAGTTACAATTACTCCTAATCCTGAATATTGTACATATCCATCAGTTTTAGCAGCACACCATTAGTCCAACCAAAGCCATCTTGCGACTGGTATTCACCGCCGCCAGCTTCTAAATCAATATCTACTACATTGTATTTCTCCATCATTTTGCCAGTTTGGTGGAATACCTTGATGTTGAGCTTTGCCCACCGTTCTGCAGCATCTTTCGCAAATTCATGCTCCCCGTAATTTTCCAGACCTTTTATAGCCAGCCACTCAAGCGGCGCCCATCCATTGGGCGCATCCCACTGCTGGCCGGTATTCTTGAGTGTAGTTACAAAGCCGCCACTCTTAAGCAACTGCGTATCTGCAAACTGTGCTGCCGCATGTGCCTGTTCAGTAGTTGAAACGTTGAAAAACAGGGGGGTAATGCCTAAAATGGTTATTTCGCTACTCAACTTCTTTTCTGAAATATTGTAATCATAGTACCAGTTATCTTTTGCATTCCACAGGTATTTATTCATTGCTTTCTTCCTTCTCTCTGCCAGTTGCGTATAGTAGTTTGCCCTCAACAGGTTGCCTGTTTCTTTGAACGATTTAGCGAGTGTTGATTCAAGGTGATATAACAACCCATTTAAATCTACTGCCACAAAATTGGTAACTTCAACAGTAGCAAGGTGCTCACCATCTGCAAACCACCTGCTGCTAAAGTCTATCCCGCTTTCTGCACCGGAGCGCAGGTTTTTATACAGCATGGCGCGGTTGCCGTTAAAGTCAACAGCAGTTGTAGAATCCTGTACAAACGACTCCTGCCGAGGGCGTGTATCCTGATCCCAATAACGATTGAGGATGCTACCATCAGGCATTTGCACCACGTGTTTTGTATTGGCCGACTTATCCATAAAGTAGTTGTATTCCTTTACGAGTGCATTTTGGTACAACGCATACACACTGTTGCCTTTTTTCTCTGCCAGCAAATCGAGCATCACAGAGAAAAACGGCGGCTGGGAACGGCTTAAGTAATAAGTACGATTACCATTGGGTATATGCCCGTATTTATTAAGCATATAGGCAAAGTTGTTAATCATGTTTTCCATTACTTCGTACTCCCCGCTTTCCTGCAAGCCCAGCATGGTAAAGTAAGAGTCCCAGTAGTATATTTCTCTGAAGCGGCCACCAGGAACTATATAAGAATAAGGGAGTGGCAGCAATGAGCTGCCTTCTACAGGCTGGTCGGGATTACGCTTGAGCAAACCCCACAACTGTTGAATATGCGTCTTTACACTGGCAACTGTATCAGATTTATAATTACTTGTAGGGCTTACAGGTATTTCAAAGTTTTCTTCCACAAAACGCAATAAAGAAAAGCGTAAGGCCGGGTTATTCTTAGCGGCTAAATAATCCGCAACAATAGCTTTAGGGTCACGCCTGGGAATACAATCCACAAAGGTTTTATTATCAGGGAAGATCTGGTTCATCTGCACATCTACAAACAGTTGCCCATAGATTTGATCCGGTGTTTTAGGCGTTTGCGCAAAGAGGATAAGCAGTGTAAACTGCATTACAACAAGCAGAGACAATTTCTTCATACCGTAGTTTTAGATTTCTCTAAAGTAAAAGAATTATCAACAAAAGCAACCCATAGCAGCCACAAAACCATAAAGCCACTAAGAAAATAAAGTAGGTTCAATCCACTCCCATTCATCCCAGGAATCCCATAAACCCCGGTTCAGGCCTCCCTCCGATCCCAATCATCCCTCTAATCTCCGTTTAGAAACGAATTGTGAAATCCTGCTTTACCTTATTTTCTTTCCTGAAAAAAACGATGCCTATGAAGAATAAATCTATCGTAAGCCTTACTTGCTCATGCGCTTTAATCGTATTCCAGGCCTCCTCCATTTCCTGGCTCCAATGAATATCGTCAAATATCAGCACAGAATATTCATGCACCTTCGGAAGTAATTGGTTAAAGTAATCGAGTGTGGGCTGCAGGCGATGGTTGCCATCAATAAACGCAAAGTCAATGCTGGATAACTGCGCTAAGGTGCCAGGTAATGTGTCATCAAAATTGCCGGTAACTACCTGGATGTTCTTTAACCGGAGTGATTGGAAATGCTGCCTTGCAATAGTGGCAACAGCATTAGCGCCTTCCAGAGTAATTACTTGAGCATCCTCTTTGCCGCAAGCCAAATAAGAGGTGGTGATGCCTAAGGAGGTGCCTAACTCCAGTATAGTGGCAGGCTTAAAATAATTAACCATCCTAAAGAGTAGCTGGCTGTATTTCTTAGGTTTAAGGGATGAAGTTGCAATGTCTTTAACTGTCCTTTGAGTATGCGAGTGAATGCGGGAGCCGGCGCCAAAATCCTCTATAGTCAGTAAGGTCTTATCCTGCTTCAATTGCTCGCGCGCAGTTTCTATTGTTTCATAGCAATAAAAGAAACGCTTATCGTTGAGTACCTGTGTAATAAAGTTAAATACAAAAGGCGAATGCACACCATGACCTTTACTATTAGAAGCATGCCACCTATACAGCATATACTTCTTTGCCATCTGCCATTTGCTATACATGCTGCAATGATAAAGCATTTAGCTTTTAAACAGTAAACACTACACACTTTGAATTAAAGCAGATGGGTTATAACTTTTTACTCACCACTCACAACCTCATCTCCTTTCCCACACTTCAAAGCTGTAGGCATAAGCATGTTTTTCATCAGCATCAAAGTCCTGCTTGCTGGTGCGTGTCCATGTGGCTTCATCAATAGAAGGGAAAAAAGCATCTGCTTCTGGAAAGGAAGCGTGTACACGGGTAAGATATATTTTGGTTGCTTTGGGGAGTAGCATCTTGTATATCTCGCCACCGCCAAGCACCATGATTTCTTTATAATCGTTCTGCTTCGCAAAAAATGAAGCATCCTTTAGATTGTTCACTACAACAACTCCTTCAGGCTTATAATTCTTTCTGCGTGTGAGAATAATATTGGCCCTGCCGTTCAAGGGTTTGTTGCCAAGTGCATCAAAGGATTTACGTCCCATCAGCACCGGCATTGCCCAGGTGATATTCTTTAAAAACTTTAAATCGTTGGGTAAATGCCATAGCATACCGTTGTCTTTACCGATAGCGTCATTTTCAGCAGCCGCAACTACAAAAGAATAGTTCATTAATTATATGATTTTATTTATAAATAGAATCAATCACCATTGGCCTGTTACAGCAAGCAGGTACATAGTCATAGACTGCGCAGTTGTAACCACCCAGTCCTGGTAATCTTTTTCAGCACTCGCTCGCTCTGCTTCTGTAATATAGCCATCACTCACCATCTGTTTCCCCCTGGTTGCCGCAACAATCGCCCAAATATTAGTATGCTTTGCAAAATCTTTATCAGCCCTATTCACCACTTCTGAATGATTAGATACTGTAATATGCTTAAACCCTGCTTCCTTAAACATACCCGCAAGATGGTCAGCTATCTGGTTGTCCATGCCAGCGTCTTTACGCCACTGCAGAAAAGCTTTGTAAAACCTGTCCATACTTTGTGGTATAGCAGGCGACCATTGTATCTTTTCATGATTATAGTCCAATACCGAAACATAGCCTCCCGGCTTTACTAAAGCTGCCATTTTGAGAAGTATCTCCTTAGGGTTCGCTACCCACTGCAACACGCGGGCTGCACTTACTATATCAAATTGTTTTGTAGGATAGTATTGAAGAATATTTGCTACTTCAAATTGTACATTGCTTAAAGAAGAGTAATGGTCTTTGGCCAGCTCAATCAAATGCTCACTGGTATCTATGCCGGTTACACTGCCAGCATTACCCACCAGCTCAGCTATACTTGCGGTAATGCTTCCCGAACCACAGCCAACATCCAGCACATGATTACCCGGCTTAATAATATCAAGCAGGTTGCTGTTAGCATTAAAAACAGTACGGTCTTCCATAGCTGCATGTGTTCCCTTTGGCATGGTTGCACGTTCGGTAGCTTCACTCATACTGTTAACAATTATATTTAATTAAGCAGAAAGCAATAAAACCGTATAACACCAGATTCAAATAAGTAACCTTACAAGAAGCCTATAACATACCGCTCCTCCGGAGCTTTGTAAATTCTTGAACAGGAGCATAGGATAGCAGCTATCTTATGCTACCTAATTGAAAATGGGATAATACATCTCTCCTCATAAAACTTACATCCGTGCTTATCTGTGCTATCTGTAAGACCCCGAATCTCCCTCACACGGCCACTGGTGCTTTAATATGCGGATGGAACTGGTAATTTTCCAATTGAAAGTCCTCATATGCAAAGCTAAAGATGTCTTTTACTGCAGGGTTGATCTTCATAGTTGGTAGCGGGTAAGGCTCACGGCTTAACTGCAACTTTGCCTGCTCTATATGGTTACTGTACAGGTGCACATCACCAAAAGTATGCACAAAGTCGCCTGCTTCTAAATTACACACCTCCGCTACCATCATCGTAAGCAAAGCATACGATGCAATATTGAATGGGACTCCTAAAAACACATCAGCACTGCGCTGGTATAATTGACAACTCAACTTGCCGTTCGCAACATAAAACTGAAACAATGCATGGCAGGGCATCAGCGCCATTTTAGGCAGGTCTGCTACATTCCAGGCGCTTACCATAATGCGCCGGCTGTCGGGTGTATTCTTTATCTGCCTGATGGCATCGCTTATTTGGTCTATAACCTGTCCGTCGGCGCCTTCCCAGCTACGCCACTGTTTGCCATAGACCGGACCTAATTCGCCGTTTTCATCAGCCCATTCATTCCAGATGGATACATTATGGTCAGTTAGGTACTTTATGTTGGTCTCACCTTTCAAAAACCACAACAACTCATAGATAATGCTCTTTAAGTGCAGTTTCTTGGTAGTAACCAATGGAAAGCCTTTCTGTAAGTCAAAGCGCATCTGGTAGCCAAAGCAGCTAATAGTACCGGTACCGGTGCGGTCTGTTTTTACAGCCCCGTTATCCAGGATATATTGCAATAAGTCGTGGTATTGTTGCATAAGATAATTAAGAATAAGAAGTAAAACTTGTAGGCTTTGAGTAAAGGTCTTTATCTGTCATCCGCCATCTGGCAACTGTCAACTCCCCTTCTCCTTTCTCCGCTTCAGTTCCTTTCTGATTAACGTTAATTCCCGGTTCGTTTGCCCGTTAATGCTGCTGTTCTCCTGTGCACGACGCATAAGATATGGGATCACCTCCCTGATGGGGCCAAACGGCACATATTTACTCACCGAGTAGCCAGCCTTTGCCAGATTAAAAGTAATATTATCACTCATACCATATAACTGCGAAAAATGCACATGCGGGTGGCTGTGCATAATGCCCTTTGCATCCATTAGCTCAGCGGCGTGTAGATTGCTGTATTCGTTGTGCGATGCAACCACTAGCGCAATAGTATCTATGTTGTTAATGCAGTATTCTACTGCCGCGTTAAAATCACCATCAGTAAATGATTTATCCTGCTGTATAGGTGAGCGATACCCTTTTTGTGCAGCACGCGCACGCTCTTTTTCCATATAAGCGCCGCGTACCAGTTTTACACCCAGTATAAAACCTTTTTGCTGCGCTATGCTATGTGACAATTTTAAAAAGCTCAGGCGATCCTGGCGGTACAGTTGAATAGTGTTATACACAACGGCTTTTTCCCTGTTAAACTCTTCCATCATTTCCATCGTAAGCCGGTCTATGGGGTCTTGTATCCAGCTTTCTTCTGCATCTACCAGCACGCCAATGCCTTTCTCAGCCGCTTCTTCGCAAATTCGGTACATGCGTTCACGCACATTATCCCATTCTTCATTTTCTACTTCATGGTCGTGTATGCCGCTGCGCAGGCGGGGGGCTTCATTCAGTGTTTGCAATAATCCAAAGCGTGCAAAGCCAGTCACCTTTATACTGATGAATGGAATGTTTTTTTGAGTAGCGGCATAGTCTATTACACGTATAAACTGTTGTGTTGCCTGTTCAAAATTTGCTTCGCCTTCTTTACCTTCCACGCCATAATCCAGGATCACCTGCACATGATAGTCGCTCAGTATTTTACCCACAGCGGCAGTTTGCTCCAGTGTTTCACCACCAACAAATTGCTTGAAAATGGTGCTGCGGATAGCACCATTAATAGGCAGGCCGGTCTTCATTAAAAAAGGAGTCAGCCGCACACCCATTGCCGAAAACCACGGATAGCTCATCGTCGTAAACAGAAAACGGGAGCCCTTCAGTTCTTTATCGCTCTTATATGCAAAAGCTACTTTTGTATTGTCAAATGAAATATCCATAGCGCTACAGTTCGTTACGCGAATATCGGTAAGAGCGCGTTAAGTAAAAAGGGGAGGCGTAGGATTGTGCGAAGATTGTAAGAAAACTGTATAAGTATAGCAATTTAAAGGCATAAATTTAATCATCAACAGTTCGGCTTTTCGGCTTAATAAAACTACTCCTGTTTTTCCGGACCATTTCCTTATAAAAAGGATACTCCCATAATGGATAGAATTTTAACTAACTAGTAGACAACCTCATTCAAGTGTGAAAAGGAGGATTTACGAGGATAGAAGAGGGAAGCGGAGCAGTAAAGCTGCTGTGAAGTGTACCTAATTAAAAATGACTAATAAAGAGTGTAACAGCAACAATCGGTAGCAGTTTTTTCATATTCGGAAATGTTTTTGGTGAGGATAATTGCTTAAGATATAAGGTACAAGGTACAGGTTGCAGGTTTGAAGATTACATTTCGCAGTTACACTGCAACGGGTGAACTTTGCACTGCAATAAAGACAGTAGATGAACTATTTTGAGCTATATGACATACCGGCTTCGATGAAGCCGGATACGCAACAAGTGAAACAGAAATTTTATGAATTGAGCCGCCGCTATCACCCGGACTTTTACACCAATGTTTCAGAGGAGGAACAGGCTGAAGTACTGGAAAAATCATCACTGGTAAACAAGGCATTTAAGGTATTACAGCAGCCGGATGAGACGATTAAATATGTGCTGCAACTGCACGGCTTGCTGGAAGAGGAAGAAAAATATAAACTGCCAGGTAGCTTTTTAGCAGAAATGCTGGACCTGAACGAGCAAATTGCAGAAGCTACAATGGAAGGCGATACCGCAGCACTGCAACAAGTACAATCTACTATCCATGATATTCAATCGGCGTTATATGAACCTGTTAAGCAAACTGTGGAACATTATCAGGAAGGTGTTACTACCAAAGAAGAGTTGCTGCAAGTGAAAGATTATTATTACAAGAAAAAATACCTGACACGTATTTTGGCAGGAATGCATTGATACACTAATATTGCAGCCCGTTTGATAGTAAAGCCCAGATGGCGGAATTGGTAGACGCGCTAGACTCAAAATCTGGTTCTCGCAAGGGAGTGCAGGTTCGATTCCTGTTCTGGGCACCAAACCAAAAGCATGAAAGTCCTACAGTTGTAATGATTGTAGGATTTTTTGTTTGTCATAAAGAAACGGTTTAGAAACGTTCTGACTAAGAAAAGTCATTTTCTCTACTCAATAAAATAATTTTTTACTATACTCAGGCTTCCAACATGAATAGGATTTCATTTAAGGTTGTACTTACTAATTGCCGGTTACTTTATACCAAAATGTATTAAATACCTATACTTTGATAATTTGTTTCGTTGTTATACTATGTTCATTGAAAACAAGCTCATCCAAACATTCCTCCTGATTTTTAAATAATACAATATTTTCTAAAGCTTCTCCTTTTGAAGAGGGATAAATTATGCCGTCAGCATTCAGAACAGGATTAAACCTAATATACTCCGTAACAACCTGTGTAGGAATATATTCTATCAAAGTATCTAAAGGGTCAATAGGTTTTGAGATATCTTCAATAAACTCCTGTAAAAAGTATATTGTATCTATATACTTATTATTTTCTGCATCATAGATACTAGGAATACTTGGAAGGTTGGTTAAGTCAACAAGGTTTAAATCGGATTTGCTCGTGAAATAAGCAGTTGTAAAAAAAGGTTTACTCAAATCTTTATTATCTACCACTTCCTGTATACATAATTTTTCGTCCGTACTACAGTAAAACATAGAAATACCAACAGCACTCATTCTGTTATATGCTTTGCAAAGATGGTCTGGTGGAGACGATAAATCTTTAGCTTCTTTAATTTCATTGGTCGTTTTATGTTGCCTGCACCTATAAAGCTTTTCTGTATTTGAAATTTTTCTAAATAGTTTAAAATTTTGTATTGATGCCTGCACATCATTAAGAATGCTTACAGGGTCACTTAAATGATTTTCCCTAAATATTTCTTTATAGTAAAAAACAAACCTAGCTCTGTGCTTAACAGTATATTTGAAAAGCTGCCACAAATCGGACAAATACTCAGAATATGAACCGTATTCATCTTTGTAATAGTACAAAGAGATGTTATCTAAATATTTGAAAATATGCTCTGACAGTTTAGAATTTTTTATTTCTAAGCCTAAACGCTCATAAAATAGCTCATCGAAGTAGAAGTTATCGCCATCAAAACCTGTTTCAGCTTCGTTGTCAAGGTATTTAAATTCGACAGGGTCTTCAAAAAGATAATCTATCCCTACAACAATTACTTTTAGAACTTCAGCCAACTCTATGACAGTTCTATTCTTATTACAGTACGTGCATTTACCAATACTTCCTTTTTCATTTATGAATTTTCTAATATAGTTATCATTAATGTGGCTACTGCAAACAAACTCATGGGTGTCAAAATTGTATAAACTATAGTCAACATCATCTCCGGGCTTTATACTTCTTTTCATTTAATTTATTAGTTTTATATACTTGTTGATTGCATCTATTCTGTTATATCTATTTTGCATACTTCAAATAAAGTCCTAACTCACCTCCATGTACCCCACTTTTCCAAGACTGCCCCGTTAGCTTAAACCCATTCTTCTGAAGTATTCTAAGCATACCGTTGTCTTGTCGTAACTCGGTGGATGACATTACATTTTCATTACTTACCTTCTCTAGCAAAAGGTTTACTAATTGTGATGAATATCCATTACCGGTATGTAGAGGTAATGTAAAGCAGTAACCTAGTTCTAAATCAAATTTGTTGCGCAGTTCATCAAGGTTCGCTTTTTCACCATTAAAATTGCTATTAGTTTTTGGTTTGATTGCACCAATTGAAACTATTTCCCCTTTGTTAATACACAAACCTAAGTACTTACACCTGTTCACTTTTATAAGTGTTGGTGTACTAACCTTACCTTGTAGCTTCAAAAGCTCAACGAACAAATTCAAATCTTCATTGGAAAAATCTTTAGGCACTCCAACCTGGTAGACTATTTCATCGCTTGAATTATACTGTAGCATATAAAGAAGAAAAAGTGTCATACAATTGCTCAATTTCACTAAAATGCGGTTCAGCACTCATTTTGTTTATGTCAAATGTTAACAGGTACTCAATGTCTTTTTGAGAAAGATAGTTGCCGTGAATAAGCACTTCTCTAATTTGATCTTCCTCACCTATGTACTCTCTTTCGTCGGGGTTCCAGCTTTCTTTGAGAAAATGAACAAGACATTCAGTAATAACAGGATGAGATAAGGTTTGTATTTCATCCACGAACTGAAGTATCTCTGTAACCTTTACATTAATTGTTGCGCTTGAATTAAAGAATATCCTGCCGTTTGAATGAGCTGCATCATTCCTCGCTTTTACACTTGTGCAATAACTGCCAATTCTGCCATTGTCGCATCCGATTAATTTTAGAAAGCGAATAAAATTACTTTCGCCAAGCCCCACAAATTCAAAAGGGCTTTCAGCATCTAAAAACATTTTTTCATAGTCTTTGCTGAAACCAATCATTGCCTTTTCAAAATCGGCAGTTCTGTTTTCTTTAATCTGCCAAACCTCGAAATAAACAAAGCTCATGTACAGCATATGAAAGGCAATAAAAGCAAAGGGATACTTGCCATTTGTGTAATTGGTCTCATAGCTTTCCCACAGAAAGTTGATATACGCCTGCTCATCAGGTGTTTTATAAGTATTTGGAAGGTAAGCCAAAATATCACTTGCAGTTGCCATTTACTCCTCCCAAAGTTTATTGATTTCTGTACTTATTTTTTCCTCGAATAGTCGAATAAGTTCTTTGTTGCAGTTAACTAATTTTTGCTCTGCATCTATACCAATTGCAATTTGCTCCTGAACTTCGATAGTAGGCAATGGAATTCTTACAAGTTTTAGTTCTTTTCCTGAAATAAACGGCATTGTACTAGTTGAGGATTTAGATAATACAGTGTTTCTTATATACTCAGAATTCAGAATGTTCTTAAGGTAGTATTTATTAACTCTTGAAGGCTCATCGATAATGAGCCTCAATACATTCCAAGAAAAAGTTACTTCTTCATCTTGTTCTAAGATAGAAGCATAACCAAACCTCGCTCCAATATTTGAATACAAAACATCATTTACTGTTGGTTTATACTTCGGATTAATGGTTTCGAATTCTTCTTTAGTGATAAACTTTAAATTATCATAGTTTACTTCTCCCTGATATATGTTGTTAGCCTGCAACACTTTCACTCCTCTTTCAACATAATTTAGCTTATCAACCGCTGTATTAATACCCTGAACAAATTTTGTAATTGAACCCAACTCCACCATTTCCCAATCGGGATGTATATCAATATGCGGCTTATAGTTTTCTGTTACTTGTTTTGCACCAGCACTTATTTTTTCATACTGCTCAATCTTAGCTACGATTTCCTGCTGTACAGAAAGAGGTGGAAAAGGAATTTTCAAATTAGCAACATCAGTTTGATTGATACTCGGATATGAGCCTTTACCCATTTGACCAAGCATCTGATTTTGTACCCACTCACTAAAAAGCAAATGGTAGACAAATTTAGCAGACACAACTTCTTCAAATCTTAATACCGCAAATCCTGTAGAAGCTACAACATTATCAGGCACCTTTTCAAGAAAAGCAAAACCCTTTAAATTGGGTCTTACTGTTGAGAGTAACAAATCGCCTTTTTTTACTTTTCGCCTGGCTCGGCTGGCAGCTTGATTTCCCTTAACACTATTATCTAAGGAAAAACGTCCTGTGCCATTATCAACAGAACCGATATCCAAGTATATAAATTCTTTCTCTCCGTAAACTTCTTCGGGAATTACTGTTTCAGGATTGATTCTACATACATCTCCTAAACTAACTATGTCAAACTTAGTATGCT
>Ga0073774_1000362_pt1 | contig 11787 bp, 8 predicted proteins | sample InSIn5gowninarea_FD_77487 | JGI IMG/M metagenome (GOLD analysis project Ga0073774, IMG submission 77487) | Clean room microbial communities from NASA Spacecraft Assembly Facility at Jet Propulsion Laboratory, Pasadena, California, USA -... ... | reverse complement strand
TTTCGAAGCCAGAGTCAGTTCACAGCAGGCTCACGAGCAATTTCAGTGGCGAGAATCCATGCAAAGTTTGATGACAGGAGCAGTGAATGCAGTGAGTCTTGTTGCGAGAAATCGAGTCTTGTTGGAAGCAAATTCGGGATGCTAATCCCGCGTGAGCAAAGCATAGACAACCCAATCACGTTCATATCCCAGATTGCAGGAAAGATCAATCTCGGTACCAAGTAGCCATGATCCTTCGTGCTTGGAGCATTGCTGCGATATTCGCTCGCTGAACTTAGCTGCCAAGAACTAGTGAACGGTGGTTGGTGATGGGAGAACAAGAATCTCTTGATCACCTCTGGCAAAGTCAGGTATCGAGTACAGTGAGACGAACTATTGCCACAGATCTACACGCCTCGTGCCACACTGCAAAACTCATGGCCAGGAGTGGCAGTCAGCATCAAGAGCGAGGAAATATCGAATTCAGGATGCCAACCGGGGTGTTTCTCGGCCAGTCGACTTGTGGTGGGGTAAGGCAGGAGTCTCCAATGGCTGGGTCGGGAGTGGCTGTTTTGCTGCAGATCAAAGCTTGATTGTGCGGTTACTTGGTAGGGAGACGTTACCAAGTTACTCAGCACCGGCACCTTTAACCTTCCCAGCTGGTGGCACTGAAAACCCAGATCAGAAACCAGCTACTCTGGTTCGTGCGCCAGTATTATTGTGTTTGCGTGCGGAAGGGGAGCTCGTCATTGAGCACAGGTCGCGGGAAGTACGGTAGAAAAGAATTAACTCAGGCCTGGATGCCACTGCTTGCGCCTGAGACACTGCGCTTTCAATAGTCTTGCCGTCCGATCCAAATAAGAAGCGTTGTTCTGCAGTACGGTAGATCATCACCTGACCAGCAAGAACTACTGAAAAGTCGTCTATCACCAGCTGTAAACATGACTGCTCTCAAGCACGAAGAAACATTCAATGTTGTGTGTGGGCGCTTACGTGGTCCCAGATTGGCACAGTGGACCAGCTGCACGGTACAGAAGTCAGAGGGACGGGGTTGTTGACGCTTGGTCGAAACATAGCCTGCACTTGGTCCGCTCCATCCCATTCTACGAGTATCCCACTCCATCCCCGTTTCAGCCCCTGAGCCTGCTCAATCACGCTTGGCGACATCTGGCTTTGACTTCGTGACTTCTGTGGCCGTGCCTGTCACTTTGCTTTTTAACTATTACTGTGGTATGACAGGGTCCATAACCACTTATCCGACGTCTGTCAATCTGATCAATTTGCCAGAAGTGGCCGGCATCACCAGCTTGCTTTTGCCAGTTGTCGTAGGCAATGCTGTTGTTGCCATGACCGATAAACCACTTCAGCATGGTCACTCCGGAAATGGACGCATAGAAACTCCATCCTTTCTGGAACATGTTATCCTACTGTATGCAGATGCACTCCTGACGTGGGTGGGCAGATGCTGTTGGTCTGGGAATGAAAAATCCTGACAGCTTACGTTGCACCCCGGTCCATAGGCTGGGGAACCGCTTACAAGCACCACAACACAACACTTGTGCTTTTCCAGAACAGCTGACAAGTCTGCTCAACCGTTTAATCTTACACGAGGGTTGAGCCATTTCTGGGCTATCGGCACAGCAGAGTTGGTCCATCACCACCCGTGCCGTAACGTAGTGCTGACGACGAATCATGGAGCCAAGGTACTGTAGCATTGCTCTAATGCAGGAACACAGTGGACGCTCCACTTCCACTTGGTGAAACCCGGTCAGCGCTGACTGAATAAGCTTAATCTAGGGTGGACAAGGCTTGACCTAGCCGAGCTAGGATATTGAAATTGTCCCGTTTCGACTCTGATCCTGCCAGGATTTACCCTGGCCATACTCCACACCCAACCCTCCTCAACAACCTCTCTCATCCTCTAGACGCCAGACATATCATATAGCTACCGTTCTCCTTCCACCACTCCAATCTCGCTCACATCGTGCTCTCTTCATCTCATCTCATCCAGCAGGCTGCTCAAAGGCCGTCCATTCATTCTGATTAGAGAGCCTTGATTTAATATATTAATTTATTTTTCAATCAAGATGGCACCATCACGATTCGCCCATGTGGTGTCGGCCTTATCCCTCGCCTCCGCCGCCCTTGCTACTCCTTTGACGAGTATTAACGAGGCTCACACCCTGGAACGAAGTGCGGCCGCAGACATCTGCAGCGCCACCTCCAACTGCATCCCCTTCACCATTGATTTGACATGGGGCTCTGCAAACCCCACGGGCGCTGGTGCCCGAGGCGTTATTTTAACCAACGGCACCTTCCCCGGTCCAGCTCTGCGCATGTCGGTGGGCGAGTGTGTTGACTTCAAAGTCATCAACAACATGGCAGTGGACACTGGTGTTCACTTCCACGGTATCGAACAGCTTGGTACACCATGGGCTGATGGTGTACCTGGACTCTCTCAATCTGCCATCCAGCCTGGTGCGACTTGGATGTACCGATGGACCGCCAACGAACAAGGCTCCTACTTCTACCACTCCCACTACAAGGGCCAGATAATGGACGGTCTCTATGGCGCCATCTTAATCAGCCCTGCTGCGGGTGATGAGACTCCGTTTTCTTTGGTTGACTCTTCAGCTGTCGCTCAGCTTCAGGCCGCCGATGCCAAGAGCGAACCTCTCTTTGTCTCCGACTTCTCCAAATACACGTTCCAGGAGTTCTACGGCATTGAGGAAGCAGGGAACGTCGATATTGCCTGCGCTGATGCCATTATCATCAACGGTATGGGTGCACAATATTGCTTGCCCCAAGCCGAGATCACTGCCATGTCCGCTCCTCAGATTTCTGCTTTGACCAATGGCAACGGCTACACCGCGAAGGCTTGTCTGCCAGCTGACACTGTTGCCACACAAGGAAACTTCACTCGGAACCTTGCTGCTGTTCCGTCTGATGTCTTTAATGTCTGCACCGTATCCCAAGGCCAGAACTATACTTTGAGTGTTGATGCCTCCGAAGGATATGCTGCTCTCACATTCATTAGTCCCAGTGGTTTCTCACTCCTGAAGGCTACCATTGACAACCACAAGATGATCGTCTACGAATGGAACGGAAAATATACTGCTCCACAGGTAGTTGATCAGGTCGCTATCGGTAACGGAGACCGTGTCTCAGTCTTTGTCAAGCTTGACCAACCCATCGCCGACTATCAAATCCGAGTTTCCAACAACGGTCTCAACCAGCTCATCTCCGGATTTGGCGTTCTCTCGTACAAGGGCGCGACTGGGTTCTCTGCTTCCGCTGTTCCTGCAATGAACTTCGGCGGTCTCAACCTCACAACAATTGTTCCATTCAACCCTGCCATGGCTGCTCCATTCCCCGCAATGTCTGTCAGTCAGACGGCCGATAAGACTTGGTTCTTCAATCTGACGAAGTTCGCACAATCTGGTGATGCCTACGAATGGTCTCTCACAGGTAACAGTGCCTACAACATGAGCAGAGATGACGGTACTCCTCTCCTTGCCCAGGACCCTTCCACTGTTGCCGAAAGCGATCTTATCAAGAAGACCAACATGGGTCAATGGGTCGACATCATTATGCAGACAAACGGCCCCATTGCTCAACCCCATCCCATCCACAAGCACTCCAACAAGTTCTATGTTATTGGCCAGGGCACCGGCAGCTTCAACTGGTCGACAGTTGCGGAAGCACAGACTGCTATCCCATCCATGTTCAACCTTGTGAACCCACCATACGTCGATGGATACACCACTCTCCCCGGCGAGAACACTGCTACCTGGACCGTCTTCCGATACGAGGTCGTGAACGCTGGTGCATGGTTCCTTCACTGCCACATGCAGAGCCACTTGTCCGGCGGCATGGCCATTGCCATCATGGATGGTGTAGACGCATGGCCCACTATTCCATCTGACGCTGGAAAGGTTTGCCAGGGCAATGCCGTCTCCAACTCTACATGGTCTCCATCCTGCTACTGCCCGGCTTCCTGTGCCGCCAACCCTGCTCAGGGTGCCAACACTACTACGACTGGCACCAAAGCCAGCACAAGCGTCAACACTGGCAGCTGGAGCAACGGCGTCTGGTCTGGCTCAAACAACCCAGCTGGTGCAGACAACACCACCAACTCTGGTTCCGGCTACACTCCTGAGCCGTCAACCGGTAGCTACAGCGGTAACGCCGACAGCATGAAGAGCAGCTCCAGCAACGTCACCAACGGTATCCAGACATACACTGGCGCTGCCAGCTCAAGCCACGTTTCGCTATTCTCTGTGCTAGCTATTGCCATTGCTGCCTTCATGCTATAAGTCGAATAGTCTGAAGCGATTTGTTTTTTCCTTGTTTAAACTAATGACTGGTGGACGAACGATTGGTTTGGTTTGGTTGCGTTGACCTCCAAACAAACGCTCAGAGCGGCGTTATGCTTCTTGCTTTTTTCATATACTACACCTGCAAGCTCTTTTGCTGTGCATTTTAGTTTTTTCGGCTTCACTTTGGTTTAGGAGGGTTAGTGACCTCGACTGGATTATGGTCAAGACTGAGCATGGACTTGGGTTATTGCGTGGACTATTGGTTGCTGGCACATATTATACCCACAGCATGATGGACTGGATGGATGGTGGGCGAGGGAAAAGCTGCTGGTTTAGCGCATAGATATTGTAGTATAGGAGGAACTAGGCACAAGGGGTGTGATAGGAGCGATGGCTTCATCCTCTTGGTGTACAAATATGATATGTACTTGTTCCACATCTCAGATGGTCTTCTCTACTGTTTCGTTATTGCTAATCAGACAACCTTCTTTGCAGCAGCACTGGTTTATTATGGTCAAATGTTGCTGCCTGATGTTTGCGGGCCATCGTGCGAATAGGCCTCACAGACACACATTGCATTTTCCACGTATTTCTCTTCGTGAGAGTATTACCATGACGATCTGTCACTCAACCACTAGCCTGCAGCAACCATACATCTCGAACTACCCAACCACCATGGCCATCATACCAGATACCCATGTTCTTTTGCGTCAAACCCATACAATATTCTTTCATTCTCGCCATGTGTTTCACTCACACCACGCCCAACAACACACATAAATCACTCCACTTCGAAAAGCAAGCACGTTGCACGCACACGCATATTTATAGCCAACTCTCGCCCACGCGTTTCACCCAACAAAACAAAGCCTGGACATAATTTCAGAACAACTCAAGCTAAAACTCCATAGCTGTCTCACCAGTATCGTCCGACCTAAGATGGTAGTAGTATATTTTGGTGACATGGAGATTGATGGATCGCACTCTTCGAGGCTGTGCAAAACACTCAATACTACTGTACCTGTGTGTAAGGTAGTTGGTGGAGTGGACTATGTCTTACTGTACCGGGCAATTTAGGAATGGCAAGGCTGCTTATATGAGTAATCCTATTACTTGACTGAAGAGCCTTGTAGTGCTGCAAACGGTGTACAGTAGAGCGGATGTTGTTTGCATTCCGCGCCGAAGATATTCCGCTATTTGTATGGTAGGAATTTTACACGAGTAATAATCCTAGGATAGAATACGAGTGGTTTGAACTGCACATGCAAAATCGGGTGCAGGTGGGGTGTGAACTTTTGGAGAAGCGGGATCTGGGAACGATGCTAGCCGGCACGCCAAAGCCGGACGCGTCGACACCCAAGACCGCAAGGTATCACTACCCTTTCTCTTGCGAGTGCACTTCCGGAGACTGAGGAATGGTATGGATACCAACATCGAATCTCAATCCTATTCCTTGCTGCTACAGTAAATTCGTTCTGTACTTGAAAGTCCGCCATCGATTCTGCCTGACAGAGTCAAGCATACGACGAGCGAACCATGCAGTTCACTCAAGTGCGGTTTGGCTGACGCTAAACACTCGATAGGAATAGTCACCCGGCGTGACTGGAGCTCTGCCACGCGTTCCCAGTGGACGGTACACGTCGAACTCCCCTCTTCTGACTGTCATGTCTGCCGAAATGTCTTGCGCAACCACTTGACTTCAAAGGATTCTCACACCATCTCTTAGCCTCGGCAACGACTTTCTACCCATTGGTTACATTAACTATTACACCTACAGTAGATTGCGACGGCATGAACGCTGCCCTGCACAAGACTCGTACACCTGCCAGATTTACGTGTCTGTCTTGCATGTATAGGCGAACAACACAGCCCGAAGTAGGCACCTCCAACCATGATATCCCTTCCCGCTTCCATGATAGAATGCGACACATTCCCTTCCTCCTCGCACCTGTTCTGTCAATTCCACTCTCGTGCTATTATCTACTGGAACGACGCTCGCTTTGGTTACACAACTTCCTATACTCCAATTCCAGTCGTATCACCGTATGTCTAGAGCAACAATTAAACAACCCTCCACACGTATATGCTTCATCACCACAACACTGGATCAGCTTAGCCATACACGTTCAGCTGCTGCAAGAGGACCAGTAGTCTATTCATACTTCATGCCATAAACAACTGCAAACAACCGATAGTGACAAACACCAACAACAATTGCGCTCTTTCAAAATCATCATCAGATCCCACAACCCACTTCAACACCACAGCATAGTAGCAAGCTCAGATACCGAATCTACATCCATAAACTACACCATTCACATTCCACTGACTGGCATTGCAAGCCCATCTACCACCTCTCGCCAACCGCACACCTCACAATGGGTGTATCACCCGGCGTCGTCGTCCTCCTCGCCATCATCGCCGCCGCAAGTTTCACGGCTCTCGCCGCCGCCATGTACCGCGTCTACAGCGTCCGTGGTGCCCCCTCAGACCCCGAGAATGCAGATGGTATGCTCGCTGGCTACAGCAACGAGCAGACTAATTATATGCGCGATGTGAGGTTGCGGGGCCAGCTGCAACAGTGGGGTGTTGCGCCGGCGTTTGAGGAGAGTCAGTGGGCGACGAGGAGTCAGCTTCCACCACCGATTGCGAGTACTGTTATGAGCTATGGCTGATCGATGGAGTCTTCTATCGTTCCTCTTCGAAGGGGAATTGAGATCGCCGTTGTTTAGTCGGTACAAACGGGAGCTGTTGCTATGACTTGATGAATATCTGAAGCCACTAGTAAGAATGCCACGCCCGCCTTCACACCTAAAGACTGCCACCTCACAGCTGGAAAAGACAACCCGCGAAGCATCCGTTGACTCAACCTGAAAATCACATGGACCACAGCAGATACCCAATATCCTACAAGTACGTTGTGCAACACCATCCACAACCCGAAAAACCAGCCAGCGTTAGAAGTCCTTTACCCAGGAACCAAGCCACGATGCTGCCTGACTCATCCCCACTGAAGCGACAACTTGGTAATCGCGACCAAATGCGAGATCCCATTCCACTCGGTACACACTAGCAAAACTAGCGGATCATTACGCCTTCACCACAAACATTAATTCACGACACTAACGACCAACTGGAATAATAGCGGAAGTAAAAACCAACGCGATTACGATTATGATTACGATCACAATGAAGGGTACTTACGATAATAACAAATGAGCTGATGAAAGAAAGGAAGCAAGCACAGCTGGGCAATTTGGCTTTATCTGTAATGCCGAACGAAATTGTTGCTTACGGATATTCACTGCGCCGCACCGGACCACAGCATACGGAGTGGGATGGGATGGGAACTTACCCTAGGCATGGAACGAAACGGAAGGAAGGGAACGAAGATCTAATATCATTATCAAAAGCAATGCTGGCTAATTGGATACGGGAATTGGATAAGGAAATCGGAAAACCAGGGAAGGCAGGAGGGCATGAGAAATGAATAGCAAAAGTAGAGACTTTGATTCGTAATGGTGTACACTAGGTAATTTCCAACACAGTATTCTTTCATATCGAACCGGTTCATCCATAGTCTGTGTACCTTTTTATTGTCGGCGTTTGATAGTCCCAAGACACTTGCTTTCGTTTGCTTGTCTTGCCTGTCTTATCTTGTCGAGTCTTGTTGAGTGTTTGACGTGATAGGACAGACAGCCTGGTGTTGCTTGTGGAACGTGATGACTAGCCGTATCTGCATGTGTCTTGGTTTGGTTCCTTCGTTGTCTCTTTTCTTGGACGGACACTAGTGCTGCGTATGTTACATGCCTTTTGGTACGTGCCGTGTCTAGCCTAGCTTGGTCTTGTATGGCATAACATGACAGTGACCCGTGCGTGGTATTGGTGTTGAGGTGCGGATCGTACGTGCCAGCATTCGGCCGGTGTCAATATACACCTAGGTAGTCATGTCACTTTTCACAGCGTGTGTGTCAAGCCGGGTTGATCCAGTGAACAACTCAGAAGGAGAACTTGACCCAAATCCAGTCCTTCCAATCAAAATTCATCTCCCCTTACCCTCCCCTTTGCATCAACGCCCCTCAAATTCCAGCGTCAAGTCACTATCCTCCCTCAACTTATCCCTCGCAAAAACCCAAATCTCCTTCCAAAACGTAGTCTTCTTAACATCGTCCGGCAACCTCTCCGGGAAATAAATATACGCCTCCCTTATCACCGCCAGTCCCACCACTCCAAAGAACAATAAAAACCTCCGCATTCCATCTTTGCCGAATATGTTTTTCAGAATAGCGAGGTGGGTGGGCGTGACTTGCTCGGGCGGTAAGTTTATTATTTGTGCGAGGCTGCGCCAGAAATGGGTGGGGGGATAGGGGTTGCGCATTGTTGCTGTTGCGGCGGCGAAGTTGCGGAGGCCGAAGGAGGAGTAGCCTATTGCTAGGCCGATTTGGCGGTCGTAGTGGGCGTTTTCGGTTACGAAGGTTGTTTTGGGGCCGGCGTCGGTTTTTGTTAACTGCCAGCCTATGGCTTTTTTGCCGAGGGGGGTGTTTTGGTTGGCTGTTATGCCGAAGAGGAGGGGGCAGACTTTGTGGTATTTGGCTAGGAGCATTGGGAAGAGGGTTTGTGGTTCGGTGCTGCCGGAGGGGGTTGTGCGGTGGAATTGTAGTTCCTTCATGGCGAAGACGGAGCTTAGGAGCGTGCCTACTGGTTCGGCGTTTTCTGGTTGGGTGGGTGCACTTTCCATGAAGACTTTAACGACTGATTGGACGAAGCAGCATAGTGTGAAGGCTCCCAAGTCTGTTATGGTTGCTTGGTTGTTGCTGTCGAGTTGTAATGATCTTGGGAGAAAGGTATTGACCGGTATGTCCTGACCTATGCGTGGTGTCTTCATGCTGAGTGATTTCTGGATGACCTCTTTTATTTGGCTGTTTTTCAGCTTGTTCGTCTCCTTGTCGGCTGCCGTCAATGCGTTGACGCCTCTCATAGCACGTCTGAACTCGCCTGCATTTTCTTTGATGTCCGGGTACTGGTATTTCTTTCTAGGGTCATTACCTTTGGCCTTTTCCATGACGTTAGCCCAGTAGTCGTTTTTGAACTTTTTGATTCTCTCGTAGAGCTCGAGGTATTCCTCGTGAGTTCGTTGGACCTGCTCAGGACTTCCTCCCGCTTGTTCAGCTCTCTGTTTAGCCTGCTCGGCTTGCTGCTGTCGACTGACCTCCGCCTTTTGTCTTTCGGCCTCTGCTTTTTGATGGTCAGCTTCTTGCTTCTGTTGGTCCACTTCCTGTCTTTGGCGTTCTTCTTCCTGCTTTCGTCGATCATCATCCTTCTTCTTCGCTTCTGCTGCTACCCTTACCCTCTCTTGCTCTTCACGTTCCTTTTGCTCACGCTGCTTTCGCAATGCCTCTTCCTTCTCCCTAACTAAACGTTCCTGTTCTTCACGGATTTTACGGTCACGCTCAGCTTTAGCTTGCGCCTCAGCCTCTCTTCGAAGTCGCTCCTCTTCTTCCCGCCTCCGCCGTTCCTCTTCCTGCTCCATCACCCAGCGCTCCAGACATGCTTCAGCCTCTCTCCGTAGCATGTCTCGGTTTTGATTGGCTTGCTCCAAGGCATCTCGAGTTTGCCGAAACAACGTATTATCTAGTTGATCTATACCTTCACTGTGGAGTTTGCGTTTATGCACATGTAGGTCTTGCTGCTCCTTATCCTGAATGCGAAGCTTTGTCATCGCCTGCTCCAGTTCGATTTCAAGTGGATGCATTTTGAGAAGTTGTCTTCGAGGTGAGTCAGTCCTCGAAGGGCTGTAAAAGCCATTTGACCGCGGTGACTCTGCTTGTGTCATTTTCAGTCAATTCAGATCCCGGCCCAGCAGGTTGTTTTATGGTTGGAAGTAGTTAAAATGGCCAAAAGCAAAGAGAACAGTTCTTAAGCGCGACAGTGATCTGGCCCTAAATCCTATCAGTCGGACAATTGTTTGCGACAGGTGGATGATGGTGAAAGATTGACTGAATGCGACGCGACTGAAGGTCCGTGAATGTGAATATCGACTTTGACGCTAAGCCAAAGAGAGAAATGTAAAGTGATCAAAGTCAATAAATCAAAGAATTGCCAGTGACGACGCTGATTCCAGAGTGCTTCAGCTTTTGATATCAGAGGCTTGAGAGATCAGTTGTTGTAGTCAGAGCCTGGCAAGAGGCCCCTTCGAGTTCACCTTGCTAGCATTCCCCGCCGATATCTAAACATCGTGAAGCAATAGCTAGCAGAGTGCGAGGGCTCTCAGGCAGTTACAACTACACACAGCTGCAGTTGTAAGAACCTGTTAAGCACGATCCAGCGTGCTGGTACTTGTTTAACGATAGTCGATTGAAATTCTTGTCGTTGAATTATGCAGATCAGTTCCGTTCCGAGACGTATGGTAAGTTAGAGATAATCGAAGCTGAATGGACAAGAATCTGAAAGAGTATCGGTTCCAGCGGGTGCTTGGCACCTTTGCATTCCACGCTTGCACGCTTAGGCAGGTTTCATAGTGCGCTAAGCACTGATACCGCTGCAAATGGGCTCCTGAGGCTTCGAGTTTTGTGTTGGAGAGGCTCCTGAGGCCCGCTGAGGCAAAGCACGAAGCCACACCGGAACATGAAAAGACCGTTCAGATGTCTGCCCAGATGGACAGAGTGCCACAACGATGTCCACCACTGACGGCAACCACCTTGCTCGATCCCTCGAACAAGTGCACTAGGCCTACTGGAGCCGACACATGGATCTAATTCTTCGGTGTATTCCACATCCCTCCCGCAAAACGTCTTAGGTTAGAAACAAGCGTTGTAACTTTCGATCAGCAACGAGACGAGGAGGGCAGAGGCCAGTCGTGGTGGTAGCACAAGACGAGTAGGAGCACACTCCCTACTGCCTACTAAACCTTCGTCTGACGTGCTGTTGCTCCGCACTGCGCTTGCACATCCATGGCCAAAAGTCGTTCGTTGCAGAGCAGAAAGGACAGTCTTGGGGGTGCATGACAATAATAATAATCTTTTACATCAGTCGTCACCTCTCTGCCTCAACCCTCATTTTCTTCACTCCTCGTTCTTCATCAACTCTCAATCCCTGATTTGCTCCCATCCTTCCTTCCTTCTACTGGTGTACTGGTCTACTCCTACCAATCCTTCCGAGCTTTGAGAGTCACTCCCTAGCCAGATTCATACCTGCCAGTCCTTCGTGGTGCAGTCGCACTGTCCGCCAGTTATCCACTCCTAAGTCACATCCTGCTCGACACAATTATACCACAAATACCAACTTTTTTGTCAGAGCATTCACCGCCTACAGACAGGACAACAGCAGCATTGTCGCATCACTCTTATCAGACAAATCGCAATTCAGATTCTATCCTCATTGGGATACCTGGGTACGAATTCTGCATCTCCTGAGATTTCTGCGCTGGAGAGTGCACAGATACGAGGAGTGAAGAAAATGAGGGTTGAGGCAGAGAGGTGACGACTGATGT
>Ga0073774_1000359_pt1 | contig 11804 bp, 19 predicted proteins | sample InSIn5gowninarea_FD_77487 | JGI IMG/M metagenome (GOLD analysis project Ga0073774, IMG submission 77487) | Clean room microbial communities from NASA Spacecraft Assembly Facility at Jet Propulsion Laboratory, Pasadena, California, USA -... ... | reverse complement strand
TGCAAGAAGTAAAGTTGATGCAGTCAACCGCATGCGCGATCGACTCGAATACAATGGCCGTGCGAGAGCAGAATTCCAAAAGAATACGCAACAAAAGCCAAATTGGACAGAATTTGTTCCCGGATTGCCAGAAGATGAACAGAGTGAAGAAGTGAGGACGGAATCTAAAGAACAAGAAACAAAAAAGATTGAAAAAAGAAGAGATTTGAAAGAGAAGCCGTTAGGAAGAAAAAGACTGTTTGATCGGATCAAGTCTTGGAGAATACGTCGGCCTTCGGGTGTTGTGGGACGTTTATCACGTCGATTGAAATCCCTTACACCCGATGCAACTAATACACCTATTGTAGAAATGGAAACCATCGATACACCTATTAGCTCACCTGCTCTTCGACCCAAAACCTCAGCAACCAACAAGGGTCATCTTTCGTCAGGCTCTAATACGCCTAGTAGTAGTCAATCTGGTGCTGTGCTTGGTAAATCGCCCCTATCTCCCCTCCATGCCCCTATCGTTTCTAGACCTACATTCCCAAGCATCAAGGATTTTGATATTATTAAACCCATCAGTAAAGGTGCATTTGGTTCTGTTTTTTTGGCTAAGAAGAGAACAACTGGGGATTATTATGCCATTAAATTTCTAAAAAAATCAGATATGATTGCCAAGAATCAAGTAACAAATGTGAAGGCAGAGAGAATGATACTGATGTCACAAACGGATAGTCCATTTGTCACCAAACTGTATTATACTTTTCAGTCCAAGGATTACTTGTATCTTGTTCTCGAATATCTTAACGGAGGTGATTGTTCAGCACTTATAAAGGTCATTGGTAGCTTACCTGAAGACTGGGCACGTAATTACTTGGCTGAAGTAACGCTTGGATTAGAGTATTTGCAAAGTAAAAATATCATTCACCGGTAAGAGCACACAATGTGGTGTAAAAAAAGAACATTTTGCTAATCTATTGTTTTATACAGTGATTTGAAGCCAGATAATCTATTGATTGATCAAAATGGACATTTGAAGTTGACAGATTTTGGCTTATCACGAATCGGATTTTTGGATCGTCGTGTAAGAGATGAATTAACAACTACTTATCACGATCGCGAACAACCTACATCTCCTGCGCCATCAAGGTCAGGAACTCCACCTCAATCACCAGCAGATCAACCTTCAACACCTACTGGTACTGTCTATCGACATTCTTATTTTAGCTTATTGTTTGATCAACCCTATTCTGGAATGAGCACGCCTTCTGGTGGCAACAATCCAACAGCAAGTGAAAGTACTTTTGTAAATCAAGGTTCAACTGAAGCTCGTAATCACCGTCGACATTTATCTGCTGCACTTTCTGAGTCACTAAACACATGCAATTTTGGAAAGTCTGAAAAGGCTTCAAAAGAAAAAAGCAATACTAATCCACGTCAAGCTGTTGGTACTCCTGATTACTTAGCACCTGAGAGTATTCTGGGAACAGGTCAGGATTCCATGGTAGATTGGGTAAGTACACATTTCTTTTGTGTATATCTATACTGAATGCTTTTTAGTGGGCTCTTGGTGTCATCTGTTACGAATTTTTGTACGGTATTCCACCTTTTCATGCAGATACACCTGATAAAGTATTTGAAAACATACTTTCTTGTCGCATTGATTGGCATGAGGATGTGATCGAGATATCGCCTGAAGCTCGAGATTTTATGGAAAGGCTTATGACACTTGACCCGACTAAACGACTCGGATATAATGGCGCAGAAGAAGTAAAGCAACATCCTTTCTTTAAAAGTATCAAGTGGGACACTCTCTTGACAGAGGCCCCTTCTTTTATCCCGCAACCTGCTGGAATGGAGGATACAGACTATTTTGATTCACGTGGTGCTACTATGCAGATTATACCAGATGAGGCCACGGCGATTGACCAACTCGATGAATCGGCCAAGGCCCAAGTGGAGCAGGCCAAGGCTATTATTAGAGAACAAAATCCTGAGAATATTTTACCAGTGTCAAACAAAAAAAAGCAGCAACATCATCGCAAGGAAAAGACCAATTCATTAAATCAACAAAAGAGTGAGAATATGGATGACAATGACTCAGAAGACACAGAATTTGGAACATTCATGTACAAAAATCTGCCAGTGTTAGAAAAGGCGAATGAAGATGTGATTCGTAAAATAAGAAACGATAGTATATCTATTAATCATGATGCTACAAACAATTCCTCCTCTTCCAAACATAACTTTTCTCCCAAATGCAAAAGCAGCCCCTTGAGCGATACTTCCTCTGGGCATCAAGGTTCGTCACAATCTCCCTCTATACCTGGTACTCCAATGTCTACATCTCCGTCTGTATCATCTAAACCAAGTGTTATTCCAGTCACTGGACGCAGGCATGGTGACTCTACTTTGCCTTATATACCCACAAAAATGTCAGACATGTACTCAAAGCATACCCCTCTTCCACGATCTCGATCTGCTTCTACGCCTTCTATTGATCATACCAAAGTGGTTTCTTCAGCAGTAGCAGCAGTTGTGACAGGTGTATCTGGAAGTAACAGCTCACCTAGTCCTCGAACAAACCAATACCATAAATCTGAACATCATCACCACCGTTACCATTCACATGAAGACTCGGATATGTCTGTTTACAGATCACCCTTTGGAAGACTGGAGCGACAATTGTCAGTTAATAGCAATAAGACCAAACATGATTATAGTAGGAATAGGCCTTTATCATGTTTAATTGCTGATGATAATCCTATCAGTTGTAAAATCATTGAAACCATTCTTCAAATGCTTCATTGTCATTGTGTGATTGTTCGAAATGGAGCACAAGCTATTCGTTCTGCGATGAGCGATGTACGTTATGATATTATTTTTTTAGATATTCGTATGCCAATTAGTAAGTTTATTTATTATATATGTATTTATAGTTAATAACACTTTTTAAAAATTAGTTGATGGTGAATCAGCAGCAAGAATGATAAAGTCAACAAACAATAGTAATAGAGATACCCCAATTATTGCAGTAACAGCTTATGAACGTACAGTTCAATTAGCAGGTGCATTTGATGATATTTTAAGTAAACCTGTTACAAAAGACATTATATCACAAAGATTAAAGCAGTTTTGTAAAAATGGAGAGCCATCAACAGCTACCATTCATCCTTTAAAAACACCCGTTTAAATAAATAAATAAAAAAATAAACTACAATACTTTATTATTACAAACAAGGCCTTTGCCATATATTGACTCTTCCTCTTTTATCCGTTGTCACAATTGCATCTTCTCTAAAATAAACACCTACACACGGATCACTGTGAATTGTTTTGATGACTGTGGGCTGTAGAAAAGCTACTTGGGTTTTTGCAAGTACGGGATGTATGATGGGTCCTTTATCTTGTATAGTTGCTAATATACTGGACAAGGGTGGTGAACTGACAGAAGAAACAGATGTGCCTCTATTTCTATTTCCTGGTTTCTATTTATATTTCTTTTTTAAAATGTCATTCTTTTTGCTGATAAGAGTTTTTACCGTTTTAGGTCTATGCAATGTATTTACAGAAAAGTCCCACAAAATCAACTTGGCGTCTTCTCCTACACTAGCAAAACGATAGACTTTTTCATCACACTTCCAAGGATCAAATGCGACACTTCTCACCTAAAAACCTGCTTAATATTTTTTTTTGTGTTTTTTACTGCTTTATTACCCATGAATGATGCCCCTGACATCTAGCAATAATTCTCTGTTCCTTAAAAGCCCAAATGGTAACAAGATCATCTTGGCCCCCAGTCTATAAAAAGTTAGCTATGAATAACAGTAATAATAAAAGATTTACAAGAATGTATCTTCCATCAGGACTCCAAGCAACACAAAATAAACCGCCATAATAAGATTCATAAACATCATTTATAGTTTCATGTAAAATATTGACTATGCGTAATAAGCCATCAAGACCAACAATAGCCACATGCTGACAATCAGGTGAAAAAGCAAAAGCTGGGATATTTAATTAGTAACAATAACCAAAAGTTTCCTTTAGAGCTACCTGTAATAGATCTATGCGATAATTTCCAATGAGAAACAGGATTACATTTAACTGCTATCTTTGGAGTATGTTTTGATATTTTAAACAAGTATTTTTCTTTTATGTCAGATATCGAATCAGGGTGGAACACTTCATCTTCTTTATCTTTATCAAATAACATGATACTTCCATCTTGAAAAGAAGCCATGAATATACTCTCATGTCCTGGTAACCATTTAATCATTGTAATCGGAGATGAATTCATAATTCCCTATATTCTCTCTGTTAACACATTATATTTGTATATGCAAAGTATATAGTTACGCCTTTATTGATTCTACCATATTTATTACATAATGGATCAAACCAAATAATATCACCCGATGTAAACCCAATGATAAGATCTAGTTGATCCGCCGCCCTTGTTAACAAATTCACATCATGTGAAGTAGGGCACGCTCTTGTGAATACCGTTCTTGATAATGGTTCCTATATTCTTAATAAGTTCCACATTACTTGTAAATTAAATTGAACTAACCTTTGGATTTCCGGAAGCATCCATCCAGATAAAACTAGTACCACAATTATAAAATAGGTTGGTATCATCATTTGTTCTTGACATTAATATCTTTGCAAGTTGATCATTTGTTATAATTTTCTGTACAAAGCTAGAATTGGTCTTTGTGATATTTGTCTTGGGTTTTCTTGAATGATGGTGTTTACTGTGATTTCTAGTCAAGAATGATAGCTTGGGTGTAGAGCCCACACTGAAATCATCTTCTGGAATTGTTGGGATAATAGAATGGTTTTTGTTACAGCTTGAAGAGGAACTTGAAGGCGTTGTACCAAAAACATTGTATTCTTCATCCGAGTCCGTATTAGAAGATGCATTATGACTAAACATACGTCTGAAGTTTCGTGCACCAGGCTGTGCTTCATAACGCTGAAGGTTAGTTGTTGTTTCTTTATATTTAATGGATACTAGGCTTGCTGAAGTGCCTACTGTATAAAGAGGCTGTAAAGAATTGATAAAGATAGAATGCATTAGTGTATAGGCTCCCTCAGGGGTATTGAATCCTCGACAGTCATGATCTGGTGTGCTTGGTGGATATGAAGGAAGTAAAAGTGTATTAGAAAGACTTCCATCACCAGTAGAATGTCTTCTTGTTAAAAAATTTGTAACTCCATGTGAGGTCGACTACACAAAAAATGTTTAGCTCTCACCTTTCAATAGTATATATTAGCATGCTTACATTGTCGACCATATATTGCTTTCTTGCGTTGTTGTTTTACAAATTCAGGATTATTGCAAAAGGAAAAAGAAAAAAAAGAGAGAGAAAAAGATGCACTGGAACAAAAAGAATAGGGAACTTCTATAAATGGAAACTCTTTATTTTATTGGAAAATAAAAGCTCAGAGAAAAGTTGTCCCTTTTTTTCTTTTTCTTTTTTTTTTTTTCTTCTATTGTGTAAAAGGGCAGGATGTCAAATGATCAAGCGGTTCACGATCCTGCGTTGTTTATTAATTCAACTATAAATTCAATTTACGAACTTGTTGAAGCTATTCCTGGTTCTCACTTGGCCATTTCTTACTTGAAAAACGCTTATCAAAATGATCCATTTCGTGTTGCTCTTGAACTCTTTTTAGTCTTTTTTGCCATGAAGTATATGTTTTCTAGAAAATATAAACCTAATGATAATAATGTGGTATTGACTGAAAAGGTAGAAATTAACAAAAAGGATACTGAAGAGAGGTGCTTATCCAAATGAATTATAGGAAATTGACGACCTTGTTGAAGAATGGCAACCTGAACCACTGGCACCCAAACTTACTTCTTATGACCGCTTTAATCTTGAAAAAATACCTGTTCTTAATGGACCTCAATCTGTTAAGGCTAAAATTGCTGGATATAGCAAACCCTTAATGAACTTGGCTACTTCTAATTTTTTAAACCTCATTGCCTCGGAACAAATCCGTACAAAAGCGATTGATACTTTACGAAACTATGGTGTTGGCTCTTGTGGTCCTCCAGGTTTTTATGGTACAATTGATGTTCATATGGATTTGGAGCGTGATATTGCACATTTTCTTGGTACGGATGATGCTATTATTTATGCTCAAGGATTTTCTACTATTTCTTCAGTTATCCCTGCCTTTGCCAAGCGTGGTGATTATTTAGTAGTGTAAGCTTTTTATTGTCGTTAACATGACGCTCATTGTTTTCTATTAGTGATGATGGAGTTAGTTTTGCAGTTCAAAAAGGCATTCAAATTTCTCGTTCGATTGTGCGCTTTTATAAACATAACGACATGGAAGATTTAGAAAGAGTTTTAAGTGATATTCAGTCTGAGCATATAAAAGTAAGATGACAAAACCGTAAGGTATTTTTTGCTAAGGTGTATCTGTGTGTGTAGCATAAAAAGCGCCTTACTCGTCGCTTTATTGTAACAGAAGGTCTTTTCGCTAACTTTGGTGATATTGCTCCTCTAGATAAATTGGTAACTGAATTATATTGTAGAAATCTCTCTTTGTTTTACTCATCCATTCTTCAAAAGGTTGAGCTCAAAAAGAAATTCAAATATCGCTTAATATTAGATGAATCTCAATCCATTGGTGTTCTAGGCAACCGTGGTGCAGGTTTAACCGACTTGTACAACATTGATGTAACTTAAACTTGTAAGCTTCCCAGTTTACTAAAAGATGCAAATATAGGCAAAGGAAATTGACATGATCGTTGGTTCGTTAGCCAACGCACTTTGTGGTTCAGGTGGTTTTTGTGCTGGTAGCGTTGAAGTCGTAGATCATCAACGTCTTTCAGGCAGTGCTTACTGTTTTTCTGCTTCCATGCCAGCCATGCTTGCTGTCTCTGCTTCCGAGGCCTTTCGTATCATTGAACAACAACCTTCGATCATCAAGGAACTAGCCGAACGGTCATCCTCCTTTCGTCAAGTATTATCTCATAAATCACTAGAACCCTTTATTTATCTTGAATCATCTGATATCAATTCGCCCTCTCCTTTCTTTCATATTCGCATTAAAGAATCATTCCTTCAGCAATTGCCCTTGGCGACAGTGAATCGTGAAACTGAGGAACGCTTACTGCAGGATGTCGTAGATGAATGTGCTTTACAAGGAGTATTGGTGACCCGTGCAAAATATGTTTATGAACAAGAGCTGAACTGTCCTAAAGCAAGTATCAAAATTCACACAACCACTGGACTTACCAAGAAGGAAAATGACAAGGCTGCAAATATTGTTAAAGTAGCCATTATAAAGATCTTTAGTAAATGGAGAAAATAAAAAAAAAAAAACCTGTTATTTATTTAAATAACACTTGTGCTTCTCTTTCCATTAAAGCTCGAGTTTCTTCGTCTAAACCTTTTGACCAACCTGTGGTTGGGCTTGAAAGCCACTCTTGCCACTTTGATTCTTTTCGTTCAGCAGGTTTTAGATGAGGACGAATAAAGACATCCTCTGAACCAACGATATAATACATATGGTAACTACTCTGGTCAATTTTGTACTGAAGTTTAGATCGTACAAAGATTCTATTTAAATGCTCGTCTTGGGGTCTTAAATTACTAGAGAAAAAGATCAGAAGCGAGCTACAATCAAGGATGTATCTAATTTATATACCGGCGTAGGAACGAAGGCTTCATTTGTGATGGATCGACACCATCAGTTGTGTTTACCCAATCCATATAGCTTGCAACATAATCCTCATATTTGTCCTCAGCTGTTGGCTCCATCATGTAGTCATCTTTACCAATTAATTGGATGGTCATGTATTGTGATTGATTATCCTGTAATGAATATTAATAAAATAAAATCATATATGGTATATGTCTAGTTACGAAATTAATCTTGTAAAGGTTATCGGACGAACCAGCAATGTCTTCAGCTCTTAAGCGATACACGGCCAATGTTCTAGGTGACATAGATTCCAGTCCTTTGTCACATTTAAATAATCGAATGAGTTCAACAGACTTGGGATCGGTAATAATAGCTTGAATCTATGTGCAGTCTGTTTAATGCCTCTTATTCTACATGTATGCATGTACAATTACCTGCTTAATCATTGTATGAACAAGTTTGTCAATAGTAAATAAAAGATACGCATCTGTCACGAATATGTAACGTGTATATTCTTCAAATAGTGTTTGATCAATGTCACCGTCAAAGAATTTGTCAATTAATTCCAATATAGCATGATAATATCCTTTAGACAATTCCACATCTAACATACAACGTAAGCGCCAAGTGAAAATAATCCGTTTTCATTTTTTTTCTTTCTTTACCATCGTAACGAGTACTATAGAGTCCAAGATCAAGTGCTACTTTATTTACACGTTTACCCATCTTTGGATTTTTCACCATTTCATTGTTCATCGCCTTTAACTTTTCTAATCTTTCATAGAGCATCTATAATCCAGTAGTTTAGAACAATACAGCACGATAAAAAAAAACTTACCTGGTAAAGTCTAAAGAAACAATAGAAAGTCGTGTTACAAAAGAAACTGTATAAACTTCGCTTCTTGACACCACCGGGTGCAATAACAGCAGCGGCAGCAGCAAACAGGTTACTCTCGCTCTCGTCTAAAGAGACATTTTCCACTTGCTCTATCAAAGAAGGGGATCCTTGTTGCTCGTTTGACTCTACTTGTTGTTTTGTCAAAACATCACGCAATAAATCCATGGTATGGTCGTCTTCCTGCTTGCCATTCTTGATTGGTGTTCTTTTACTTCTTGATCGATCCGTTTCAGATTCATCAGTGTTAGTTGAGTGATTATCATCTTCATCATCCATCACTTCATCCTCATCTACTGTCTCGTTCTTATACTGCATAGTATCATCTTCTGAAACGACATTCTCTACTTGGAAACAAAGAGGGATAAAGGCTTGAATAAACAGGCGAATCTTTTCACGATCACTGTTTGTATAACCCGACTGTCTGTCAACAAAAGAATAAATCACACGAGTGACATCCTTGAAGAGCTCTTGATCTTTGAAATCAAATCTGAATTGATAATTCTTCTTCTTTGTCTTTTCCTCCAAAGACTTCTTTTTCTTCTTTTCTTGTAAAATATTTTCAATCTCACCCACAAGTGCCTTGGGTGCCATGGCTTTTCTATCATTACTTTTAAATGTAATGCCTTGATAATCTAATGCACGATAAAAGTTCTTTGCATCCAATTCTCTCCATACTTTATTCCATTTGCGCTATTTTTTTTTGGTAAATTTTTGTTTATTACAGCTTGCATTATTCTCATGTACCTGTGCTCGTTTCCATTCTTCATCCTTTTGCTTTAATCGTCGTAAGAGAATAGGAACAACCTGTGCAGGATTTGAATATAGCAATTCAATAATCTCGAGCCCTCTTTCTTTATCATAAATCTTTTTGATGATGCGCTCATAGATTGTCACTGACTGTCCACCTAATCCCGGTCTCAGCCTAAAGTTGCTCTTCTCCTCTGGTGTCATTTGTTCAATGCGATGGGCAATAGGTTCTAAAAGAGCGATCACATTCAAGTTGGCATCAATGTTCATATTATAATCATATCTCTCTTCTTCACAACGATGCATTGCTTCTTCATATTGACTCTTTTTAGATGCAACAAATCCATCTTCTTCACTGGCCCAGATCGGATGAGATACATATTCATCGTTCAATACTTCCCAACACAATTGATCTCTACCAGAACAAGGTTGATTTTGCCACTTTTTAATTTTTTTTTAGTTTTTTAATGCTTTCTTTAACTTTCATTTTCTTTGAAGGAGGGGGGGGGCATACTTTACCTCTTTAGGAACAACACGATAACTGGGACTTTCATGAGGATTACCTGTTGTTTGACACGTATTCAGATCAGGTTTTGGAATCGTATTCGCCGGTTTCTCAATTGGATGCTCTTTGGGTTCATATCCAATCATGCTTTTAAACCAGCTAAACAATTCTCGATTATTACCAATAAAGATGGCAATTTGATTCACCAATGTATCCAAATCCACAATTTGTTGCGTATACAAGTTGAGTGTCTTGAGAAATTCTTCGTATGATGGTTTATTACCGATATGTTTACGAATCCGTTCAAACAGTTCGATTTCTTCTGCAGAAACAGAGGGTCTGGCTGGGTCGAAATTGGAAAAACTGAATGGGTCTCCTCCGTTTGATTTATATTTAGGCCTTTTGGTTGACTAATATATCATGATAAGCACATGCGTTTCCATCACATCAACCGTGAGACTTACCTGGTTAGTTCGTTTCTTTTTACCAGGCGGAAGTAAACTTGAATGATGGCCAGATAAAGCACCCAATGGACCTCGTTTGGACCCACTGGACGATATCGAATCAAATAAGCTGCTAGCTGATTGTCCGGTGATGTCTGGTAAAAACTGTTTAAACTCTTCCAATAAATCGGGTGCACCATTGAATAGATATTGAACATGCGTATAAACCTACAAATGAGTTATTATATACTTTTCATTTGCTGGTTATTTTACTTCTTGAATAGGTCGATTGTCTTTTTGATAAGTTTGAAGAATTTCAAGAAATTGTTTATATGTATCAGGATCATGAGCGTATCGATTCTATATACTGTAGTTTAAAGATCAAGTATGGCCATAGTACAACTTAAAAAGTACCTTAATTCTGTTTACGTAATTAATAGCATGATTAAATTCCAATGGCGATTCATCATCATCTCCAATTGACCTTGAAGGACTGCTATGACGAGGAGGAATCGAAACTGGTTGTGGTGGAAGTGAAGGCTGAGGTGGAGGAGGAGGAGGGGCTTGTTGTTGTTGTGGTGGTGGAGGGGGTGGTGGAGGAGCTACGATAGTTGAAGGGCGATAAGAAGGCATCATACCTTGAGGTACTGCAGGTGCAGTAGATGGCATTGGGTGAGGTGGAGGAGGATGCATATGACTATAAGGGTAATAAGCTTGTGGTGGAGGAGGGTGAGGAACATGGTGATGATGAGGGTGGTGATGTTGTTGAGGTGCATGTGTGTCTTGATCTAAATGTAAACGTTTTCCTGTTGTAGTTGTAACACCGCTCGGTGTCGTGACTGTAATAAGATCAGGCTCACGAGGGTCAGTAGAACATTCAATACGATAACCTGGTGGTAAAAATGTATTGAATCCAGAAATAAGTGTTGGATGACCCTTAAATAAAGCAGATACACGTTCAATAACACCTGGGGTATCAATTCTAGAAGAGTTTTAGTCAAATATAAAATATCGTGTGTTTAGTAATTTACGCTTGACTCTTAAAGTCCTTCATGATATCCAAAAATCGATTATAAACATCCGGTTGATCAGAAAATCTTACTTTGACTTGATCAAGATAGGTCAGTGCATCTCTTACATTCAACGGCCTGTATCCTCCTCCTCCAGTATTAGTTTGAGGAGAACTTGCGGGTACTGGCGGATTGGCTGCGAGTGGTGGTGGAACAGGTGCACAGACTACACTACTAGGTCGACGTTCTGCAAAGGGAGGAGTTGAAGTACGCGAAGGAAGAATAGAAGGTGGAAGTAGCACGGTTGGTTCCGGTGCAAGTGAACTAGGAGGTGGTAAGGTCGTATGTTGTGATGCTGCATTAAAAGTAGAAGGTGAAGCGCTACGTGGAGGTGAGAGAATAGAAGGTAGCTCTGTTACTCTAGGTGGTGGTGGTAAAGATCCAGAGTTAGTGGTATTCGTCAGTGGCAAATTAGGTGGTGGTAGATGATGAGTATATGGAGACATTGTAGGTGCAGACGTTGTTTGAGTAGTACTCGAAGGAGAGCTATT
>Ga0073774_1000355_pt1 | contig 11854 bp, 11 predicted proteins | sample InSIn5gowninarea_FD_77487 | JGI IMG/M metagenome (GOLD analysis project Ga0073774, IMG submission 77487) | Clean room microbial communities from NASA Spacecraft Assembly Facility at Jet Propulsion Laboratory, Pasadena, California, USA -... ... | reverse complement strand
TAACATAACCTCGCCTAGAACCACACAACAGAATGATCACATCACAGCGCGATCACGAACCACCCGCGGCGTCGCTGTACCCGCCTCAGCCTCAATTCAACGCACATCCTCAGCAGCATCTGGCCAACGATCGATTCGCCTCACTGTTAAAGCACCCCCCAGTAAACTTCGAGCCGTCACAATGGGCTCTCAATCGCCGGAAGTCGAGAAACGACCAAGCAGCAGCGCGAGTCGGAGCAGCAATAGCAACAGCAAGAGCAGAGAAACACTTTCGCGAGGTTCCAAAAACAGACCTGCCATTATCGAAAGAGAGGAAGATGATGACGAGATGGACGTAGATTTAGATGAAGAAGTCGTGCGACCCACATCACGAGCCAGATCAAGCGCTTCAAATGCAATCACTGCTCCGACTCCACCAGCAGCGAAGCCGAGCTTGACCTTCCGAATTCCTAAGAAGCCAGGAACGGAGACGAAAAAGCCTACGCCGGAACAAGTCCTCAAAGCCACGCCTATGATCACAGCAGTCGAAGACAAAGAGTCGACAATGACATCCGACGATGAAGTACTCTCCGAACTCGACGACGAAGAGATTGGAAGACGAGAAGACGAAGACGAAGGACAAGACTCTGATGAGGATTCCGAAGAAGACGACGAAGACGATGAAGACCAAGAAGAAGAAGAAGCAGAAGCTGATTCCTCCTCCGACCAAGAAATGACATCACAGCCCTCCGCCCTCGACCAACTCGCTGCCGCAGCCAACGAGAGCGACTCCGACCTCGACACCTCCCAAACCGGGACACCTGACCCTTCCAAGCTGACTCGACGACAACGTGGCGCACCTGATGACACACTCCTCGCACTTTCCAACGAAGCCACGAAGAAGAAATTCCTCACGGCCGAACAAGTGACCATGCGCAAAGCGGAAATGGCACGGCGACGCAAAGATCTGAGTGAGAAGCGAGCGCAGGATGAAAAGGAAGATACGTTGAAGAGACTGTTGACGAAGCAGCCAAGTAAGAAGAAGGGAGGGGTCAGAGAGAGGGGGGATGAGGAGGTCGATCAGATTGATGAGGATGGCGAGGTTGTCAAGTTTAAGGCAAAGGCGGGCTGGGTGAGAAGTGTGAATGGAATCGAGGGGACGAGGGTTGGGGTGCCGGCGGAGTGGTTAGAAGGGCCGTGTGGGAGAGTATTTGAGGGAATCAGAGGAAAGGTCGAGGGGTTGAGAGTTGTGGGAGGGACGAGGTTGGTGCAGGAGGTTGAGTGATTTGGTGATAGTCGGGCGACATCTTAGTAAGATGCTGGGAGTAATGAGATATTCGACCACTAGAACACGGCTCGAAAGTCCTTCAGAGAGAGCAGATTTTCAAGCAACCAGTTGAAGGAAAACTACAGTCTCCATTCTCATCTAGCTGTCGATCCGTGGTATGAAACATGGTCACGCTTCACGCTCGTTCCGGGTCACTGCAGGATACCCAAGCTCAGTCCAGTTCGGGGTTAGAAAGAGAGCTAAGAGGAATCTCAAGTGTTTCATTCCAGCTTGGTGACAAATAGCGCTGAGGAAGTAGACTAGATTTAGATACGTGGTTGTTTCGCAATCCTAAAAGGTACTAAAGTAGAATCTGTGTAGCATAATATGGATATTTCCCTTTGACGCTAGCAAGATGTGCACATCAGACATCTCAAGATTTAGAAAACAGATAGGTAATTTGTGCACAGTTTAGAGGAAAAGAATTGCAAACAATCAAGGAAATAGCGTAACTGCAAACAGGCGGGCAGCATTACGAACCTCAAGTATATGGCTGTCTTTGTGTTGGGCGTAAGACTCTTGCTCTATTGTTCTTTTTGATACCTGTTCTCGATAGTTTTGGCTATTCAGAAACATTCGACCCTGCTCTGCCGTAGCTCGTTTGGCACGGCTGGCTGCAATTTCTTTCCCAGTCCAGGGTGTCTTTTGCAAGCAGTCACTTTTGAACAATGGTTCCTCGGTACCGTCAGCAGTAGCACTGTGCTCAGTCCACCCTTTTCGCCCGCCAAATCACGGCATGATTTTCGGCCGAATCGCGATCGCGATCGTGATTGTTGTCCAGCACTAATGATGGAACAGCTAGTTGAGAAAAAAAAAGGTCAGCCAAGAAAACTCACTCAGCAGCGAGGGAACGACAAGGACAAAGACTCACCCTGATATACTGCTCACAAAAGACCACTCCCAACTTCTCCGCCGTCTCCATGACCACGCCATCATTCTGACTCCCCGTCGGCGCAGCGATATACTCACACCCGCTCTGCGCCGCTCGGAACACATTGTCGATGAACGGGAAAAACGCATCGCTACTGCACACCACGCCCTTGATGCCCTTCAACCACTCCTCTCGCTCCTGCTCCGCGAAAATCTTCGGCACAACCTCAAAGTTCTTCTCCCAGTCGTCCAGCTCAATGCCGTTCTTCGGCACAGAGCCGCTGCACAGCATGTCGAGCGCGTTGGCCTTGTCGGGTCGCTTGGTGCCTTTGCGCCATTGAATGTCCAGCGCGCGCGGGTGAAAGCGCATGTGGAAGTTGTCTGCTTTGGAGCCGGCAAGGCGCGTGCAGTGGATGCGTGATTGTTGGCCTGCACCCAGTCCGACTACTTGGCCACGAGCGGCAAAGCAGACGGAGTTGGACTGCGTGTACTTTAGCGCGATGGTTGCGACGGTCAGATCGCGCTTTGCGTCGTCGGTGAGGCCTTTGTCCTTGCATGTCATGACGGCATTGAAACTCTCGTTGGGCGTGATCAGAGCGTCATTGCGGCCTTGTTCTAGGTGGACGCCGTAGACGGAGCGGGATTCTCGGGGGGGAGGAACGTAGGTAGGTGACATTTGCAGGACGAGGTATTTGCCGCCTTTCTTCTTGGAGAGGATGTCGAGGGCGATTTGGGAGTAGGAAGGGGCGATGACGCCGTCGGACACTTCGCGGGAGATGATCTTGGCGGTCGGCTCGTCGACTTCGGAGGATAGGGCGATGAAGTCGCCGAAAGCGGACATGCGGTCGGCGCCGCGGGCGCGAGCGTAGGCTTGGGCCAGAGGGGAGGATTCGATGTTGGCAATGTCGTCGACCTGAGAAAATTTTAGCCTGAATTTATAGAGGTCGATGTAGAGCTGTGGATTGATATCACGGGCCTACCATGCAGACTTTGCGCTCGGTCTCGTTCAGAGGCACGGCCACAGCAGCACCAGCTGGAGAAACGTGCTTGAAACTTGCAGCGGCAGGCAAATCTAGAGCACTGCTGAGCTCCTTGACCAGCTGCCATGCGTTCAAAGCATCGAGGAGGTTAACGTAACCAGGTGCGCCGCACAATACCTTGAAAGGCAGTTCACCGTCTTTGACGTAAGCTGATGCTGGCTTTTGATGAGGGTTGATACCGTATCTGAGAGCAACCTGCTGTTGTCCATTTCCTGCATACTTGCCTCTGAAGTACGCAGAAATCGCACTATCGTAGTCTGCCGTGTGCTCAAAGGCCTTCAAAGCATAGAGCTGTCTGCTCTTGTCTGAAATGTCGCCAGACTTGAGCTCTTGCAGGAAATCGTGGTAGGTGCTGGGATCGACGAGGACGGTAACACGAGCGTGGTTCTTGGCTGCGGCACGGAGAAGTGTCACTCCTCCAATATCAATCTCCTCGACCGCTGCTTCAACGGTGATGCCATGCTTAGCGACAGTCTCTTTAAATGGGTATAGATTGCAGACGACGTAGTCGACCATGCCGATCTTTTGCTCTTCGAGGTCGCGGATGTCGGAGGCAGCATCGCGGGCGAGGATACCACCATAGACTTGGTATGCCTGATAGGATCTTAACAAGGATCTTGCGAGCTATTCATGCCATGTCATACCAATGTCTTGACTCTCCCACCAAGAATCTCTGGAGCGCCAGTGATAGCTGATACATCCCTGGACCTTGTTAAATCCGGCACCCCCTTACTCGCATAGTTCTTGTAACACACTCTACGGGAAATCCAGCATCTCTGATCATGCGCGCAGTGCCCCCAGAGGCCAACAGACGAACACCCTCTGCGACCAACCCTTTGGCAAGGTCAAGCAGACCATCTTTCTGGTAGACTGACAGGATAGCTGGGAGTGCGTGAGAATAGTAGTCTTTGGGGAAGATAGAGTAAGACTACCTGTCTTTTGCTTCTTCTGATCCGCCATGATGATTGACTTGTTGATATAGAAGGTGTTGGGGATGTTGTTGTTGTTGTTGCATCCTGCTCAGTCCTCAAAGTCCCTCTTTTTTTCTCGCCTTACAGTAAGGCTGATTGTCCAATGAGCATGTGACGTATAGCACGGCGGGGCATGGTCACTCCAGTCGACCTCTGAGTCCTTCAACATCACCTTTCTTCGAGGCAGTCTTCATTGTTCCAACCTCTATCCAGAGACTATCGAGAAATGCACCAGAACTGAATTGCTCGTCCAACGTCACAAGAAGCACACCTACCAGTTCTACCTCATCTGTGCCTCTGCTGCCTGAAGCCAGTGCGACAAGATGGCTCTCTTCGCTTCTTCCTCTGTAAGTGTATCGCCTAACTTACATCTCGCTGTGACGCCTCGAAACAACGCTGCTTAAAGTCCCCACAATCTTGCGGTGTCTTGTGTCTTCCCTCGAGCCTCCACGATCACTCATACTCATTGACCTGACAGCTAAGCAAGAACTAACACGCCCCAGAAACCATACAGCGCCGTGACAGTCTCCATCGATCACCTTACAGGCGGCAGCTACGATGAAGGCGATCTTAGTGGTCTCGTCGATCTGATAGAAGTCATTCGCATTCAAGATTCCGGTCCAACCGAAGCAGCACGCGCTATTCGCAAGAAACTGTAAGCTTACGACTCCTCACCTTTAGCACTATCTCATCAACTAACTGCTCTAAGCAAATATGGCGACGCCCATCGCCAACTCCGCGCCCTCACTCTGCTCGACGCCCTTATGCAGAACGCTGGCACTCGCTTCCAAAAACGCTTCGCCGACGAAATGCTCCTCGAACGCCTCCGCATCCTCCCTACAGACGACATGGTCGATCGAGAAGTGCGTGAAAAGTGTAATCAGCTCTACCGCGGCTGGGCCCAAACATACAAAGACACCCCCGGGATGCAGCAAATAGCAAATCTCCACAAACAGCTACCCAAAAAGCAAAGACCAGTAGCTAGTCAAAGCAAAGTAATACGCGAAACAGAAAGAGAAGCACTGGAAAATCCATTCGGCACAGAAGACGAACTCGTAGGCGCGCCTTCATCGCAAGGTGCAATGGGCATGCCCTCCACTCCACCACCAAGCAGCCGTCGCACATCCGTCGCAGGTCCGAGCACACCCACAACCTCCTCTCCAGCACCATCGGGCCACTCCCGCACCCCTTCCAAAACAGACCCCGAGTCCACCTCCGGCGGCGGATTCTGGGGACGCAAATCAAAACACAAGCATTCCTCCTCTACCTCGAGTCAAAAAGGCCAAGTTTTCTCTCTCGAAAGAGAAAAACCCAAAATGCTCTCCGCGATCGCGCAATCCTCCATCGCAAGCACGAACCTCCTCAACAGCATGCGGCACCTGAACCGCGAAACCGAGCGCGTGAGCGAAAACACAGAATGTCTCAAGCGCTTCGAGACGTGCAAGGCGTTGCGCCGGCAGATTCTGCGATACATCCAATTGGTGGAGAGCGAGCAGTGGATTGGCTCACTGCTGAACGCAAACGACGACCTGGTGAAAGCGCTGATTGCCTTCGAAGTCGCGGACAAGAGCGTCGACGACGACAGCGATAGCGACGAGGAAACGGAAATGGTCAATGATGCGCATCGCGGTCTCGTGCTGCGCTCCAAGCTCGATCAACATACTACAGACGACGATTCATCTCACTCCCACCACGGACAGGGACGAAGAGAAAGCACAGGCAGACCCCTACCCCCAAGCGCGCCACAAAGTCGTCGAACAAGTCTAGCAGACAAAGGCGCTGCGCCGCCACCGCCCAAACCGCCTAGACCGAGCCAGCTGCCGCCTGTGGAGCCGCAGAGGAGGGTTGTTAGCAGCCACCATCACCATGCGCCGCAGCCGACGCCGATTAGTGAGGGGAATGAGGATGATCCGTTTGGTGATGGGAATGCTTTTGGATGAAGGAGTGAAGTGAGGTAGGGTGGTGTGTGATGAGGTTGGGAGTGAGCGGAAAGGTTGGAATATATTGATGAGCGGGGCATATATTGTTGATGAGATTGGGCGAATGTCTGCCGGGGGCCATTTGATGGATGTGGAGGATGCAGGTGTAGGGGCGGGCCCTGGTGGTGGTGACGGAGGAAGAGAGTGAAGGACTATTGTACATTTCCGTACATGTTAGGTCTGTAGCCATTTGCCACATTGTACAGGAGCATGCCGACGATACAGCAATAGTACATTCTACGCACTACATCCTATACAACGACAAATCATGCATCATTGGGTCATGTTTTCTTGTCTTTCAAACGTACAGTACGACCAACCTACTACATCGAAACAAAAAAAATTCACTTTGACACCCCTTCCTTTCCCTTCTCTTGATGACTACCTGTTCTGCACTATTCGATGATGACTGTCCGGGTTGAGAAAGATCCACTCTTGGAGAGATACTATACTGTGGTTTCTGTTTTTGCTGGCTGTTCACAGAGAGTACCTCTGGGTTTTGCACCTACCTGGTCATTACTCGACAGCCTCTTTGGTGCCGAACTTGCGTACCATGTAAGACACGACCATCGAAGCTCAAAACAAAACAGGTGGTCGAGGTGGTATCCAGCGTCGTAACAAAAAGGGAGAAGTCTGGGAAGCTTGAGGATGCTTTATGAAAACCTCGGCTCATTATATCTCGTTACCAAGGACCACATTGATCTCGCAGGATTGATTCAAGACAATTCAGTATCTTACGAATGAAAAAGGGGACCAGTAGCAGATATTGAGTATTAAGCTTCTTCAGCATGTTTTGATTCTTCACGTAGGTCTATCCATCCATGCCCATCTTGGTATGAAAGGTGAAAGGAAACAAAGCGTCAGCTTGCCCTCTAATTCTCATGCTGCCCGAAAACGCCATGCTTCTTCTATTGGTGACATCCCGTCGTAACCTCTTATTATCCTTGTACGTATTTCCCGTCACAAGGTCTATGCTTCTATCCGTCTATTACCCGTTTCTTGGTCACTTTCGTCAATTTCTCTACCAGAGAGTGTAACCACCATCGATGAGCAAGTTGGAACCTGTTTGTCAAAGTTAGAAGGATCCAATAACCACAACAGAGAATTAACAGCTTACCAGTCATGTAAGAACTGGCATCACTTGAAAGGAAGACGGCCAAGTTGTTGAGCTCATCAACATTACCAAGACGCTTCTGAGGAGTGTTGTCAACCCAGATCCTCTTCTGAGCATCGAGAGCGGGAACACGGTTGAGAGCAGTGTCCATGTAACCGGGAGAGATGGCGTTGACACGGATACCGTACCTGGCCCACTCAGCAGCGAGAGACTTGGTAAGCTGGATGACAGCGGCCTTGGAAGCGTTGTAGCAAGACTGTTCTTGAGGGTAGTTGACAATGGAACCGGACATGGAAGCGACGAAGACCATGGAGACGGGGTTCTGCTTCTCGATCATCTGCTGTGCGATGGCCTGAGCGACCAAGAAGGTACCAGTCACGTTGATGTCGAGAAGACGACGGAACATGTCTGCGGGGTAGGTTTTCGCGGGAACGTTGGAGCTGTGAAAGAAGTGTTTGTCAGATAGCTTCAAGCTTGAAAGAGCTTAACGTGATAACTTACTCAGCGATACCAGCAGAGCTGATGAGAACGTCAATTTTGCCGTAGTGATCAACAACATCAGAGATGGCGTTCTGGATAGCGCCTTGATCTCTGACATCGACCTTGTAGAAACGAACATCCACACCAGTCTCTTCAGAAAGCTTACGAGCAGCCTTGTCACCAAGCTCTTGCTGAACATCCAAGATTGCGAGTCCCGAAACACCTACCTCTGCAAGAGCTTGAGCCATGTTGTAACCCAAACCACGACCACCACTAGAAGCTAAACTTAGTGATAAGATGGAGAAGAGCTATTTCTGATCTGACTTACCCAGTGACAATCGCAGTTTTGCCTTCAAGAGTGAACTTCTTCATCGTAGGAGTGAGCTGCTCAATGACATTCTGAGTCAAAGCCATAGCCTTGTGCTCGATATCGATTCCGGAGGGGTTGACGGGTCCTTCTTGCTTGGTGACGGCAATCTGCTCGGTCACTCTCTTTCCATCTTGATAGCTGACAACAGGAATCTTCGTAGCAGGTGTAGGGGTGACTTCGGGGCTGCCAGGGCTGGTGGTAGATCCAGGGATGTGGTTGACGCCAGGAAACTCGCTGAGGTGCTCATCGACGCGTCTGGCGACCGAGGGGTGGAAAGCGCGAGCGAAGGTAGGAGCGGCGACACGCTTGGATGCGCGAGCGGCGATGCGAGGAATCATGGTGCGAGCGGCCATTTGTGTGATATGAAGTTTAGGAAAATGAAATTTAGTTGGACCTGGAGTGATTCTGGAAGGATTTCCCAGGTGAAGCAAAGAACGACGCGGTGGCTCTTTACGCAGTCAGGTATGATGTGAGAATGTAAGTAGAAGATGATGCGTCAATTGATGCACGCAGAAGGATATGTTCAGAAATAAGAGTGTGTTGGTGATGTAGATGGTGTTGTTGTTGAGAAAAAGTGAAGAAAGGAGAAAGAGAGAACAGCAAAGTATCTATCCGCCCTGAAAATACGTCACACTCAAAAGCCTCTTGTCCTCGCTGTCATTTTAACTCTTTTCCTCCTTATCTAAAACGACGCCATCTATACGTGGCGCCCGCTTGATCGCCTCTTCCCTTCAACATCTCGGGCGCTTTCTTCCGTTTGCAGCATCCTGCATAAAAAAAGTATTGACACTGTACCTACGTACACTAGTACACACTAGTACGCAAAATCAGGGGTCGCTATTTATAATGTGCCGTCGCCCTCCAGCCCTGGCCAACGGCAACTCATCAATCAGATCCGTCTTGCACAAGCAGGAACACCAAAGTCTACCTACACAATGCCCCTTCAGCGTTGAACAGACGATCAATCGTCGAGACGAATGCTGCAGATCTGGAGAGACGAGATCGAGACGAGACGACAAGCCTGACTGCACATCAGAATCGTGTCAAGGGTCCTCGTGGAGCTTGCAACGGTATAGCCTAAATCTGCCCGTTTGTTAAGTGATTACAACTTCATCAAGTACTATTCTACCCTTTCATACTCTACCAACACTTCAAGAGTCCAGTTCACTATGGCTGTACGCATCTTTGCAAAATGTACTACAACTCTCTATGTCTTGTCCTCTCAACTTCCTTCATCTTCCCCCCTCAGTTCCTTCTGCTCATGGTGCATTTGAGTTTCGATAAAGCTTAAAGATGTGATGGCAAGTCGTGCATATGGCTCGATCATTAGATCTGAATAGCTTGAAGGCGCGAATGACAACGAAAGACAATCTCCCTCAGTGCTTTCTCGCGATCAAAGTCTCATGCTGTGAGGTTTGCTCCAACAGACCAACAGCATAAGGGAGAAAAGAAGAGAGCCTCATGGAGATAGACGTACTTGGCCATGACACCAAGCAGCGATCAGGTTAGACAATCTGAGGATCAAGCCAGACTAGGCTTAATCTTTCTGCCCTCTGAATTAAAGCAGGATTCAAGGCATATATTATCTTGGATTGATTATGCATGCTCTATATACTCTTTTATATTGTTTCAGTAGATAGTTGGAAAATGCGTTCTGACATACAATCATCGCCTAGAGAAAGAGCATCTATCAGCCACATTCATCGCTGCTTAATCCAGTCCCACTTTCCCCAAAAGCCCTTGCCCTCCACCCAATGATGCGTCACCATCTCCTGCTGCAACTCACTGCTCCAATCCCGTACCCTCAACCAAACATACAGTCAACCCTTGTTCTTGTTGCCCAAGCCACCACACTCAGTCCTCCAAGCTCAACTACCGCCGACTCCTCGAACTCCTCGAGCTCTCGACATCCTCCTCATCAATCTGCTTAGCTCTGCGATTCATCTTCGAAAAGCCCATATTGGCGAACCAGATGAAGAAGCCGACGATGCCTAGGACGGCGAAGAGGACGAGAATGATGACGGCGATTGTGATGTTGCCCTGCATTTTGTCTGCTTGTGTTGTAGAAAGATGGAGGAGATGCAGAAGGTTTGTGGTGAGAGATGTAAGGTGGTTGTGGGGTTAGGAGGTGCTTGATTTTGGGGTGCGGTTGGGGTGCAGTTGATGTCTTTGGTGAGAGTGCTTGGATGGGAAAGTGGTGGGTGATGGCGTACGATCGTAGACGATAGAGCAGCAGCCACGGAAATGATGCTGCAACACAATGTGTGTCGACGTTCCTGCCTTTCACAGTTCTTCTGCAGACAGCCGATAACTACAGGTCTTCCTTCCGAGCTTCACACGACGGCGCAGAGCTGTCCGACTGCAAGAAGTATACTCGAACGAGACGGTGTAGTGTATCCTAGGAATCTGTCGAACTGCTCTTTACAATGATGCGAAGCTTGTGTAAGACAGCAGAATACAGTTCTTCGACAGAAAAGATAGTCGTGCCACAGCGTGCTAAATGATAGATGACAGATAGCCGGACCAGATATGATTATATCGCAAAAGCTATATTATTCAGCTCTTAGATAGTAGATAAGTGTCGATGCTATGTCTCACGGATACCGTAAGTATCAGGCCAAAAAATGTTCGTGACCAGTAAAAGTCCACAGATCGTAGTAGTTTCAAGCCTCAGCAGAGCAACCGTGTTCTCCGATTGACAACGAAGGGTAGACCGTGGACAGATTGTGTAATTAGCTGGAGACCGACTACTCGAAGGATTCAGGTAGAAGCACAAGGTGAAAGTAGTGCAAAAGAAGCAACAAGCACGAGCACAAGAAGGTTGAAGCACGTTCGAAGAATATCACAAGAAGGAAATGGGCATATCACGTCACATCACAGCGCGCAAGCAGGGACCTCAGTCATCACCATGGCAGCAGCTTGTAACCAAGGGGCGGTTTGGTGAAACCAGTTACAGCCGACCTTACGCACAGCTGAGAGAAGGTTGAAGGGGCACAGTTGCACAGACAGCAACGGTTCTGACTCGTGGGCTGTTTCGGATGCTGAAAACGGCTATAGCAATAATTGTCGGCGTTCTTTTGGACAGTAAGCAATACATTAAATATATAGATACAGCATTGCTCCTCAGCGATTTCATCCAGCTAAGTGCAAGCATGCCTATCCCTATAACTATGTCACGCTTACCACACAAGTCTATATGCCATAACGCAAACAAAGCGGCCGTTCCACCAGAACTCCATATAACATGCAAATATATCCCGTTCAAACATCGTGATACCTCTGCCGCCATCCATCTACCACATTTCACTTTGCTTGTCATGAGACGTCTGTACCTCGTACCGCCTATCTCGCTGCATTCGTGGATCATAATAGACGCCCTGCCGTTCAAGATTTCTGGTATAATCATCATGTCCTGCATCAACATGTCCGCCGCCACCGCCATCATCGTAATGCGCATAGCTCCACGGATCCGGCTGCTGGCGTTGTTGGTGATCTGCGTTATCGTAGTCGATATAGGCATCGTTATTTGCGTAGGGGTGGTGTGCCGTCGATGCAGAGTTTGCAGCAGACGGTCCATATGCTGAGGTTGGGGATGATGCGCTATTCGAAGAATACGAGGAGTTGTAGGAATCGTGTGGACTATTGTAAGAGGGTTTTCGGTCAGCATGAGAATTAGAGGGCAAGCTGACGCTTTGTTTCCTTTCACCTTTCATACCAAGATGGG
>Ga0073774_1000354_pt1 | contig 11860 bp, 9 predicted proteins | sample InSIn5gowninarea_FD_77487 | JGI IMG/M metagenome (GOLD analysis project Ga0073774, IMG submission 77487) | Clean room microbial communities from NASA Spacecraft Assembly Facility at Jet Propulsion Laboratory, Pasadena, California, USA -... ... | reverse complement strand
CGATTGAGAAGGACGATGGAGGATGAGGATGAGTGATGACGGCTACGTGATAAGTGATGAGTGATGAGGATGAGTGATGAAGTTGAGGGAGGCGAAAGAGGTGGGGGTGGAGGAGGACCGGTCGTGGACGTACTGCTCAGCTTTCCATACAGTATTTGCTGTCGTTCCTTCTACGAAAACCGCCAAAACATCAACGACGATAGCCACGAGGAGGATGGGGCAGTAATCGACCACGCGGGCGTGGACTTGAGGAACAGCGACTGCAGGGGAATGTTGGACGCGGATGACGAAGGATGAGAGGAAGGGAGGATATCAGATTCGATAGTCTCAAAAGCGTGGGCCTGGCCATTCGACTCGCGACCGAGGTAGCCAAGCAGGAACAGTGCGGTGTTGAGCGTGGATCAGATGAATGTGGCGCGGTCGCATATTGCTGAGAGGGTTTGCTGGCCTGCTGGTGAAGGTTCAAGGCAAAGTTGTCGGTTGCGTTGAAAGAGCTATTCCGCTCTTGCGTGCGAAACTAGCCTTGTTTTCTTCGGCCCAATGGATCGGACACTGCTCCTCCCACCAGCTCGATGTAATGGGGGAGATTGGATGGTATGGAGGAGCTTAAGGCGAGGATGATCGGGAACACTGTTCATTGTTCCGCCGACGGCTGGAGACCCATGAGCGGAGGGTAGAGGATGGGCGGATGAGCCGGGACTGTTTGTCCTTCGCCGCCTGCCTGCCACGAGTATGGCTCCGATGATGAGGCTCTTGGGCCCGAGCTTAGGGTGTTGCACGAGGGGGTGCGGACTGTTACTGGGTGGGAAGGAACTAAAACGGTGATGATGAATGCATGGGCGATCGACTCGGGATTCGCCCTTACGCTTGTTGGCCTTTGTACGGGCAGATTATACGCGATCGATAGCGTTAGGGTTTCCACCCTTGTGCGCCGTTTCCGCTAGGCTGCGTTATGAACGTACAATGAGCTTAAGGCACGCAGACGAAACCCTCGCTTCGCAAAGCACCGCACCCGAACGTTAATCCTGTTGCTCGCCCACTACCGCCACCCGTTAGTGCGCTTCTACAGTCGGGCTAGCAGCAAGCACTACCTGCAGCTGCTCCTGCACTTAAGCCTCGCCTTTAACTAAGCAGAGGATAGGCTCTCGCCTACGCAGACGCTGCATAACTTGTTAGCGTTGTCTATAGCTTAGCAACCTCGTAGCCGCATCTCTAAGAAGATAAGTATCTATACTTCTTAGCGGACGTATCTCTGTCCTACTAGGAGGCCGAAAACCGCGGTCTCTTAGCGCGATCTCTAACGAGGTAGCATTTAGCAGATAGCTATTAGCCGGGTATTAAGTAAGGTAATGTGTGCGTAGTATAAGTGCGGAGGCTTGCTATAAAGAGTTCGTAGAAGTTATTTACATTAAATCGTCCTTTCCTATCTACTGCTACTTCGATAGACCTAACGGCTTTAACGGTTAGGTTACCTTTACTGCGGAGACAGATCGTAGCGCTAAACACTTAGCGGTAATTCGTCTATTTAACAGGTTAGGGTCTCTAGCGCTAACGGCAGCGTAGGAGGCGTTAATTCGCAGCTAATTATAGAGATAGACGTACGATAGGGGCTACTATAGAGGCATAAAACTATAAGGATTCCCGCAAAGAACTAGACTCTAGTTCCTTAGCTTTGTGTAGGGATGCACAGACTATTTTAGCTTGGCAGGACACTAGTTCCTTGGGAATCTAGAGTTAGGTCCTTTGGGGATTTAGTCTTGTAGCATCAATCTAAAGTGGCAGATTAACTCTAGACTACATCCTCTAGTGCTCTGCGCCTTTCTAGCTCTTTAAAAGGTGTATTAGCGGCTATACAGCAGAGCTAGTTGCTAGTACCCCTTAGCAGAGCCTAATCCCAACCCTAACCCTAACAGCTGCACTATATAGCAACACACTCTAGCAGTATGAAAATTGGACCTTTTAGAGTAATAGAACAACATTGCGTGTTGCTCTGCGAAGCTTGTAGCTACTGTGTAGTGCTAGGCTAGATAAGGACACATCTACAGGCACATTATACACATTTGTCTTCCTTAGAAAGGAAAGCAATTAACTATAGTGTTTCTTAGCTTAAGGACCTAGCTTAGAGGGCTACAGATGTTATCTTCCCTACACAGCATAAACCCCTAATCTAGGGCATTTCTGTCTAAGAGGACTGTCTCTAGTGTAATGACTGTAGCCTTCTACTTAGCTCTCTTAAAAAGATGCAAAGTTATTGTAGAGATTAGCATCAATGGAAGAGTAGCAAAGGCAAGGGAGGGAGCCTAGCAAGAAGACAGGAACATAAGGTTAATTAGATGTGGACAGCTAGTTACTCCTGCCAGCAGCTATTTAGAGCACTAGGATGGAAGAGGCTAACTAAGGTGCAGCCTAACCTAGCACTGCAGCACACAGCTAGCCTAGCTGTAGCTAGGAGCAGTATGCTACAGAGGATGCAGGAAGCTAGGCAGCAGAGGAGAGAAGAGAGAACAGTAACTGCTCTTAGTATTAGAAGCTAGGCCAACCTATAGCTAGAGCACACCAGCTAGGCTAACTACCTGCTTGATTTTGATAGAAGTGAGCTAAAGGACAGCCTTGCTATTTGTCTAGATAGAGACCAGCCTCTGTTGTAGGCCTATAGGGTAACAGTGAAAGTCATCTATTAAGCAATAAGGACATGCCATCCTACTCTAGTGCTAAGAAGTGCCCTGCTCTACATCAACAGGAGAGAGACTAGAGCTGCTAACAATAAGAAGCCCTTCTACAGCAAACACAGACTAGACACAATTAGGAAGTACTGTGCTGTCTGGACTAAGATGCTCTACTATCTCTAGCACAGCTAGGAGTAGGAGAAGAGGCCTGCCTACACCCTAACCTCTATGCAGAGGGAGAGCCTAACAGAGCTAAGAAGGAGTGCTAGTGTTGCTTAGCCTACTACCTAGAAGGAGATAAGAGAGCAGAGAGAGGAGCTCCATCTAGCAGTGCTTAACTTCTAGGTCTCTATGCTTAATTACCCTTTACTAAACAGTGAGTTTGACAGTAGTCTACTAAGTGCAGTAGCTGTGCTAGGGCTAGACACAGAGTCTGCTAGTTGGACAGATGCCCTTAGCTTCACCCTAAAGCTGTTAGCTGTTATTACTGTTAGTAGAGCACTAGTTATCTACAGTGCTTAGAGCATACATTAGGAGGAAGTTGCTATTAGAAGAGAGTAGGGACTCTGCTAAGAGGAGGCTGAAAGCAGTGTACCCTAGATCTATTAGCTAGTTAGGACAATAGTTAACAGGTTTATGTGCCTAACACAGTACAATAGCCAACCCTCACCAATAGACCGGCTCCTACATATAAGGAGCTTTAGGATAAGCATTAGCTTTAACAGCAAGACTGCTGCTCGAGTATTATGGAAGTTAGGACATTAAGAGGTGTGCATTAATTAGGCTCACTTTACAATAACTAAGCTCAGAAATCTTATCTATAGCCTGCTAGAGACATGCAAGGAGCGTCTAGTAAAGCAGCTAATGTATCTGGAGGGAGAGGAGCAGCTGCTAGAGCTAGAGATAGGCAGGCTATATAACAATGCTGCAGAGCTAGTAGAAGGATATAGCTTCTTTGACGATGCACGCAATACTAGCAGCTTCCCTTAGGATAAGAGGGAAGGGTAGCTTTAGGATCGCATACTTAGTGAAGCACACATTAGACAGCAGCTACTAGAGATAGGGCCCCACCTAGGGGCTAACCTCTGTCTTAATAAAAGAGCAGTAGAAGAATACTTCCGCTCTGTGAAGCAGTTTAAAGAGGAGCTAGTTGTGCTCTGTTACCTCTCTGCCGGAGCACCTGCAAGAGGTCTAGAACTCCTAAGCATTATGTATTAGAATAGAGAAGACAGCAGAGCTTAGAGGGGAGTGTTTATCTATAATAGGCTAGTAGAACTAGTGGTCACTTACCACAAAGGCTTCAGCCTTAGCTAGAAGCTAAAGATCATCTACAGGTACCTCCTAAGGGACGTGGGAGAGGTGCTAGTCTACTACCTCTGGCTAGTAGAGCCCTTTGTAAAGTACCTGCAGCAGGCAAGCAGAGGTTAGCTAGACTTTAGCACACATATTTAGGAGCCTAAGCCTAACTAGCAAGACATAATGGGCATAGACTAAGAGTCTAAAGACAGCAGTAATGAAGATGGCAGCTAGGCGGGAAGGAGCACACCTAGAAGAGGATCTTAGCAGACTAGGGCTAGGTCTAAGTTAGAATGGGAGCAGAGTAGTAAGGAGGAGAGTTAAGCAGAAAATAACAGCAGAGTTGGCAGGCCTTAGAGGCTCCCTAAGCCTATTCAAAAAGAGCCTATAAATGTGGATGGCTTCTAGAGCACTAACAGACTAAAGAGGGTTATAAAGAGGGAAATCCTCTTAAGGATTAGGACAGAGTTCAGCCTAGCCTAGTGGAGGCAAGTCTTCCTAGCCATCTAGAGGATGCACCTTTAGACTCTAGAGATAAATGACTTTGTGGACTAGCTGTATACTAGCAAGGCCACTACTAGCTAGACTACCTAGTTAGCTTACACTCAATAGACTAAGGACAATGTTTATAGTATCCTAGCTACTAAGAACCCCCTAGCCACCTTCTTAGTCTAGAGGCAATTTAGGCAGCTTAGCCATATATGGCATCAGTTCCTCTAGTTCCCCTCAGCTATTAGCTTAGACCCTTAGGCAGCAGCAGATCTCCAGAAGACCTAGGAGCTAACAGAGGCTAGCAGATAGACAAGACTAAAGCAGGTGGATCTGTTAGCACAGCTGCAGAAGCTAACCCATCCCTAAGCCTAGTTTAGAGGGGTCTAGTATTAGGCTCTCTAAGCTATCTTAGCTAGACAGAGTAGGGTAGTAGTAGTAATGCAGACTAGAGGAGGCAAGAGTCTGCTGTATATGCTACTAGCCTCCTGTTCTGTCGATAGCATTACTGTAGTAGTAGTGCCCCTAGTCTCTCTGCTTTTAGATTAGGCTAGAAGGTGCAAGCAGGCTAGGCTTAGAGTAGCTTAGTGGGGTTAGAGCAAAGCAGTTAGGCTGGCCTAGGTGGTTCTAGTTACCCTAGAGTCTGTAGCTACTAAGGCCTTTAGCCGTTTCCTACTAGAGAAGATTAGTGCTAGGCTGCTAGACAGGGTGGTAATTGATAAGTGCTACATCCTGCTAGACTCTATCTATAGTTGGAGACCCTAGGTGCTACACCTTAGCTAATTGGTGGAGAGGGGCTGCTAGCTGCTGTACCTTATAGCTACCTTGCCTCCCTCTAAAGAGCTAGCCTTTTTCTATAATGCAGGTCTCCAACCTTAGGATACACTGCTGCTAAGAGAGTCTACTACTAGAAAGAACATTGCATATAGGGTCTAGTAGTGTGCTAAGCCTAAGCTTAGCTAGCTAGTCTAAGAGGAGGTGTAGAGAATGCTAGCCTTACCTAGGCAAGTTATTATCTACTGCCGCTCTGTTCCTTAGTGTTAAGAGATAGCTAAGCTGCTACAGTGCCCTGCTTTCTATAGGCAGGTAGGTAGCAGTAATAAGAAGCAGGTCATCCTAGACAGGCTTATGCAGGGTTAGATCCGAGTTATTGTTGCTACTAATGCACTAGGCCTAGGGATTAATGCTCCCTATATTAGGTCTGTTATTCACCTAGGAGTCCTAGACAGGATTAGAGACTATGTGCAGGAGAGTGGCAGGGCTAGGAGAGATAGGCAGGCTAGCACAGCATTAGCTATTAGGACCTTTGCAGCAAGGCTAAGGAAGTTCTAGCTAAGAGAGAGGAACCTACAGAGCAGTATAGCGGACTTCCTGTAGGGCTAGCAATGCAGGAGGGTGAGCCTAGATCTAGCAATAGATGGCCGGTCTAACAGGGCCAGCTGCTAGGGAGAGGAGCTAGAGTGTAATGTCTACACAAAGGCTAAGGCAGATGTTGCCCTACAGAGGCAAGTAGTAGCAGAAAGTGCCCTTTTTTAGCAAGCTCCTAGGCACTAGCACTAGAGCCTTAAGAGGAAGAGAGTAGCTTCTTAGCAGGAGATTGTGCTGCCTAGTGCAGCATTCTAGGAGCACTAGGTTGCCTAGAGCTAGCTAGAGAGGGAGAGAGTAATTAGAAGAGCAGAGATCTCCACCTCTATAGTTAATCTTAGTATGTTAAGAGAGAAGTTTGCTAGCTAGAGGAGTTAGAAGTGCCTTATCTGCTGGGCACTAGGGTCTAACTAGGGAAGGCAGTAGTGTAGCACATAGAAGAACTGGTAGAGACACACACAGACAGCCGAGAAGCAGATAGAGAAGACATTAGCTTAGATTAGGACAATCTAGATGCAGAGGTACAGCTGCTACTCTTTCTGTCTGGCCCCCTAGGCTATATGTTATCTGTGGAGGGAGAAGCACTAGGCATCTAGGACTAGGACTGCATCCTTTTAGAGGGTACTAGGCCAGCAGTGCTAGCATCTAGGGCTAGTTCTTAAGGTTGCTGCTGCCGTTATTAGCTAGAGGCTAGAGGAGAGTAGAATAGGAGCAGAGTAGCAGTAGGTATAGAAGGAGATGCAGAGTTAGGCTAGATTTTAGGACAGTAGAGCAGGCTAGGAAGACAAATAGGATAGGCTATAGAGGTGGATAGGGCTAAAGATGCTAAGCAACTTAGTAGAGCTAAGTAGAATAGTCTAGTTTCTGTACTACCTAGGGTAAGAGAGAAGTAGAGCGTAGATAGGAGGCATAAGCTATAGAGTCTAGCTAGACAAAGTAGAGAAGGTATAGGAGAAAGAAATAAGGCAGTAGGAGATATGTTTATTTCTCGGACAGGTGTTATAGATATCTGTAACATAAACGTCGCACTAAATTAACTAGCTAGAAATCGCCTCTTAAGTATTGCTGCAGCTAAGCCTACTCGACTAATCTAAATAGACCTTAATTAGTTAGATTAGAAGAGAGTAAACTAATATCTATAGGATTAGTCGAATTAGTTTACACTAGATTTTATAGGTATCTAGTAAGCGTGCTTCCTTCTATATATAGACAGTGTAGTTTACTTTAGTTACTATACTAACAGCGCGGTAGCAACAAGACAATCTACCTTCTAAGCCGTGTTTACTAAGGTCTCACCTATAAACGAGCTCTCTACTATTAGACTAAGTATAGTAGATAACAATAGGGCTTTAGAGAGAGGTTATAGGTGTAGTAGGTAGAAAGTTAATATAGATAGAGCAGATTGCGTCTATTTCTACCCGAAGAATAGCGGTTTAAGTCTTGTCTAAGTAGAGTGTAATAGAGTTAGTGTAATCTAATGTCTAAGATATTGTTTAATCTATATAGGCAAGTATATTCTAGCATAGTGTTATTAAGACTTATCTAGTGCAATGTAAGCTTACTACTACTTCCGCAAGCTTCTTCTAGCTTGTAGAGAGAAGAGTAGAGAGTTAGAAGCGCTATAAGTAGAAGGAGAAAAAGCGCTATAGAGAAGAGGAGAAGAGAAGAAAAGAGTAGAGAGATAGAGAAAGGAACAGGCAAAGAGCAAAGAGCTATAGAGAGAGGGAAAGAAGAGCGAAGCAGTATAGAAAAGAGCGAAGGGCTATATGAAAGGGAAGAAGAAGAGCAAAGGGCTATATAATTAGAGGGAAGAAGAAAGAAGGAGAAAAAGAAGAGAAGCGCTATAGAGAAGAAGAAGATATAGGGAAAGAAAGAGAGGAAGGGAGAGGAAGAGGAGAGAAGCGCTATAGAGAAGAAGAGTATAGAAGGAGAGAAGGAGGGAGGAAGAGAGAAGAGAGGAAGAGGAGAGAAGCGCTAAGAGTAAGGAGGAGGGTTTAAATAAAGAGAGAAGGATAGAGAGATAGAGAGAGAGGGAGGGAGGAAGAGCAAGAAAAAAGAGGAGAAGATAGTAGTAGTAGTTTATATTAAAATAGAGGAGTAGAAGGGAAGAGTTAATATAGGGAGAGTTAGGTAAGAGAAGTAAGATATTTAGGTTAGAGTAAGAAGAAGGGGGTAGAGAGGGGAAGGATAGAGGAGATAAAAATAGAGAGAAGAGAAAAGGTAGAAGATAGGTAGATAGGTAAGGAGGTTAGGTTAGTAAAGGAGGAGATAAGGAGAAGGATAGAGGAGAGAGAGAATAGAATTAGAGGGGGAGGATAGTAAGTTAAGGATAGAAGGAAGAGGAAAGATAATAATAAGGAAATAAGAGTAAGGGAGGGGGAGAGAAAGAGTAAGGAGGGAAGGAGAATAAAGGATAGTAATAAGAGAGGAAGAATAAGAGGAAGAATAAGAGTAAGAATAAGAGTAAGAATAAGAGTAAGAATAAGAGAATAATAGTAGGGATAATAGTAGAAATAATAGTGAGGAAAAAGATAAGGGTATAGTTAGAAGAGTAGGTAGAGTTAGAAAGGTAAATAGAGTTATAAGAATAAGAGAAGTAAGAGGGGGAAATAGAGAGAGTAAGAGAGAGAAAGTAAGAGAGAGAGTAAGAGAGAGGGTTAGGGTTAGGGTTAGGGTTAGGGTTAGGGTTAGGGTTAGGGTTAGGGTTAGGGTTAACAAATAGCTACTAAGCTAGGAAAAAGTCTCTAGCTTCTAGGGTAAATCCTTATACTTCTAGAAGATTAGATAGTAGATTAGGAGAGATATAGGAGATACATAGTAATAAGAACTCTATATAGGCCTCTACTAAAGGCTAAGAGAAAAATAGAAGTAACCCTAAGTTTATAGAAAGATAGAATTAATATAACTCTATACAAAAAAGCGTAAGCCTCTAAGTAATCTTCTCTTATTTTCTCTAAGATATTTAGATTTTTCCTAGCTAAGCGGGTATTTTTCTAAGTATCTACTAGTAGTCTAGTACCCTAGAAAAATAGCCGCTATACTAGAGAAAATCTCTAGCCCTCTAGATAAATCCTTAAACTACTAGTAGAATAGAGAGTAGGCTAAAAGAGGTCTAGTAGACCTATAATGTTTACTAGAGGCTATTATAAGCTTTAGATAGATAGATATAAGGTCTCTAAAGAGTTATATACTAGAAACAACTACTATAACAAGCTTAACTATCTAACTAATCTATCTCGATTTTTCCTAGTCTATCTAGATTTTTCCTTGCAAAGCGGGTATTTTCCTAAGCATCTATTAGTTGTCTAGTATCCTATAAAAATACGCGCGTTATAAGGGAAAATCTCTTGCGCTCTAGATAAATCCTAGTCTAAAGTAGGAGAGCTACTACTAAGCTATATAGATTTTTCCTAGGGCCCCTCGAATTTTTCTTGCTAAGCGGGTAATTTTCTTAGCTTCTATTAGATGTGTAGTATCCTAGAAAAATCCCTGCGGAGCCCTAAAAAACCTCTAGCGAGTAGGAAAAATCTAAGGAGTAAAATAGCCGGTATATAGCCTAAATTCCTAGCAACCGTATTAGTAGAGTTCTCTTACTTAGAAATCTCTTTACTAGTAACAATACTCTCTTTTTAAGAGATTAGGGTAGTATAGTGTTAGGTAGTAGAGTATATAATATTGAGCCCGTAGAGTTAATACTCTTACGCTTAAATAGCCTTACGTCTTACTACTTCCTAGATTCCTTAGAAGCTAGGTTTTGTAAGGAGAGTTTAGATATTAGGAGTATACGTTAATCTTAAGTACTAAACTAGCGGTATATTAACCGTAGTTTGTAGTATATAGTTTAAGCTAAAGCTTAAACTATTAAGTAGTAAGCGTAAGAGTATATAGTATAGAGAGTTAGATAGAGTTATCTAGGTAGCTATTTAAGTTGTTTAAGTAGTATAATAGTAGTTACCTCTTAATCTTTAAGCTTACTAATCTTGCCTAATCTAGTAGTAGCTTCTACGTAGCTCGAAAGACTATAAATAGTATAGTAGCTATAGGTGTGTTTGTTTACTCTTATATCTACTATGTAAGAGCGTAACTATAGGTTTATATAAGAGGGTTGTATAGGTATTAAGTATAGGCGTTAAGGTATTTGTCGCCTATATAACTAGTATGTTACCTATAGACTCTTATATACGTACTTAAGGTATATAGTAGATTAGTATATATAGGCGTAGAGGATTAGTAGTTAAGATAACGCTACTAGCTTTTTAGGCCTTAGAAGCTTAGGTTTGTTTGCTTGCCTTATAAGCGGTCTTAATTAGAGTTGTTTGTTTGTATGTATAGTATATCTTAATAGACTTAATAGTTAATAGCCCCGCCTTTAAGGCTCTAAAATAACAGAGTAGGTTATTAGATTAGTTAATAAGTACTATATACTAAGAGGCTGCTTCGAGAGTAAGAGGACCACTCGGTCTCGGCTAAGTTGCCGCATCCGGCTAGTGCGCCTTAAACAGTAGATGGCTCGGGGATGTACGGAGATCTTCCGCACCACTCCTGCCTTCAGCGGCACCACAACCCAGATACTCGAGGCGCACCTCCGGCCGGCGCATCTGAGCCTAGCGACTCCGTCACCAAAGAAGCCGGCCATGTTTAGGCGATAAGACCGCGACACCTTTGCCGGTGCAGCCGGCCCCCAGTACCACAGGCTCCTCCGAGAACCAACAAGAGCCGGTCACGCGTCCATCAACTCCAAATCCGACTCCAGCACCTCTACGAGCGAGGCCGGCATCCAGGAAGACGCCGCGCCTAGCGCCGCTCACCGCTGAGCAAAAAGCACACCTCATTGCGAACGACATCAGTTTCAAGTGCCGAACCTCAGGCCACAAGAGTTCTGAGTGTCCGACCGGCAAGATACAGAACGCTGCTACGTTAGCCGCACCATCCCCAGGAATTGAGCTGAAAGATAAATCAATAGACCAGACATCTCCGGCGGTCGCGCGAACTGCGCCTACACCAAACCAGCAGTCGGCAGAACAAGCCGAACTATCCAGAGTCAACGCGCGCCTCGCAGCTCTTGAGCGAGCGCTTGCTGTATGCACCGCATCCGCGAACCAGACACCTCCGAACCTTACGGCATCACCGCCGACACTACCGCCTAAGGATAACATACCCGAATCTGCAAAGATGGCGGGTTCCTCTCACATTGCTGCGCCTAACCTATCCGATAGCGACACTGATAACAAGCCCGCTGATACGGTACCTCGTCGCCTGAGGCCTTTCCTCGAAGACGATAGCGACAATAGTGACCATGGCGTTTTCCTTGATAGCACTATATGCAAATGAAGTGGCCCTACGGTGTTCGACGACGTCTCTCTTATTTGGTGGTTCATCGTGCCGGCATAGTAATGAAGACTCGTTGACATGGGCGTGATTGGGTATCGAAATCATGAGGTTGGACTGGTTGCCAGCCTCGAGTACCAGTCTTGGAAACGATACAGGCTGGTAAAGCTGATGAACTAAGCCGGGAGTGTTGAGTGCTTAATGGCGCCGCACACGACATTGTTTGTGGATTGCAGGCCGAGTTGCTTCGGCATACATGTACACGCTGCTCAGGCGTACCCAGCAGCATCTTCCACCAATCTTGCTCCCTACCTTACCACTTCCTGCAAACATCACCTCAGTCACTCCGTACGGTGTACCCATAGTCTTGCAACTGTTTCCCGACGTAGCGTGGCCTACTGCTCGCGAGACTCATCGTCACTGTAGGTCTCGACAAGCTGGCGAGCCAACTGCTTGGGAAGCTTCGTACCAAGCGACTCCATGGTCGACTGCTTGACAGCCGAGTCCACCTCTTCATCTCCATCCTCATCAATCTTCTCCTCGTCATCTTCCTCGCCTTCCTCGTCGCTTGTCTTGCTCTTCTCATGCGTGCCGATGACCTCCGGCAAGACCTGGCTCGCGTTCTTCTTCGCGCGCTTGACAGAAGTACCGCCGTCCCCGCTTCTACCATCAAGGCTACCAGTCTCCGCATCCTCCTTCTCGACACCACCAGTCTG
>Ga0073774_1000353_pt1 | contig 11873 bp, 1 predicted proteins | sample InSIn5gowninarea_FD_77487 | JGI IMG/M metagenome (GOLD analysis project Ga0073774, IMG submission 77487) | Clean room microbial communities from NASA Spacecraft Assembly Facility at Jet Propulsion Laboratory, Pasadena, California, USA -... ... | reverse complement strand
GATTCTTGAACGCTTGAGCGAGGCTTTTCGAAATTTTGGGGAAACAAGCGAATTCTATGCATGGGTAGAAGGACGGACTAGACGAGAAAAGCGTTTGATTCCGTATCTGTATACAACACCAGACTTAGATGAGTCGTGGAAAGGAACCATACTTGAATTTGTAAAGCAAAATGTTACATCCGAGCGACACACGTTTCGGGTGATGCTGGATGTGCTATATCAAACTTGTGATGTAGACGTGTTGTGGTACTTTGTCAGATCAGGTTACGAATTCCATTCGGAACGAATTGAAAAACGGATGGATGACAAGCAGGTTGGAAACTGGAGAAATTGGTTGCTCAGTTCCCAACCTGCGCAGTATCTAGCTGATGTTGTCCACCGTGAGGACCGAAACTTTCGGGAGGTATTGGAGGACTTTTACCTCGGGCAACACCTCCCTTTTTTCAGATTGGTGTTTCTCGAAATTCTGCAAAAAGCGAATGAGCAATTTTTCATAAAGGAACGAGACCTGTTTGAAGAGTTCTTTGTGGCTAGCAACACCCGTGAACAGCAAGGTATGGCAGACAGTTTGATTCGCAATTGCTCTCGTCTAAACCAAGTGAAGACCTTGGGCAAGCTCATCTATGAGAAGATGAAAACATATATGCGCAGGCCAGGCTTGTGGCAGCATGTTGGGGAAAAGGAAAAGGCCCGCTTCGCCCAGTGGATCTTCAGGATGGAGTTAAAAGACTTCTTCGACGGGGTCAATAAAAACCATGAGCGATTCCAGTATTGGAAAAAGTTCATCGTAAATCTTCATGACGTAGTAATCACTGACAAAAAAAGCCCAACCTTGATCATGTATTTTCGAGATGTCGTCGTGGTCGAGGTACTTGGCACAGGGGCTGTCTATATTTACGAAAAGGCGGTTTTCGATGAAAAGTACCGGAAAAAAATCGATAAGATGTTAGAAGCGCGTGAATTTGCCCAACAAAAAAACTGGATTCACGTTCCTGAAGTGAGACGGGAAGAGTTGTTGGACATTTCTTCGACGATCAATCGAGAAAAACTGTCTCATCATTATGGTTGGAGACCGAAATTCGATGGCTGGCTTCGAAGTAACTTAGGCTGGGAGGTGAGAGAAGATGTTCTTCTTCAAGAAGAAGCAGAAAGAGATGAAGGTGAGTTTGACACCGAATGAAGTGGGGGTCGGAATTTCCTTTGATTATTTGGAAGGAAAGAATTCGACGTCTATACCACTTCCTCTTTCAAATGACAGGATTATTGAATACTACAAATTGCCGGGATTTATGGTGTATTTAGCTTGGGAGCAATTGTATGAACTAGGAGTTTTGGAGGACGACAATACCCTATCTTACCCGGAGTACTACAGGCTTTTGGGCGAGGAAGACGGTGTAGATCTACTACATCGGGTAGGGTTGCCAACGGAGCCGATGCGGGTCAATGGGGAACTGAGGTTGGATTCGATGCCACAGGAAGCGCGGCTTTCTGTTTTACTCCAGAATTCTGACGGCAAGAATCTTGACCGTTTGGGCAAGCGAACAGGTGCCTTTTATGAAATTGAGGGTGAACTGAAGGCACTTCCCGAAGCTGTCTACCACTTATACAGAGCTATTCAAGAGCCTTTTGATGAAGGGTATCAAAAAATAGCGATTTGCCAAGAGCTAGCCCAGCAGGCGGGGCTCAAAATGGAGAACTTTCTGCAAAATGAAAGGTTTCATGTCATTGATCGATATGACTTGGAAGTAAAGGTGCATAGTGATGATCACATTGAGCTAGTTCCAACGGGGGATTCGGCAGTAGAAAATCTTGCATTGAATCACCCTGCTCCAGTGTACAGTGCTAAAGCGGGCTTGTCCCGTGAACGATATGTGCGCACGAAGCGCGTTGATGATGACCTTCATAAAATGTCAACTAAGCGACATATCCGCGGACAGGAAGTACCCCTATTTTTTGAGAACCCTTCTGCGGTTTTGCCGGAACATGATTACATGATTGATCTTGAAGAATTTTCGGACAGAGTTAAAGGTTTGATCCCGATTTTCAAGGTTGGGGCGCAGATTCGGGAAGGTAGCGGATTCACATGGTTTGATAAGGAATCGGGGGATGCTGCTCCTTTTGATGAAACTCTTTTGCGGGACTTGATGGAACGGCATCCTGATCAGCAGTATGTTAATTATGAGGGGAAATGGTTTTATCTTGATCCTACTCTTCGCAAACAATTACTCGGATTGGATGATGGAGAAAAGCGTGTAAAAAATCGGTTTGCATTAGATATCAAAGACAACGAAGATGAGTTAGATTATCAACTCGAGGCAAACCATCAAGTATTAGTGGAGAGATACCCAATACCCTCTGGACTACAGGCCACACTTTTTGAACATCAGATGGTAGGATTTCACTGGCTTTGTCAGTTACACGAGCAACAAAGAGGCGGATTGCTGGCGGATGACATGGGGCTGGGGAAGACTCTTCAGGTAATTGCGTTTCTGTTGCGCCAACAGGAATTGAATATGTTGAAGCCGACCCTGTTAATCCTGCCGATCGCCTTAATCGAAAACTGGGTTGAGGAGATGCGTAAGTTCGCTCCTTCTTTGACAACGAGTATGTATATTCATCGTGGAAGCAATCGTCTAGCTTCATCGGAAAGGATTTCGCAATATGATCTGGTGATTACTAGTTATGACACCTTAAAGATCGATCAGTTGATCTTTGGCAAGATTGCTTTTCAATCGGTGATCTGTGATGAAGCACAAAATGTAAAATCGTTTTCGAGTCAAAGGTCACGAGCTTTGAGGGCAATGAAAGCAGAGTTCCGTTTGGCGATGACAGGAACACCAGTTGAAAACGGTTTGGATGAATTATGGTCGATTATGGATTTTGTGCAGCCGGGTTATTTAGGAGCATTGAAGGAGTTTCGCAAGCGATATGAGGAACAAGCGGATTATGAAGGACTGCTTAGGACGCTTAAGCCACATTATCTACGAAGAACAAAAAAAGAAGTCTTGGCAAACCAATTGCCAATAAAATACCCAGACACAATTGTTTTTGTAGAGGCTTCATCTGAACAGAAAGCCCTGTCTTATTCGATGTTGCAGACATCCGCAACAGGTCAAACCGCTATTTTGAACATGCTCACAAAATTGCGGCAGTTGTATGGACATCCAGGTGCGGTTGTGCCAGATTACGAAAGACTTCCAATTGAGCAAATTCCAAAGATTCATATGATAGTTGACCAATTGGATAGGATAAGAGAAAAAGAAGAGAAAGTTCTTATTTTTACGGAGTTTCGTAAATTGCATTCTATTATGAAACGGATTCTGATGCAACGATACGGGATTAGTATACCGGTGATAGACGGTGACACTAAGAACAGGCGAGCGGTTGTGCAAGCGTTCAATGAAAGCGAAGGTTTTGGTGTGATGTTGCTTTCGCCCAAGGCGGCAGGAGTTGGATTGACGATTACTAGTGCTAACCACGTCATTCACTATACGAGGTGGTGGAATCCGGCTGTTGAGAATCAGGCAACTGACCGCGCCTATCGAATCGGTCAAAACAAGGACGTATATGTGTACCAGTTTATTACTCGAGACCCTGTCAATTTCCCAAAAGGTACTGTAGAGGAAGTCATGCATGAACTCTTGGAGAATAAGCGTGAACTTGCAGAGAACGTCATCGTCCCGTTTAGTGTTGAGGAGATCAGAAACCTGGTGATGGAGAAGGTCCTGAAAAAGACCGAATGATCAGGGGTACAACACACTCTCAAAAGGCACTTTATTTTGGGGATCGTGAAGCAAAATGCGTAGGTGCTCTGAGACTCCAGCAAACGAAAAGACTTGGACTGAGGTTAAGGCAGGTCAGGTGTGGTGTTGTATGAGGGGAATCTGTTCAAGAAGTAGTTTAACAAGACAAGGGGAAGGAAGTCGCTCGGGAATCGGGCGGCTTTTTTGTGCTGTGAGTTGGTGGGCAGGGTGTTGCGTGAGGGAGGTAGGATGTGGTATTATTTCGTCAGCGTAGTAAATTTTTTCTCCACTTGTAGTAATCCTCTTGTTTTTCCTCTGTTTTTTCCCGTTTCATTTCTCTCTATTTCCCGTAGTCATTCCAACTTTTACTCCCGAGGTGAGTGTGTATGAGTTCACCCCAATTTTCCAAACTTCTTCGATTTTTCACGGGAAGAGAGGCGATGGGACAGTGAGTTTAGATCTCCTGAACTTTGAAGCCTTGGATGACCGTCATCATCTCCGCGATTTCTCCTGTGGTAACCCCTCGATTGATTTCTTTTTCAAACACGCCGCCCTTGTTGATCGTCGCTGTCAGTGTGACCAGTTGATCACCTTGGGAGTTCGCTGGACGAGTGACCGTACCGTCTGCTGCGATCATAGCCGCGTTGTCACTGCTCCATGTGACCGTTGTGCCAAATGCGCCGGTTGCTGCCAGATCAACATTTTGCGTCACGCCGCTTGCCGAGTCACCCAGTTGGTAGCCTGGAGCAAGTTGCTCCGCTGCCAGTTCAACCGATTCCAGATCTGTTACCGCTTGCTTCAGGACTTTGACAACGAATGTCTTAATTCCTGTCGCACCATTCTTGGTAATCGTTGCCGTCAGCGTCACAACCGCATCGCCTGCTGTGAACGTTGGACGAGTCACCGTACCGTCTGCCGCGACCACAGCCGCGTTGTCACTGCTCCACGCGATAGTCGTACCATCTGCGCCGACTGTCGTGAGTGTCAGGTTTTGCGTGACACCCGTTACCGCATCACCGAGTTCGTAGCCAACGTTCAGTGCCGCTTTTGCGTTGGTTACCGCTTCCGCATCCGACTGCGCTTGCTTCAGGACTTTCACGACATACGTTCTGCTAGTCGTTTCGATGCCCTTGGTGATCGTCGCTGTCAATGTTACAACTTGATCGCCTTCGGAGTTCGTTGGACGAGTTACGGTACCATCTGCCGCGACCACAGCCGCGTTGTCACTGCTCCATGTGATCGTCGTGCCAAATGCGTCTGATGTTGGCAGGCCGAGGTTCTGTGTCACGCCGCTTGCCGAATCACCCAATTGGTAACCGAGAGCAAGGTGACCCGCTCCCAATTCGACCGATTCCGCATCCGTTACCGCTTGCTTCAGGACTTTGACAACAAACTCTTTGGTCAGTTGCTGGCCGTTCAACTCAAGCGTAGCCGTGAGGACAACCACTGCGTCACCTGTCAGGAATGCTGGACGAGTAACTGTACCATCTGCTGCCACTACATCCGGACGGTCAGAAGACCATGTGATCGTCGAACCACCCGTTCCAACCGTTGGCAAGGTGAGATCTTGCGTGACTTGTGCCGCCGAATCGCCGATTTCGTAGTGAACTCCCAGGTTCGCTCTGTCTTGGTCGAGCGCCAAGAGATTCACAACACCATCGAGATACGTTTGGATTTCCGCTTGGTCCGCAAAGCCGATAGCTGGTCGCTCCTGCACCGCGATATCAGCAACAAGGAGTCGATCCAACGCGCTCAGCAAGTTGTAAGCGGTCAGGTCAAGTCCCAGTGCAACATTTTCGAGGGCTGCTTGCATGTCACCCGCATTGCCCGCGGTGTTGACTGCTGCGACTGCTACACGTGCCGCTACTGCAAGATCAAACTCCGCTTGCACCGCTGCCAGATCTGCGAAACCACCCGCTGGGCGGGCCATCCAGACATCCTCTGCTACAGTTGCTTGGTCGGCTTGCGACCAGTTTTCGTATGCGCCAAGCGCCAAACCGAGTTCTGGTGCTTCCAATGCCGTTTCGATCGCCGTTGGGTCAAGTGCGGAGTTCACCGCTGCTACTGGTGCGCGCAATGCCATGATGCCGTCAAACGTTGTTTGCAACGTTGCGAGATCCTCATAGCCGTCTGCTGGCAGGTTTGTAAACACTCCGGTTGCCACTGCTTCTTGGTCGGCTGTCGACCAGCTTGTGAGTACACCGAGATCAAGATCGAGTACTGGATTGTTTAACGCCACCAGCATCGCGTCTGCGTCCGCCACCAAGTTGAGATCTGCCATCGGTACGCGAGCATTCAGCGCGTCATTAAATGCCGACGTGATCGCTGCCCCATCTACGTAGCCACCTACAGGTCGGTTGCCGAGCACAGTTGCCGCTACCGCCGCTTGGTCTGCTGCCAACCAAGTTGTGTAGACGCCAAGCGTCAGGCCGAGTGCTACGTTTTCGAGTGCCGCTTCCATATCCGTTGTGGAGGCTGCGCTGTTTACCACCGCGATCGCCGTACGACCCGCTACCACTGCGTCAAACGCCGTCTGAAGTGCTGTTTCATCCACGTAACCGCCCGCTGGACGTCCTGCCAATACGTCTGCTGCTACTGCCGCTTGGTCTGCTGCCGACCAGTTTGCGTATGCGCCGAGCGTCAGGCCCAGTGCTGGATCTTCCAGTGCCGACTCGATCGCCGTTGCATCCGCTGCCACGTTGACCGTTGCCATTGCCATGCGCAGTGCTAATGCTCCCTCAAATGTGGTTTGCAACTCATTCAAGTCCGCATAGCCTGTACCTGCGCGATTCGCAAAGACGATTGCCGCAACAGTCTCTTTATCGCTAGCCGTCCAGCCAGTGTATACGCCGAGCACCAGACCCAATGCTGGATCTTCCAACGCCGCTTGGATCGCGCTTGCATCGGCACTGTTGACTGCCGCCATTGCTGTGCGTACGACCACCGCTGCGTCAAATGCCGTTTGCACCGAAGCCGCATCCACGTAACCGCCTGCTGGGCGATTTGCCAACAAATCGGCCGCCACTGCTGCTTGGTCGGCTACCGACCAGCCTGCGTATGCGCCAAATGTCAAGCTGAGTGCCACATCTTCGAGCGCTGTTTCCATATCTGTTGCTGTAGCCGCGTTGTTCACCGCCGCAACTGGCATCCGCAGTGCTACCACTCCGTCAAACGTCGTCTGGAGTGTTGCAAGATCCGCGTAACCACCCAGCGGACGTGTCGCCCGTACCGCATCCGCTACCGCCGCTTGGTCTGCTGTCGACCAGTTTTCGTATACGCCGAGCGTCAGGCTCAGTGCTGGGTTTTCCAGTGCCGACTCAGTCGAGGCTGTATCGGATGCCAAGTTGACCGCCGCTACTGGCGTGCGAGCTGTCACCGCTGCGTCAAATGCGGTTTGCACCGCCGCTAAGTCTGCGTAACCTGCGCCTGGGCGACCTGCCACCACAGCGGCTGCCACCGCTGTTTGGTCGGCTTGCGACCAAGTGTTGTAGTCACCCAGAGTCAGTCCAAGTGCCACGTTCTCCAGCGCTGTTTCCATCGCGGTTTCGTCTGCCGCGTTGTTGACTGCTGCCATCGGAGCATCTGCCGTAATCGCACTGTCGAGTGCCAACTGAATCGCCGCCGTGTCGACGAAGCCACCAACTGGCTTATGGTCGAGCACATGTTCGACAACTGCTGTCTTGTCCGCTGCGAGCAATGCGTTATACGCGGTGAGGTCGAGTGCCAAAGCGCCATTTTCCAATGCTGGTTGCAGGGAAACCGCGTCAACTGCACTGTTCACGGCTGCTACGGCTGTGCGTTCTGTGATCGCTACGTCAAATGATGCTTGTACCGCCGCCTGATCGACATAACCGCCACCTGGACGATCTGCCAACACTTCGCTTGCCACCGCTGCTTGGTCGGCTACCGACCAGCCTGCGTATGCGCCAAGCGTCAATGCCAGTGTCGCATCTTCCAGCGCTGTTTCCATCGCTGCCGCAGATGCCGCGATGTTAACTGCTGCTACGGCTGTGCGCGCTGTTACCGCCACATCAAATGCCGCTTGCACCGACGCCGCATCCGCGTAACCTGCGACTGGGCGACCTGTCCGCACATCGTCTGCCACCGCTGCTTTGTCAGCCGCCGACCACGTGCTGTATACACCCAAAGTCAGGCCGAGTGTCGCATCTTCCAGCGCGGTTTGCATCGCTCCTGCAGAAGCCGCCTCGTTCACTGCTGCTACGACTGTACGTACCCCTACAGCCGCATCGAACGCAGCCTGCAACGCCGCTACATCTACATAGCCGCCTGCTGGACGACCTGCCAGTACATCGGCCGCTACCGCCAGTTGGTCGGCTGTCAACCAGCCTGCGTATGCGCCAGTTGTCAAGCCCAAGGAACCGTCTTCCAATGCCGTTTCCATCGCCGCCGCAGAAGCCGCTGTATTGACAGCCGCCATGTAGGAACGATTCGCCACCGCATCGTTAAACTCGGTTTGCAACGCTGTGTCATCCGTGTAGCCGCCCACTGGACGATCTGCCAACACTTCAGCGGCAACAGCTGCTTTGTCTGCATCGGTATAGCTGGAGTAGGAACCGAGCGTCAACGCCAATGTTGGGTCTTCCAAAGCCGTCTGCATCTGCGTCGCATCAGGTGCTGTGTTTACAGCCGCCATGAAGGAACGAAGTGCCACCGCTCCGTCGAACGCTGTTTGCAGCGATGCTTGATCTTCATAGCCATCTGCTGGACGATTCGTAAACACTGTAGCTGCTACCGCTGTTTTGTCTGCATCTGTGTAGGACGTATAAGCCCCGAGATCCAATCCCAGCGTTACATCTTCCAATGCCGTGCGCATCGCGGCTGCCGAGGCTGCCGTGTTTACTGCCGACATCGTGGAGCGTGATGCAACTGCAGCATCAAACGCCGATTGAATCGCCGCAAGATCTTGATAACCACCTGCTGGACGAGCGTTAAACACATCGGTTGCCACCGCTGTCTTGTCCGCTGTCGACCAACCTGTGTATGCACCGAGCGTCAGACCCAATCCGACGTCTTCCAATGCGGTTTGCAGGTCTGTTGCCGAAGCCGCTGTGTTGACTGCCGCGACAAAGGAGCGCGTCGATACAGCCGTGTTAAATGCGGTTTGCACAGCAGTAAAGTCCACGTAGCCGCTTACCGGCTTAGCTGCCAAGACATCGGCTGCCACCGCAATTTTGTCGGCTGCTGTGTACGTGTTATACGTGCTCAGATCCAACCCGAGTACCCCTGCTTCCAACGCCAACTGCATGACCGCCGCCGAAGCCGAACTGTTCACGGTCGCCACTGCGGTACGCGCTACGATCCCGGCATCAAGCGCCGTTTGCACAGCCGTTTGTGTCAGGTAGCCTGCGCCTTGGTTCAGTCGCACATATTCCGCAACTGCCTCTTGGTCAGCAGTAGACCATCCGCTGGACACTCCGAAGTTCAGAGCCAGCACGGAACTTGCCAGTGCAGTCTGCATGTCGGTCGAGTTCGCTGCGATGTTGACGTACTGAAGCGCAACGCCCATATCCAGAGCCGCTTGCACCGCCGCAGCATCTGCGTAACCGCCAGCTGGACGGTCATTGAGCACCCATTGCGCAACCGCTGTCTGATCCGCACCGCCCAGCGCAGCGTACTCTGCACTCAGCGTCAAACCGAGCCCTGCGTTTTCAAGAGCCGCTTCCATATCCCCAGCCGATGCTGCCGCGTTGACATTTGCCAGAGGAGCAATCGCTGTGAGCGCTGCGTCAAACGCTGTTTGCACAGCCGTCGAATTTGCGTAACCACCCGCCGGACGAGCAGCCAAGATGATTGCGGAAACCGCTGCTTTATCAGCACCCGACCACGTAGCATACGAACCCAATGTCAAACCGAGCATTCCATCTTCCAAAGCCACTTGCATATCCGCTGCATTGGTTGCCGTGTTAACGGCCGCCATTGCGGAACGGATCGCCAACGCTCCGTCAAACGTGGTTTGCAACTCCAGGAGGTCTGTGTAGCCATCAGGTACACGGCTCGCAAACACCATGTTCGCCACATCGGCTTTGTCTGCCGCTGTCCACGTGCTGTATGCACCCATAACAAGACCCAAACCGGCATCTTCCAGTGCTATCAGCATCGCAGCCGCATCAACCGCCGTGTTTACAGCCGCCATCGCCGTGCGTGCCGTCATCGCAACATCGAACGCCGCTTGAATCGCAGCTTGATCCACATAACCACCTGCTGGACGAACTGCCAACACATCCGCTAACACCGCTGCTTTGTCCGCATTTGCCCACGTGCCAAATGCGCCGAGGGTCAGACTCAATGTCACATCTTCCAGCGCAGCCTGCAACGTCACTGCGTTGCCTGCGATGTTGACGTTCGCTACAGGTGTGCGTACCGCGATCGCCGCGTCGAACGCTGTTTGCACCGCAGCCAGACTTGCGTAGCCATCAGCAGGACGAGCCGAACGCACTGCATCCGCGACCGCCACTTTGTCCGCTGCCGTCCAAGTTGCGTAGACACCCAGTGTCAAACCGAGTGCTCCGTCTTCCAATGCCACTTGCATCGCATTCGCATCGATTGCAGTGTTCACCGTTGCCATCGGCAGATTGGTCGCGATCGCTGTGTCCAGCGCACTTTGTACAGCCGCCTGATCCGCGAAACCGCCGCCGAGTGCCGCCAAGACCAAGTTCGCAACCGCTGTTTTGTCAGCATTGGTCAGCGAATTGTATGCCGTCAAACTGAGTCCGAGCTTCGAAGAAGTCAACGCACTCTTCATGCTATCTACATCAGATGCGTTGTTTACCACTTCAACAGCCTGTGCAATCGTTTCCGTTGCCACCGCTGCATCCACAGCCGCTTGAACAGCCGCTTGGTTCACAAAACCGCCACCTGGACGCGCCGCAAAAACAGTCGCCGCCGCCGCCGCTTTATGCGTTGGGTTCAACTGGTAGTACAACGTCAGATCAAGCGCGAGATCCGGTGCTTCCAGCGCGCTCTTCATCGCCGTGCTAGTTGCCGCCGCGTTGACCACAGCCAACGGAGCCTCGAGTGCTGCACGGTTCGCTTCAGCCGTAACCTGACTGTTCACCGCCGATTGGATCGCCGCTTTATCCGCAAAACCGCCACCTGGACGCACCGCCAACATCCCTGTTGCCACATTGGTCTTACCCTCTGCGATCAGCGTGTTGTAGGAATTCAGGATCAAACCGAGTGTCGCCGATTCGAGTGCCGTCTGCATCGAAGCCTCGTCACTTGCGGAGTTCACCGCTGCAACCGCCGCCGCGATCACTTCTGCATTTTGCTCCGTGGTTACGGCAGTGTTCAGAGCGGTTTGGATCGCCGTCTTGTCCGCATAGCCGCCACCTGGACGCGCCGCCAGTACCGCTGTCGCCACGTTGGTCTTGCCACCTTCGGACAGACCGCCGTACGTGGTCAGTACCAAACCGAGCGTTGTCGATTCGAGGGCCGTGCGCATCTGAGCCGCATCTGGCGCACTGTTCACCGCCGTGATCGCCGCTTGGAACGCCTCCGCATTCGCTTGCGTGGACACCGCGATGTTCAACGCATCTTGAATCGACATCTTATCAACAAAACCGCCACCTGGACGCGCTGCCAACACAGCCGCCGCAACGATGTTTTTACCCGCATCACTCAACGTGTTGTACGTGTTCAGAATCAAACCGAGCGTTGCCGATTCCAGAGCCGTGCGCAGTGCCGCCGCGTCTGCTGCATTGTTCACAGACGTGATCGCCGACGCCGATGCCTCTGCGTTGAACTCTGTCGTGACCGCTGCGTTAAATGCGCCTTGGATCGCCGCTTTATCCGCATAGCCACCACCTGGCTTCCCTGCCAAGACCGCGGCTGCAACGCTGTTTTTGCCCGCATCGGACAATGCGTTATAGGTAGTCAACACCAAGCCGAGATTGGCCGCTTCCAACGCACTTCTCATCGCCGTGCTATCCGCCGCGCCGTTAACAGCCGCAACCGCATTTGTCAACGCTTCTTCGTTCGTCGCCGTTGCAACCGCGCCGTTCAATGCGTTTTGGATATCCGATTGGGAAGCGTAGCCGCCACCTGGACGTGCCGCCAACATCGCGGTTGCCACGCTGTTCTTGCCAGCGTCAGACAATGCGTTGTACGAAG
>Ga0073774_1000352_pt1 | contig 11904 bp, 12 predicted proteins | sample InSIn5gowninarea_FD_77487 | JGI IMG/M metagenome (GOLD analysis project Ga0073774, IMG submission 77487) | Clean room microbial communities from NASA Spacecraft Assembly Facility at Jet Propulsion Laboratory, Pasadena, California, USA -... ... | reverse complement strand
CTTGGATAAAATGAACAGTGTTTGAGGTACTGTCCCAAGTCGATGGATCGCCAGACCCACCGTCATGATACTATGCCACATCTAGCTAGTATCAGATGCTGAACTTCCTTCTCTTCACCGTTTATGGTTAGTGGACGATAAACCGAGCTTAGCACCGCTGGCAAATTTTACCTTGCGCCAATGTGTACTAACATTAAAAATGTCGGACCACTGTACTGTACAGGACTGTATAGCTTCTCCTTCAAGCGTCCCCACACTGTCCTGTAGTAGTCCTGTGAGGACATCGCTTTCGGATAAGGAAGCACAATGGGCTAGCATTGTCTCTGAGGCTGGTTCAATCCTCACACAATTGTGCTCATGCATAGAAACCCAGAGTACAATAACAGTGACTTCCAGCACCACGACTACAACAACAACGACAACCACCACCACCACTCCTTCAACCACTACTCCTTCAACTACCACGACGACGACCACCAGCTCTTCAACTACTACTACTACTACTACTACTACTACTACTACCACCGCCACCACCGCCACCACTACCACCACAACGACAACAACCACTTCCGCTGGCCCTACACAAACCTGTCCAGCTGGTGACAACGACGGTCTAGGTCTCTGTGGATGCTGCTACGATTATTACCCAGGCCAGTGTATCTCCGGTTTCAACCCAGGAGACCTAAGTGGTGGTCAAGGAGGAACATCTAGCCCTAGTGGAATTACATCAGTCCAAGCTTGTCAACAGCAGGCAGACTCATACACGAATGGGTATTACTTCGCCTTTAACGCAACAGACTCCTCGTGTGTGTTACTAGATAGTCCTACCGGTCAGTCGTTCGTCGCATGCGATCCGAACGTCACAACTGGCGAAAGGAGCTCCGCACAACAATGCTACAACAACCAGTGTAGCCCTAAGAAAACTTGATCGACGAAGTATCCTAAGATCTCTTCGGTTGAAATCAAATGACGCATTGATGCGGGAAAGGACGCACCACTGACTAAGAAGGCTGAGTGTTGACCCAGTAAGAAGCATCGAGACATGATTGTTAGCTCTACCACAATGACAATGACTTTGAATATACTAGACCGAAAGGGTTACACAAGGCAACCAGAGAAAACCAAATTTTCGTCTATCTCGTACTGAAAAAAAGTAGACAACCCATTCCTTCCAGACCACCAAACGGTCCCTATTGCACACCCTGGATTCGACAGTACGACGAACTGACATGTTGTACAACTATAGAGGAAAGTACGGGAGCAGAGGTGAGATATCAAAGCGGTCTGGATTTTCAGAAAGGACTACAGTTCATAAACAGGTTGAGGTATATAACCACATTTCAGACAGAGAACTCTTGGAGCCACTCATCCACGTAGAACACCACTTCCCGTAAGATGACCTCCCTCATAGGTAAACAACAATCACGTCTAAACACCAGTGGCCGACTTTGAGCCCTGTCCATTCATTGACCCGGAACTCAGGCCCACAGCTTGTTTGCGAAACCCTTAAAGATCTCGCCATGCATGGTATGACTGTGGAGTACTTGCTTGTACGATCTTCTGAGTTTCATCTGTAATTCCTGTTGATTCATGCTTTATAGAAAGATATCGTGTCTGAGACTGTTGTGAAGGGATTATACATGTATGGAGTTAGGTAAGGAGTGTGTCGGGTAGGCAGATGGTGGTCAATAGAGCTAATACTGGCTAGTGATTTCGAAGCTGACGTCTCGAAGCCAGTGGATTTGAATTCGGGTTTTATATTAATTTACCCCAGTGATTCTGTGGAGTTTCATGTTTTGAAGGACCGGGGACCGGGAATGAAAGCGGGGTATGAGTGACCTACAGTAGTAAAGTTATACTTGGAATGAACGACGACTTCGAACGTGGCAATTACGGCAGAGGTATATATTCGCCAGACCAATCGCAGTAGGTAGATGTTAATTGAAACTGCTCATTGTGGGAGTGACATAGACGCTAAGTCCACTCGGCCCTACCATAAGCTATCCCGTCGTGCAGCTATACTTCCGAAAAGAGGTTGATAGGCTTTAATTCCAGCAATGTCGGGTCAGACAGTATACTTTGTGACGGGAACGACACAGGCGAGTCAAGATCTCACCTTTTTAGTTCCTGTCTTGTGAGCTAATGTAATATGGAACGATGCAGGGCTTGGGATATGAATACGTTCGTCAACTTAGGGAGCGCTCTGGCGCCATAGTCTTCGCCACATCTCGAAATCCCGATCAGGCGACTCGACTGCAATCATTGACCGACAAGGGCAACGTGCACATTGTCAAACTTACCCAACAGCCTCAATGGGTGGATGAAGCTCTTGCTGCAGCAGAAATGGTGAAAAAGATCGCTGGAAAGGTGGATGTCGTAATTGCAAACGCCGGAATCATTGGCCATCAAACTAGCATTGCCGATTCTTCGATGGCCGAGTACCAACGATTTCTTGATGTCAATCTGCTCAACAACATCGCAATATTCAATGCACTTCGACCACTTATGCTGGAATCGGCTCGGCAGGGTGGCACACCCAAATTTGTTGCTATCAGTACACAGTATGGTTCACTTGACATGGTGGAGGATTTGCCGGGACAATCATCAGCATATGCAATTTCGAAGGCTGCATTGAATATGTTCATGAGGCATATCGCGTACGAAGAGAAGAAGAACGGAATTGTGGCGTTGCCCATACATCCTGGCGTTGTGGGCACTGAAACTGTTGCTGAGCTTGCAAAGAAGATAGGACTCGCAACGATCGAACCTGAAGAGAGTATTCGAGGGATGATGAAGATTGTCGACAGAATCAAGGTTGAAGATGAGGTGCGCTTGTGGAAATACGACGACACTCAGCTGCCATGGTAATGTCTTGACCTTTCGCAAGCACCACACAACATACAGAATGCTACCGCTTGTCTTGCAAATGCGAGCAGTGTTGACTACTTTGCATAACAGCATATTGACCCATTATGGGCGAGCGAGCTGCAGCACAAGTACCATCGTTTGTTCAAGTCCACGGGAGCATTCAGTTCAGTAGTTGCTGCTGAAGTTGGAGGTAGGTGGCCGATATCAAACCAACATTTATCTCGTGGCTGTTATAAGTCTCACTTTCAAATAACATAGATGTATATGTAGAGTACCTATGTGTTGTACGCTACGTAGTACATAGCTAGCATTCGAGTTGGACCTACGGTGTTTGGATCGATGATAATGTGACAATCCTATGCAAAGTTACGTACGTTGGTCGTAATTCTAAGGGCGTAGCAGCTGTGTGACGAGTAGTTGGCGACTGGCGAGTAGGTTTTGTGAGTTTGGAGAAAGCAGGGATGCTAAATCAGTTCCCACACTGAAGCGTACTTTATCTAAGATTTCGAACGGCGAATGATGAACGTGCATCACACCGAAGTGACCCTTAGCGTTTTTCTGAATGAGGACAATAGATGTCGTCGTAAACAGTTCTGAAGAGGATCTCAAGAAAATGTTAGATTTAGAGTGCGTGTGCTGGACGTCTTCCAAAACTGAATACACGACGTTCCACGACGCGTCACTTTTTGAACGACGCGACTTTTCGTGACAGAAAGTACCATCCCGTCAGTACCTCACCATTTCATGTTAATGGCATTTAGAGATTCAATCTACCTTCATTCCGTTGTTTACTTCTTTCGGTGATTTGTCTAGCGAGTCTGCTGGCCAGTAACTAATCAACTTTGGTTGTCCTGCCGCTCCGGCAATTTTATTCACGATGGCAGCATCATTTTTCGACAACAAAGCTCGCGCCCGGTTGGCAGCAGAGAAAGGATCGAGTTCTTCAAAACCTACCGCAGATGCACCCGCAGTTCCTCGAATGCAACCGTGGGTGGAGAAGTACAGACCAAGAACACTTGAAGATGTCAAGAGCCAAGATCATGTTGTGGATGTCCTACGAAGAATGCTCAACAGTGCTGCCCTACCGCATCTTCTCATGTACGGCCCACCCGGCACGGGAAAGACGAGCACAATTCTGGCACTATCACGGGAATTGTATGGGCCAGAGTTGTTCTCATCTCGAGTACTTGAGCTCAATGCGTCAGACGAAAGAGGTATCTCTGTGGTCCGGGAGAGGATAAAGGTGTTTGCGCAGCAAGCCTTGATACATGCTCCCGCGTCCAAAGAGTACAGAGAGAAATACCCTTGTCCACCGTTCAAAATCATTATCCTCGACGAGGCAGATAGCTTGACGCAGGATTCACAGAGTGCTTTGCGAAGAGTTATGGAGAATTATGCCGCTATTACAAGAATCGCTTTCTGTTGCAATTACGTGACGAGAATCATTGACCCCATCGCTTCACGATGTTCGAAATTCAGGTACGTTCAAAGAATGCACGTGGTTACACAGACAAGAGTGAGCTGACAGGGGGGGTGCTGTAGATTCAAAGCCCTTGCTGGTGGTGATGCACACGCACGAATAGCCGAAATCCTCAAGGCCGAGAATGTTGCTTACGATGACGGAATCGTCGAACTGACCCTCAAACTAGCTGATGGTGATCTTCGAAAAGCATTACAACTCCTTCAGAGTGCTGCAAGACTCGTGGGAGCCACGGCAATGGCAGGAAACGGGCACACAGGGAAGAAAAGCAAGAAACAGAAGGTTGTTGACGACGAAGATGAAGAGATGGTCGATGTTGATGCTACAAAGCCAGTCGAGAAGAAGATTACCCCCGACATTCTCAATGAGATTGCGGGTGTGGTACCTCCGAAGGTCGTAGATGACTTGGTGAAGACCATGATGAAGGGAGCCACCAGGAACTATGAAGCGTTATCGTCAGCTGTCGAAGATATTGTAGCCTCTGGGTGGGCCGCTACCGAAGTGTTAAGCTCACTTTATCAAAAGCTTATTTACGACGACCTGATTTCATCAAAAATGAAGATCAAGATTCTGCCGATTCTATCAAACATGGACAAGAGACTGTTGGATGGAAGTGAGGAAACCTTGTCAATACTCGATATGGTGTGTCAGATTGCAAATGTGCTTGTTATCAAATGAGGCAGAGACTTCTACAGGATTGACAGCCTACTTTATGGAAGTCTGCCGAAACAACCACTACATGGCTAGACACGCAAGACATGAGACGATATAGGACGTGCAGCAAGATTAACGAGATTGACTCAGGTTCGTTGGGACGCGCCTCGCTTCTATTCACGTGTTCTGCTACCAATCTGACTCTTGTTTCGATGCACGTTTTCCGTGCTTATCTGGCTTGTCAATAGAACAGCCCGATGTCGGAATATCCGAACCAGATCATGTCAGAGCAACAACTCTCGTACTTCGTTTAATCAGAAGCAAGGGACAGTGGCGTTAGCGCAGCTCGTGGTTAGGTATGAAGAATTACGTGGTCATTCGCAACGCTCACCAAATGGAGAAATGCCTTATTCGGCCTAGTTCTGGGTAAGCGCTGACTCACCTGGCATCAATCAACAACTTCCGAGTCATACGAAGTACATACCCTAAATAAAGACGAACTGCTTGCCAGGTGAACTCTTTCTGCAACCTTCCTAATTGCTGTCAGCCTTGGTAGATAGGGCGAAATTGTCACTATGTCTCAAGCAAAGTCCATTCCATCTACAAGCCACTCTTCTCACCAGGAGGAGGCTACATTCAAGAACTATGATCGGACAGATGCAGCCAAATATGCGGCCTATCGACCCTCTTACCCGACATCCCTCATCAACATGATAATCAACAAACATACTTCAACAGATGGCCTCACGACCACGGTACTCGACATCGGCTGCGGCCCCGGCATCGCAACTCGTCAAATTGCAGCTTTCTTCGACCATGCAATAGGGATTGATGCAAGTGCGAGCATGATTGAAGCCGCACGCAATACACCATGCTTCAGCTCCACCGGTGAACAAGCCCGATTCGAGGTTTGTGGTGCTGAGGAGGTCGACAAAGTTGTTGATGCCGACAGCGTTGATCTGATCACAATTGCTACAGCAGCTCACTGGTTCGACATGCCCCGCTTTTACGCTGCGGCTTCGAAAATCCTGAAGCCGTCTGGTTCTATTGCAATGTGGTGCAGCGGGAGCTGGTATGTTGATCCCAAAACCACTCCTAATGCTGCGGGGATCCAAGCTCTTTGGACCGAACTCGAGCTGGAAATTCTCCAACCTTTCGATGCCCCTGGCAACAGAATCTGTAGAGAGCTCTACACAGATCTGCCGCTGCCTTGGACTGTGCCATCAGACTCTGTACCACCGCAAATCGCGTCTTCACTGGCAACGTATGACAAGCAGCGCTTCTTCCGCCGAGAGTTCAACAAAGATGGACTACCAGACTCGAGTCCGGAGTTGGCACAGACCAACGGATTCATTCGACACTTCAGGTGCCCGTATACCATGGCACAGAAACAGGTAGGTACATCCAGCCAGGTCACGAGGTGGCGCCAACACCATAAAGAAGCGCTGGAGAAAGGCGAGATTGAGGATTGTGTTACGCAAATGTTTAAGAGGACACAGGCGAAGATTAATGAGGTCCCAGATCAGAAAGACCGAGACTGGCTTGATATTGCTACAAGTATGGTGCTCTTAGTTGTTAAGAAGAAGGCATGATTGAAAAGCCACCGTCTCGTAATTGTCTAATACTTGCTAGCCTAGACATTGATTGAGTGAGCAGGAAACCAACCTTTTCCCTCTTCCAATCTGGCATCAGACTCAGCTAATTTGTTCCGTTCGCCGGATTTCCTTTTTCGTTTGCCTCTCTATTCTGCTTTGCGCTTCCTTCCAGTCCGCCTCTCATGATTGCGGCTCCTGGCATTTTCATCTCGAAACACTCCCGCACCACAGTATAATCATAATATCCACACCTCGCAATAGGTTCCGTCTTACTCACATCAACCCTCCCCTGCTCATTAATCACACGATCATCAATATGCACACCCACAACCCTACCAATCACAATATCAACACTCCCCATCGGCGGATTCCCCGGCAGCCGAATAGTAGAATGATACTCGCACTCAAACCTCACCGGACTATCCTTGACCATCGGCACCCCCTTGAACCCCTTAACCGGCACCCTTGGCTCAAGCATCTGCGAATACGACCGTTCCAATTTCGCAGCCGCAAACTCATCCACCCCGTATGGTAACTGCTCGGATGTGATGTTCACGGCCTCGCGTAACGGGTACGTGGCTAGTTGCCAGCAGAAAATACCTGTGGTCTCGGCGTTGTTGACGGAGTCTTTGCTTTGGTTTTCGGGCGTTTGGTTCGCGCTGAACATTACGTAGGGTGGGTCGAAGGTGAGGTTTTGGAATTGGGAGTAGGGAGCGAGGTTTGGGGTTGGTTCGCCGGAGTCAGTTGTGTGAGTGGCGGAGACGGTGCTTATCCAGCCTATGGGGCGGGGGATGACGCAGGCTTTGAAGGGGTCGAAGGGGAGATTGTGGTCTGTCTTGCCGGGTTGATAGAACATTGTTGTGGTGGTGGTGGTATTGTGTGTTTGGAGGGATTGTTGTTTCTGTGATGGGGTGATGGTGGATGAGATGGGATGCAGGAGATGCTTTGGAGGGAATGCTGTGAGGTGAGTGCCTACGTAGCCTTGAGAAATAGTGTACGATTTGTGGTTCTGTATTGTCTGATTCAAGTATTCTTACCTTGCAGCTAACATGAAGAGGACGGTTCTGAAGCTGTCTTATTATAAATACCTAGAGCATTTAGTGTTTGCGATAGCTAAAAATCTGGCCCGTTCCATAAGCAAACCCGGGGAGCACGGAGTTGTAGGTCGGCATCTGCCTACGCAGTACTAGGCACGAGCGCAAGGCATTCCTACTGTGAAATTAGAGTATTTCGTAGCAGTTCGTGGGTGTGCTGAAGGCGGGGAACTTACAGGCGTGGGCACGGAATTTCGGCCCGCGACTGATATGCCTTGTGGATGAGGCATCAACTTGTTGTTTGGCCTTTCAGACACAACAGCAAAGCTCGTACAGTACGATTTACCTACAGTACAGTAGTAAGACCACTGTAAGGCGCCACTTGAGATATCATTTCAAGGAGTGTGTTTTAGATGCTTGACACATGTAGAAATGGCACTTGACGGCTAGGCACTGTCACTAGTGTTCACAGGTTACTGGTGATACTGATTGTCAGGTGGAACGAGACTCAGTCAGCTCACGTTCTTTGGTATGAAGCTGGTAAAGGAGAGCAAAAAGGGAGATGTTATAGGGGCTTAGCGGGAGCAGTTATCAGCATAAGGGTCTCATAAAGCCGCTAGAGCCAGGGAGCCTATAATATACCTTCATAGCTCCCAGTTGCAAATCAGAAGCTTGTATTGTGTGCTCCATTTTCATAAATTTCACTGGTAGGGTATGAGAGTGCACCACGAACTTTCACATGCGGAGAGGACACAATTCCGTAAGGGGGTTTGACCACCCGTTTGTTTCAGAATATTATTGACAGCCACACGAGGTGTTCCTGCGAACATTCAGCTATCAACCGCCTGTTTTCTGCTTCCATTTTGTATTTTACTTTGTCTTCTCAACACTGAGCACTTCAGGCTCACACATAATTTGAAGACTATCTGGCAGGCTGTTATCGACAGCAGCGCAGCTATGTCGTCTCCGAACGCAACCCTTCGACAGAGGGCTGGGAAAGAGAAGACCAAGGCCAATGGGAAGATTGAAAAGTCACAGGATGACCTCAAGGACGTTCTTGTCTCAGTACAGAAAAAAGCGTCGAACGACTTGGACTACAAGATCGCGATTGGGGTCATCACTTTCCTAGCCTTTGCGACGAGGTTTACGGGCATCAGTCATCCCAACGAGGTTGTCTTTGATGAAGTGCATTTTGGAAAGGTATGTCAGAGAGAGGGGAAGAGAGAGCAGAACACTCATGCTGACCATGTATAGTTTGCGTCTTACTATATCAATCACACCTACTTCTTTGACGTTCATCCACCTTTTGCAAAGCTACTCTTCGCATTTGTTGGCTGGCTAATCGGTTTTGATGGCCACTTTCTCTTCGATAACATCGGCGACTCCTACATCGAGAATAAAGTACCATACGTGGCATTCAGAGCTCTCCCTGCGCTCCTCGGAACACTCACTGTACCTACCGTCTTCCTCATTATGTGGGAGTCGGGTTATTCCCTCCCCGCCTGCGTCCTCTCAGCCTGCCTCGTCCTCTTCGATAACTCCCACATTGGCCAGACACGTTTGATCCTCCTCGATGCCACTCTGGTCTTTTTCATGGCGCTTAGTGTACTGTGTTATATCAAATTTTACAAGCAACGCCATGACCCGTTTGGTCGAAAATGGTGGAAGTGGCTGCTGTTTACTGGTTTCAACATGTCCTGTGTCATGTCTACAAAATATGTTGGTCTTTTCATATTCATTGCAATTGGCTGCGCTGTCGCAATCGACCTCTGGGACTTGCTGGATGTGAACAGGGAAAAGGGGGCACTTGACATGATTACTTTCGGCAAGCATTTCGGTGCAAGAGCATTCGCTTTAATCATTTTCCCTTTCTTCATCTACCTCTTCTGGTTTCAGGTCCACTTTGCTGTCTTATACAGATCTGGACCGGGCGATGACTTCATGTCTCCTGAATTTCAAGAAACCTTGAGCGACAACCTGATGCATGCTGCATCCGTCGATATTCATTACTACGATGCAATCGCCATGCGACACAAGGACACCAAAGTCTACTTGCACAGTCACACTGAAAATTACCCTCTCCGATACGATGACGGACGAGTTTCTAGCCAAGGGCAACAAGTTACTGGTTATCCATTCAACGACACGAATAACAACTGGGAAATCCTACCACACAACCACCCATTGTCTGAGGACACCAAGCTTGGCCATGTGGTGAAGAACGGGGATGTGGTCAAGCTGAGACATATTGGCACGAACACTATGCTCCTTACCCATGACGTTGCCTCTCCATACCACCCAACCAACCAAGAATTCACAACCGTGCCACTCGATCTAGCGGCAGGAGACCGACACAACGATACTCTCTTTGAGATCCGAATCGAACAAGGCAAGACAGGCCAAACATTCAAAACCATGTCCGGCCAGTTCAAATTAATCCACTACCCGTCCAAAGTTGCGATGTGGACTCATACCACCCCTCTTCCTGAGTGGGCCTTCAAACAAGCCGAAATAAACGGCAACAAAAATGCTCAGCAAACTAGTAACATTTGGTATGTTGATGAGATTGCAAACTTGCCTGCTGGTTCTCCTCGTCTCAATAAAGAGCCACGCAAAGTCAAGTCCGTCCCATTCCTCAAAAAGTACCTCGAGCTACAGCGCGCTATGTTTTACCACAACAATGCCCTGACGTCCTCGCATCCATATGCATCTCAGCCTTTCGAGTGGCCCTTCCTACTCCGTGGTGTCAGCTTCTGGACGCAGGATGCGACGAAGCAGCAGATTTACTTCCTCGGTAACCCTATCGGCTATTGGATCACGTCTGCCTTACTTGCTGTCTTCGCTGGTATTGTCGGCGCGGATCAGCTTTCACTTCGTCGAGGCATCGATGCGCTTGATCGTACGACACGAAGTCATTTCTACAACAGTACGGGTTTCTTCTTCCTTTGCTGGGCTTTGCACTACTTCCCATTCTATCTCATGGGTCGACAGCTCTTCTTGCACCATTACCTTCCTGCACACTTAGCAGCATGTCTTGTGGCTGGTGCGCTAGTTGAGTTCATATTCACTGTTGAGCCGGTGATGGAAGATGAATTAACTCAAACAAATAAGGACAGGCAAATTAAGACACCGGAAAAGTCGAGACGAGCCTTCGTGACGGCGAACGAGAGGGCGAAGGGACAGGTTCTCACAACGACTTGGATTGCCGTGGGTGTGATTATGATTCCTATACTCTGGGGTTGGTATTATTTCCTACCATTAACTTACGGAAAGCCAGGCTTGACGGTTGATGAGGTTGTGGCAAGGAAGTGGTTGAACTACGACTTACATTTCGCCAAGTGAGACATCGTTGTCGCACTGTATGATATGTAACAACGCAAGGATCCGATACAGTGTTGAACAACTTGGTATCGGATATTCCGAAGGCAAATAATGCTCAGGAAAGCAATACTCTGGCCTGCTTCTGAAAAGAGCAAGATCGCTCATCGGTAGCAACCGACTTTTCCGATCAAAATGCGATGAACGGGAGGTTGGATAGTTAGAACCGGTTGCGTCTCCGCATTCGAGATGACCATCTCGCGACTTGCAACTCGAAACTCCAACACTCGTACCCCAAGCCTCGGAACCAAAGACGTCAAACATGAATTTAAGAAATGTAATAGGTCAACTTCAAAAGTTCAAAATGATGATAAATATGACTTGACCATTTAACAATTTACTATACATCCTAAACCCAGATCAAAACTTCTTCTCACACCACTCAAAGTCCTCACTCTACTCTACTCTACTCTCTCCAGAGATTTCCTTAAACCCTCACTCCCCACCCCTAACACCATCACTAACATTCTCATTCCACCCACCACCACCATCACCACCCGACCCCATCTCATCTCAGAAAATGGAGTACGACACAACAACAGGCCCGCCCCAACCCGCCGTCCCCGCGGCCCCAGGTGCCCCCCACAGCACAAAAGATCCACGCGCCCACCTCCGCGCCGAATCTGATGCGGATGTCGATGTCAGTCCCTTGGCTCAACCGTTGGTGTTTGAGTTTAGTGGGAAAACGGCGATGAATCGGTTTTTGAAGGCGCCTATGACGGAGCGGTTGTGTCGGTGGAATGATTTGGAGAAGGGGGAGGATGTCGTAAGTCTTATTTTCCTTTTTTGCGTTTGAGTTTTGGACGGGAGGTGAGCTGAGGTGAGATGGGGTGAGATGTGGATTCTGATTGTGGTGGCCCTCTTCCTTCCCTGTCGGTTTATCTGGCGAACTCGG
>Ga0073774_1000351_pt1 | contig 11910 bp, 12 predicted proteins | sample InSIn5gowninarea_FD_77487 | JGI IMG/M metagenome (GOLD analysis project Ga0073774, IMG submission 77487) | Clean room microbial communities from NASA Spacecraft Assembly Facility at Jet Propulsion Laboratory, Pasadena, California, USA -... ... | reverse complement strand
GGAGGGTGGGGGGCTGCTGAGATCCCGTCACCACAGGTCTCTATCGTGGAAGTCAGCCCAGATGATGATAAAGATCGAATTCCTGCATTCAATCCCCCATCACCATCACCGTCACTATCACCATGCATGAGAAATACGGAGAGGGAAATCATGACCAGAGCGGAGATGGAATATCGTGCTCATGTGCGGGAGGAAGAGAGGCAGAGGCAGAGAGACAGACAAAAGGAGGAAGGCGGCTGGGGGTGGTGGGATGTGGTGAGGTCGGTGTTCTTGCTGTGAGTCAGTGAGTGAATAAGTTGGTGAGTGAGTGAGTGAGGTATGGTGTGATTAGGGGGATGGATGGGACAGACGGAAGTAATGCATTATGTGGTGTATTGCGTGGAGTATGGTGTGTGGTTGTGAGGTATGAGGATTGTTGATTGAGGATTGTTGATTGTAAATCACAGCGGTATAGCGTGGGATAGCATAGCATAGCGTGGCATAGCATAGTAAGGGCACTTGCAGTCCTAGATAGCTCCGAGTGGGGTTCAGCGAATAGATATGTATTACAAAATCTTTGACCTGCATTGTGTATGTGTATCGGAGAAAGTCCTAACTTCTTCTGGGTTTGATTTCCTTACTTGTAGGCTGTATTATATATATGCCTAGATGCGTAATAATACACCGCCTCATATCCGATATTAATTATCCACCCCCTGATCTCGTATCTACGTTATTCGGCTCGGCTTTTTCTGTGATCCAAAGCATAATTTTTTGCCCGGCCCTCTGTCTGTCTCCTTCTTTTGCGTAGTAACGCAGAACATTGGCTGCTCACAGTCGCAAAACCACCACCTTGCGCCATCCTAAAGAGTGGCTACATCGTAAGCGAGGTTCTGCCACCGCCTTGCGACATCGTAAGCGAGGTTCTGCCACCACCTTGCGACATCGTAAGCGAGGTTCTGCCACCGCCTTGCGACATCCTAAAGTTTGGCGAGATCGTAAGCGAGCATCTGCTACCGCCTTGCGACATCGTAAGCGAGATCTGCCACCGCCTTGCGACATACTAAATAATAAGCGAGGTCCCTTGCGCCAAAAGTGTGGAGTGACGCGAAGGGTGGGCGCAGTAATGCAAAACCCTTTAGGAGGCTTGCTAGAATAGGAACGGTAGATACTTTCATGGACTTTCAAAGTCAGTGAAGCTCAGGGTGTGAATCCAGTATGCTGTAGGTCTTGTTATTACAGTGCTAGATAAGGATAGTATAGAAAACAGTTTGTTCCGGTGAAGTAGAGTAGGGAGTAAAAGCTTAAGAAAGTGTAGAGTTTGTAACGATTAGGAGGGGAGGAGGAGAGGAGAGGAGGAGACTGTTAAGGTTAAGCGACCGGCTGTTAAAGCATTAGGGAAACCGTGAGTGCAGCTATTTTTTGTTTTTCTTTTTGGGTCCTCTTAAGTCCACGTTGAGATATTTCGGAGTCCTCGGTGTAAAGAAGAGATAGAAAAGTAGTTACTCAAAACTTTATTGCATTATTTTTGCTTAATTCCTGTGATGATCATATCTGCTTGTCTTCATCTCTACTATTATAATCCTTTCATATCTAGAAACTACCTTAACAAACTAGAGAAACGCCTTAACGCCCAAACATTACTATTACATACAAATACTGCCTTGGATATTCAAACATCACCTCCACTTTCCCCAATATTACTCTAACACAACCTCATAGTTCAATAGTCGTGGTGCTATCAGCTACATTTAGGGCCATATCTATAGACGGGCGGACTTAGTACATTAATGTAACATAGACCTGTTACCCTATTAATCTTCTGATAATATAGAAGCCCGTAAGTTACTTACTACGAATTGTACTTCACGAACTTCGCGAACTTCGCGAACTTCGCGAATCCCCAGATGCTCTTGATCTAGATCTGCTGCGAGGTCGTACTCGATCAGCTACGTCAAAAAGTGCTGCGTCATAAAGTGCAAGTTTCGCCGGAACCTGTGTCCGAATATCGAATAACCAATCTTGGTGTTCTTCGGGCAAGCTTCGTAACTCACTTAAAAATGCATCCCCTATGTCAAGCCTCTGGCGATAGGGAGTGTTCGCTGTGAGTCCTCTCAGACGAACGAAAGCTGTGTAAGCTTTGTTTCTGTCTGTAATCCACTGCTGGGACGCCGGATGGTTTGATTGAGCATGAGAGACGTGGACTTCGACGCCGCGGTCTATGAATTCTTGAATTGTTTGGGCACGCGATCCGTGTTGTCGGTACAGGAGGAAATATCTCTGGATGGTGGTGAGGTTAGTGGTTATTCTGCGTCGCAATGAGCTCGTGCCAGGCTTTTCATCGATGACAAAGCCACAATGATTACGTGTAATCTCGCTGAAACCCTCTGCAAGCTGCTTAGTTTCAATCTGATGAAGCTCTATCATTGCCCGTGCTCGCACGACCTCGATTGGAGACAACCCGATGATTCGACTAACGTTCATACCAATCCGACCCATAACATATCTCCGCTCGGAATGGCTAGATCTCAAAAAACCATCCCAATGTTGTGCGAGCTGGTCCCTGAATTGTCTCATCGCTTGGACCATTGAGGGATCGACAATGCTCAAAGGATTCACAACGCTGGGAGAAGGACAGCTAGATCGAGAGGCTCGGGGAGGACTTTCTAAGCGTACTCGATAGGTTCGAGAAGAACTTGCTGAGCCATATCCAGAGTCTCGGGAAGGACTTTCTGATCTAGATCGAGGGTCTCGAGAAGGACTTTCTGAGCCAGAGCGAGGAGCTCGAGCTGGCCGCCGTCGATGCTGCTGTTCTGACATGGTGAAAATGCTTGATGTTGAAACGGGCGTAGTATATTCGTATTGCAGCAAAAACGCAGAAAGAGAAAGGCTTCCAGTCCTTCAATACATCAAAGGAGCTACTGACTAGAAATAACGAGAAGAAAATGATTTAGGTATACCTGGAATCAGTTTTGATTGTAGGTTGCAATTTCTTGGGTAAAGGTTCAAAACAATGTGTGCTTGGTATTCTCCAGGAGGCCACTTCCTTAGGAAAAAGCAAAGTTTATATAGGAACTTCGGCTTGCCTTGACGCATCTTTCCTCCCCACTTGGAGGTCGTTTGATGGGCCGATGACGATTTGTCAGGTTTGAAACAAGGCCCAGACTGAAACGTCTAGGTCAGAAGGTCAGGGCCTGGAGACCATAAGTCTTGGAGGTTGCTTAATTGGCCGATGACGAGGTATCAGGTCTGCAACAAGGCTCACACTCAAGTGTCTGAGTCAGAAGCCCGTGGTCTGGCGACCATAACCGCCTCCACCAAAAGAGCCTTGGGCCAGATATCACGTTATTGAGTTGGAGTATCATTCTCAATCTTCTTGAAGGGGCCAATCATGAGGTTGAGATGATCTAGTCTTACGATGGGCTAACTCAAAGTTGATGAAGCTAGAAATATGAGCAACTTCATGTCACTAACCATTCAGACCTTCAAGATAAGAAAGGTGTTCTTTACTTTTATTGGACGTAAGGGAGCGTGGCATTCAACTAAGGTAGGATTAGGTGTGATGCTTGGCTATGTGGTATTGTGAAGGACGTTCGCGGTAGTCTTTGGCATAATCGGCGGATATCAATAGCTATTGGATTCAAGATAGTCCAAACATTGGCTTTGGGTACGATGGATGGTAAGCAGTCTTCGTAAGAGGTCTATATCTACAATCATGACTATGAAGAACTTAACGTGTTCCAAGCTCAGGATCTTGAACAAACGCGCCAAAATAATCATGAATTAGGGATCAGAAACTCGTATAGCGGTGGCACTATTCATGAGCAAATACCTAGAGCTGAACTACTACCTCCTATAAGCTATGAAGCCTGCATGACGATACCTGGTTGGAACACGACCAACGGTAAGAACATGAATTCCCAGATACGAGCATACTAGACATTACTGATCAAACTCGTCTAGAGCTGCTTGTAAGCGATGTTTAAATAACATTGGCGAAGGATGGCTGGATAGATAATATCCCTCGCTTGACACAGGTAACCTCTAACATAATAGTCTAGTAGATAGACAAGCGTGCAAACCGAACCCACCAATTATTAAGCAAATGAGCGTCCATATGTCAAGATAGCAGTGAAAGAATGATCGATTTCCAAGAGAATGCGGGAACGTCTAGCCTCAAGCCATATCCGTACAGCCGAGCCCAGTGTTATGGGCTCCGGCTAAAGCATCCGGGCAGACGATGACCTGGTACGCCATGGACGGATCTGTAGGCTGTTGCCTGCCCCTGTCGTTGCGGCGTCTTTCACCAGCCAACGCGGGCTTGATCATTATAGGGAAGTGGGGGTTTGAAAGGGTTACACGACTACAAACTCTCATCTCCATCCAGGCCTAATCCAGTGCTTCTATGTACACGAGTTCTCAAACGTAAGTGGAATATTGGTCCAATAACACTTGGAATCGGCCACCTCAGCATGCTCAGCCCCTAGCTCCGTATATAGTTCTAGAATTCCCGCCGCACGATGCATCACAAGTTTAGCGCTTGCATAACAGCTCAGATTATCAAAGTCGTCGGACCCTGTCTCCATACACAGAAGATCAAACCTCAGTCACAGTTCAGAGATCCCTCCATGATGTTGTTTCCAATAATTTTGACAGCGTCTCTTCTGGCAAGCCATGGTTTTGCCCAAACTGCTAGCTCTACAACCGCTTCAACATCTTCATCCAGCAACGCAGCTTCACAAACAACAGCTACCATCAACTTCCTCGACGCTTCAGGCATTCCTGGAAACCTCAATGGTGGGGTCATTTCTGTCAACCCATCACAAACTATCTGGGCCCTTGGCTGTCAGGATACAAACCCAAGCGATTGTCCCTTAGTAGGCGCCCTCTCACTTCATTTAAAGCAAGGCCCCACCACAGTCACGCTCACTGAGGGTACTAATACCCTTCACATCGACTACACAAAATCTGGCGGCGTCACAGTCTTCTTTAGAGGCGCCCCAAGTGTACTTGGGGACGCTACCACCATCGAACAAACAATCGACTGCACGTATACAGGGACTACTGAAGGCACATGTTCTGCAACCCTTGGCAATGCTGTCTCGGGCTCGTCCTTCAACTTTACGTCAACTTCTGGTCCAGCCTTTCCTTCAATTCTCACTCAGTCTGTCATCACGATCACTTCGGGGGCGGACCTGCTTGGCAAAAGCGGCTCCGGCTCTTCCAGTGTGTCTGCGAGGAGCTTGGCGTCGTCAAGTATCAGTAGCGCTTTATCCTTACCCTCGCAGGTTTCTGGAGGCACCAGATCTTCAAGCGGCCTGGAGGCTCCTATCTTCGCCTGGGTAGTCAGTGGTGTTAGTGGCGCACTGATCGCTATGCTCATGCACTAGGAACCAGAGCATTAAATCCGGTAAAGAACGTGGAGTCTCAGCATTGTGCCATAAGCTGGAAAGGGCTATATTCGGATGTATATGTAGCCTGAATCGTGTAGGACTATTGTACAAATACTTTGAGTTTCCTCAGACAATTGCTCAGCAATTGATATATGAATATCAGCCAACGTCCATCTTTGCATGGCGCGGAAACCCTACTTGGTGGAAAGCCAAACAAGTACTTTGACTTCAAGCACCTTGAATGTGTGCACACCTCGAAATTCCGTATATTTTCTGATAAGTTATATTCCGTACCAACTTCCAAGCACCTTGATCCCTTCCCGCTAAAAGTCGCAGACGCCTCCTCGCCTTTACGCCTAATTTGCCAAGGTCTCCTTTTATGGCCAAATAGAGTTTTGTTATATAAGTCCACCACTGAGCTTACGACAGTCGAAGACAATTTCGACATCAATTGCTCCTCCCAATGAAGTCTTGGTTCGCTTGTGCATCCAACCACGCCTGAACAGGATCGTCTTCGGGAACGACTCGAGACCGAGTCACTGCTTGTTCTGGCTGCGTTGCAGTATTGAGGTCGAGAAAGTCCAGATTAATTTCTGTCGCAGGGATATGTTGAAGTGGGGGAGGTGGAATTTGACGCTGGCCTGGACGACCTATATTGGTTCGAGATTGCCTCCTTGGTCGCCTGTTTTGTAGGGGAGGATCATTGGTCGCACTGAGACGTGCTTGTAAATTTGGAGGCTTGGGCGGAAGGCGGTATGCATCGGGGTTGTTTGCTGGAACATTAGGCAGTCCTAAAGATTGCAATGGTGCGCTTAGAGTCCTTCTCATGGGTACTGACCCCTGTGAAGCACGAGCTCTTTCCATTGCTGGGGCGACTGCTGGAGGAACAGATAGCATGTCAACACTCGCAAAGGGCGTTGCGGTATTGCTAATCATCTCACTGGACCCACGTCGACTATCCAATACCAAGCGGGTCGATAGCGGGATATTCGAGCGTGAAGATGGTCGAACAGTGGCAGAGCTCGCAGACGATGATGATCTGGACCTCGTAGAGCTTCGTTGATGTGGAGGCCTAAATTTAGTCCTTATTCCACTATATTCGACCTGTGAAGTCGGGAAAAACTCTGGGTTTTGATACATAGCTTCTATTATGATTTTTGAAGGGGGTCGTGTAATAAACGGGGGATCGTCTGCATTTAATCTCTTCCCTAATTGACTTGTATGATTGGGATGATTCGGCGCATATATTGAAGCCTGTGATTTGTGTCCATCTCTTAGTGTTTTGCGATTTGAATCCCGAGTCATCCCAAATAGACAAAACATCCTTGGTTCTTCTCTCTTTTGGAATTGAACCCTTGTAATAAATGTGACTTGAATATAGTAGGTCGTCAGTCAATAGCTTTTAAGAATCCTGATAGTACTAATACTAGATAATGATGAAATCTGGTGTGTGGAGGGAGGAAACCTGAAGTAATCGCTACAATATGATAAATATGTCAACAGAAGGAAAAGAAAGACTGCTTATAGAGCCCCTACATAGTATATATAAGGGTCACTTTCTGGAACCCAAGCTCCGGTAGCCCGAATCCTGCAGACCCGAGACCGAATCCTGCAGACCCGAGACCGAATCCTACAGACCCCAACATCACCCTACAACCATGACATCCTCGCTGTTCTCAGGAATGAGACATACCTTGTCGTGTCATGAGGAACGGTCTTGATTGCTGATGGACAGGACACACTAGACTTCGCAAGGGAAGAAGCTGTTTCAAAGAGGGCATAGCATCATTATCGAAACGCAAGTAGGAAGGAGATGATGACTTTTGGAGGCGTGGTTTCCGTAGTTGCCTAGTCTCAGTCAGACCAACTGAAGCCTCCTGTCAGCAGAGCTGGAATAATTGGTGCTTGAAGAACGCAGCGTGAGCATTGCGGCCAAATAATAGCCGCCGTCCCAAACCCCGGCTCTACCTGACCTCTGCTTTCACCACCGCTGGTCGAAAATGGACCAGGGGTAAGAGGCCACCCTGGAAAGTTTGGCGAGCACTGCTGTGCATGTACAGGACAGATGCAAGGCCTCTGCTGGGGCAGGGCGTTGGTAGGAGTGAATTGGTGTGGAGGGCGGAGAAGTGTTTGGGCGACGAGCGTGACTTGAGGAGATCAGAAGAGAGCAGAGAAGGTTAGGGGAGGGTAAGAGCAGATTTGTACAAAGTACCCAAGCCTAAAAAACTATGTAGCACTATATATACCGGAATCATATTTCAATAGAGCCACATGGCTCGGGTTCAGAGACAAGGATCAACCGGCTGTGCTGTGCCTGGAAGAACGTGGGGGCTTTGGTTACGTGTAGGGCTGAAGAGGCACTTGCCTACTTACGAGCTGATCTCTATGACTAGCTTGTTTCGGTCGACTCCACAGTATTATATCATATCTAAGCTGGAAGCACCAAAAGAGATCTTACCATTACAATGAACGGTGTGGAGAAGAAGTTGGATCATTGAAGCGCACCGCAGCATCATGCAAAGGAATGGTAAGGTCTTTATGATTTATATGTAGAGGACCAGTCTACGCGCCATGTGGCATACCCCTTTACAGCATTGCAACTCTCTCCATGTTCCCGCATGCTCGAGCTTCAGATTCCAGCGAAAGCAGGTACGTGGGCATTTCCTCAGTGCAGTCATGCTACAAATTCAAGCCCGAAGCATTCCATGCCAACTGTGCTTCACAGATCCTGGCACTGAAAACACAATTTCGGTCAGGTCTTCAAAGCTGAGCTTCCCCACCTGCAGATACAAAGCAATCAACCAGATGCTGCTCGCTAATGCCAGAAACCACGCAATGCCATGCCAAAAGGCCACGCTTTGTCGAAAGGTTCAAAAGTCGAAAGGAAGCGCCACAGCGCCTAAATCCATGCGTTCCGCCTTGTAACGCCAGGATATCACTTGGTTCCAAACAATACCAAAGATGCCAGGTATCCAACGTATGACCAAACCAAGCATCAGGACCTCCCCAATTCCCTATAGAGCATTCTACCCAAATCCATCAAGCCCTCAAACCTCTTTCACTTTCCACCACTACCACCCCCCTCTCCTTCGGCACGGCAATCTGGATTGAGAACGTATCATGCACGGCTTCCTCACAGACATTCGGAAGCGGGATGCCATACTGCTCGGCGAATTTCTGGAGGTCCTCGACACCGATGCGCGGACTGTCTGGACTGCCAATGCAGCGCTTCTGGCGGTGCGCAATCTTGATGGCGCGGCGCATGCCTTTGTAGGAGGATGTGACTAGGGAGGTTGATGGGATGGAGAGGTATTTTGAGGAGGAGGAGGAGGAGGAGTTGATGGTGGTGGTGGTGCGCGATTTGAGGGGCATTGGTCGTTTGAATATCGTGCTGCGGAGTTCGCGGGAGCGTGTGAATGAGGGCAGTGGGTTCGGGGAGGCGATGGTAGCCATTTTGCTGATGCTCTTGGAAGTTGAAAGTGTGAGATATGCTGGTGCAGGGACTAAAGGCGCTGGAATTATTAGGTGAGATTATTAAGTGAAAGTGTAGTAACGCGATCTGGACCAGAAATCAAAGAAAAGCTGTATTAATTGCTATCAAAGCAAGTAAGAAGTATTAGAGTAGGACGAGAACTGATTAGAAGACTGATCTAGGAAAGACTTAATGATGATCTGGGAGAAGAGCGTCTTATAGACTGCAATTCCAAAGGAAAAAACGGGGAGAACGAGGTCGACTTCAGTATGGCCCGTGGGGTAGTGGATATGCTCGCTTGGGGTGAGACGCTGAGTGGCCTGCACCGCCTGCTGTGACCGGCCTTGCAGCCTGTGACCACAGCCTCGATAAGTCGATTGACCAAAACCCCAACAGGTTTACAAAGAGGTGTAAATGACGTCGCATGTGGAGACGTAGAGAACTCGAAATGTTCTGAATTCATTATACGAAGATACGGTCGTTCAAACCGATGGCGTAAAAATCTCCAACGAACCCCAAGTCCTTCCAACAAAATCGACAAATTGAGCACGCAAAGGAGAGCGATTTGGCCCTGCAAAATATCCCAAAGCACCTGATTCACATGTAAAGCACAAGTCACTTGACATGTACCTATCCCACGATCCGCATCTCGACCAAATCTCAAACAGTCCGCGGTGCAAAGGGTCCCGACCAGTCCAGCAGACCCCGCCAGCGTCTACGGCCTATACAAGCGAACGTACCTCTCTACGACATTCTGACGCGTTCGACCTACAAACTGCACCTGTAGGTACATCCCCTCGAGGTTTAAGCACAGCAGCCTGAGGACAACAGCCCTACAAGGCCACCCGCAGAGCCTTCGGCGTCAATCTGAAACGGCGCAGTACTATTCCTGACCCGGTGCGACGCAAATGAGGAAGTCCAGAAGTGGTGGCGCTTGGAAGACCGTTGGTCTGGCCCCGGCGCCTCTTTTCCGAGCCTTACTTGGTGAGTCATTCACAGGTTGATTGCGAAGAGACCTGTTCAAGTGTTTCAGACCTGATGGTTCGATGAACTGGGACCTGAGAAGATATCTGCTTATGCTAGTCCTTGAAAGGTTATTTTGGTTGGTAAGGGGGCATGTCGAAGTGCTTGAAGTTTCGTCGTTGGTGTCCTTGGTCCAAGAGTGCTGTGCCGCAAAGGTCAACTAGTTAAGGCAGTCTGGCGCTTGCTAGGTAGGCAGTGAAAATGAAGACTTTGTGAGGGCCTTCCTGCTGCTAACCTTAAAGCTGGAGACCATGGATTGGATAGATAGTCTCCTTATTGGTACGCAACAAGTACAACGTATAATCCGCTTAGGTGAGATTTCACCTCCCGGGTGCCTTGATCCAGGGGAAGCTCGCTTAGGGATTGCGTGACCTTCACGTGATCGGGGGACAACCTTCTTCATGTGGATCGCTCATCACGATCATCTACCGTGGGCAATGGGACCAGACCCAGCGCTCAAACTCTCGAGCAAGATGCATCCTCTCACTTGCAAAAAGGCGGAGGCTCTCTAGGCTGACCATTTCATGTCCGTATCGAGTGTTCTCTCCAGCAGCCTTGGCGCTCGGAGTCCATACCGGCGGCAAAGGTCACAAAAGATGGCCTTGCCCACGTTATGGCCTCTCAAGTCGAAAATAGCCCAGTCAGACGGAAACTCTTGGACCATTGGTAGACGGTGCACGTCCATCCACGCGTATGGGAAATTTCTTTCTTAGTCTTGCACCGTAACGATAGATAAAGAATGGTATAGGAATCATTGCAATCGAGATAAAACCCAAGATAGAGTTACCCCAGCCAAGGCCTAGTCTTGCATACATTGTAGGCGCCGCAAGAGGTAAGAGCACTGCGAATAGACACCTCGCTGCGAGGAAAGTCGCTGAGGCTGAGGCTGCGTACTGGCCCGTAGCATCAATGAAGTAGGTTTGTACGCTGTTGAAGACTCCAGAATCTCCGACGGCAAATGGTACTATTGCTAGAGCTGGTTGAATCCAATGCTTGTGCTTTTCCGCGGACCAGCCGTACCAGAAGAGGCCGATTGGCGCAAGGAGTCCATAGAAGATCGCCGGTGGAAGCCGAAATTCTGGCTCAAATACGCCGTTGTTTCGGTGAGTGAGGTGTATGACCAAGGCATCCGAGGTTCTGACAACGATCAATGATCCGATAATGAACCCAATGGGAATTCCAAGATATGCGAGTCCGCTCGTTTGCACGTCCCATTCATATGTGTTCATGAAGAGGTCGGCCATTGTTGACACAAGTAGGAAGAATGTGCCGAAGATGATGCATTGGTGAAGTGCTGTGAGTTGAAGCACCGGTGATGAGTACATAATCCGAAAGGGTCGAGCAATGCCAGTCATCAAGACTGCTTTGGTCGTTAACAGCGCAGGATCAATGTCCTTGTCATATGCGCTTCTCAACTCCATGTTTCCAATAGCTTTTCGTTGTTGCGCTGTCTTACGTCGCATTAGTACTGCTGCGTTGCTCTCTTCCCCCAGTATCCAATGCATCACCGTTAGGGCCCCGCATCCAATCAACAGAATCCAGTACGCCCATCTCCATGCCAATTGTTGGGCTATAAATCCTCCAAGCACAGGCGCAAAGCCAGCCCCCAGCGCTTGTGCAAGCATAGAGATCCCGTTCGCGAAGCCACGCTGTTGAATCGCGAACAGATCAGCCATGACGCCGCTAGCAAGAGACATGCTGGCGCATCCACCAATACCACCGAGAAAGCGGAAAGTGATGACAGATCCAAGGTTTGGAGATAAAGCACAGCCAAGTTGGCACGCTGTGAGAATGATGTTACCAACAATGAGAACTGGTCTTCGACCATATATCTCGCTAAGGGGCCCGGCAATGAGGGGGCCGAATGAGAAGCCAAGGGCATAGATACTGACAACGAAGGTGCTGAGCGTTTGCGATTTGTTACCGAATTCCTCATTCATGAGGAAATGCCCACGTACCTGCTTTCGCTGGAATCTGAAGCTCGAGCATGCGGGAACATGGAGAGAGTTGCAATGCTGTAAAGGGGTATGCCACATGGCGCGT
>Ga0073774_1000349_pt1 | contig 11952 bp, 11 predicted proteins | sample InSIn5gowninarea_FD_77487 | JGI IMG/M metagenome (GOLD analysis project Ga0073774, IMG submission 77487) | Clean room microbial communities from NASA Spacecraft Assembly Facility at Jet Propulsion Laboratory, Pasadena, California, USA -... ... | reverse complement strand
GTGAATGTGGATAGGTCCAAAATTCCAGGTGAAAGCACTAAGTTTGTAGATCTGCGATCGGTTGGCGTGGTAATGATAAAAATGCTTACAAGAACGGAAATCCGCCACGCAGAGCCATTGATACTGCCAAGTGACAAACTTGATCCTCTAGAGAATTACGTTGGCTGTAAAAAGTTTCTGAAGATTGCAGAGGAAACATTGGAAAAGAAAACTGATTATTGCAAGCGAATCCTGCTCTTGAAAGATGATGAACTGGCGACTTGGCGTAACATGCCCTCAGAGAAAGAACTTCTAGAAAGGTGTCGTACATTGAGCTTGGAAGTCGGTCAAGAGCAGCCAAACATTATCTAGGAGTTATTGCTGTCTCGACAGACGATCAGTGTTATTTTGAATTAGTTAGCATGCTATAAATCTCGGAGACATGAAAATTTGTGGACATTTACAGAGGATGGGCATTTATAGGAAGAAAATAATTATAGAGGATAATTATTTATGAAGAGCAAACATTTACAGAGAGTAAACCTTTATGGAGCATAATTATTTATGGATAAGAAACATTTCCAGGGAGGAAATCTTTGTAGATCAATAAACATTTCCAAACAACAAACATTTATAGAGGATAAACGTTTATGGCGCATAAACATTTCCCGAGAATAAACATTTATGGGGTATAAACATTTATGGAGCATAAACATTTCCAGAAGATAAACGTTTATGGAGCATAAACATTTCCAGAGAAGAAACATTTCCAGAGAAGAAACATTTCCAGAGAAGAAACATTTCCAGAGAAGAATCGGTTCCAGAGAGTAAATGGTTCCACAGAGTAAATGGTTCCAGAAAGTAAATGTTTCCGGAGAGGTTTATATTTTACAAGGGGGTAAACATTCACGTCAGCATCAACATCATTATCTTCGTCATCCTAGGGATGTAATCAAAGTTGGTTAAACAAGAATATCAGAAATATAGAGCCATTCAGATCTTAATGTCCCTCTTTAGTACTGTACTGTATATGGAAGTATGTTGAAGTGAAAGTTAGGTTACATCATTGCTAAAACAATACCGTGCAGTATTTCCTCTCGTCCAATCTTATTTTACACCTCCTTCGGGGATGACTGTCGTACAGCTACTACTGACAACATAAACAGAACAAAGAAGACGCTCCGCAGTAACTTCGTCGCCATCTTTCCACCCTCAACATCAGCGGTTTTGCCGTCTTTATTTGCCATTTCAGCTCTGACCTCGTCGTATTCTGGACTCTTGGCATTCTCCTCTTCCTCGTGAACATGCACCGTATGGGATATACATTCCCATTCCCCTTCAAGTCTCTGATAGACGACTGCTTTCAGGATATAGTGAATTTCGCCATCATGATAGATGTCCAGCTCGGAGGGAGAGTGCGTGTCCAACATTTTCCGTTCCCACTTCCAAGGTATCACTGTTGTACACTGGGAAGTTACATAGCCCCTCATATATCGAAATGTTGTAGCAACTGAACTGATTCTTCGAGCAATATGAACAGATTCGATCATTCGAACGAGCATTCCTGCGAGATGCACAAGGAAGCAGAGCGCGCCGATGAGGAAGGTGGTGACCAATAAGCTGAGGACGAACACCCAGAGGACAGACAAATATAACAAATCTGATATAGTCTGCAAGAAATATTTGCTGATAGCTGAGACATCGAGATCGAGATTGAGTTCCATCGAAATGTCAACTCCGCCACATGCTTTGCAGATGAGCTTCAAGATATAAGCCACACTGAGAAAGCAAAGACCTCCAGAAAAGCGCACACAAGAGGAGATAATAGATACGGAGTCAACTGAAAGAATGGATAAGCTTTTCAAAGAGTTTTCGATAAAGTCATGCGTAAAGTGATTGAAATTCCAAGCTCTGTAGGTGGCCATAATGTTCGTATGATTTTGGGGAACTTTGAGGTAAGATTTGAACTCGTATGAGACTTTGGAAAAGTTTAATATCTAGAAGCCATGGACATTTTTATATATTTGAAGACCACCGTAGTATCTATTTTTGTACATGTTTCTTTGGTTTTCTGTTTGTTTCAAAGAACTCAGCCCACAAAGGCTTCTCAGACAGACGATAACCACATTTGTGGTCAAGGCAGACTGGTGGATCTGTCCATTTACTCTCCTATTTGTTCAGGAGAGTATGCCTTACGCACAGAACTGATAGCAAAGCCACGTTTGAAATCAATGGGTAAATGATAATCGCCTGAAAATATGCGCAGTTTTCCGAGAGGAGTTTTCACTATTCCCAATCTCACTCTCCTCCCCCCAAGCAGGTGGCGGAGTAGATGAAGTACAGGGCATCGTATCAAGGTCGCACTAGTGAGTACAGATTAGGGAACGTGAAGTTAAAGCAAGGGATCCATATTCATGTGCAAGGTCGGACATGTGTGCAAACTTTCTCATCCGAATGAACTTGGACCTTAACGAAGGCAGATTGCGAGACCAAGGAAGTAATTAATATACTCCAGCTTTAGTCCTCTTTTTATATGGCTTCTCTGGAAGCCTCCAGGTGGATATGATATCACATCACGCGACATTGAGGAGAGAATTTCTCTATTATGGAAAATGTGTGCCTTCTATTATATTATCCAATATTTTCCCATATGCCCAAAAGCGTTTGTCTATCTGCTTATTTGATCCCTGCTTGCGTTGTAACTAGCACACAACGAGCTTATGACTAGTGCGGGAAATACGGAAATAATGTGCTCCAGGGACTGGCATTGAACAATACTTTTGTGATCTTGATCTTTCTCGTCAGAGGTAAAGATTTCTAAATGCTTTTTCTCTGGCCGGGTTGGATGAATGGTAGGCAGTTGAATTTTGAGTATGGTAAAACCTCCGTCAATGATTTCTTTAACGTAACTTGACGCATGTTGGTATTTGCAATCGGCGTATTTCTGAAAAACGACAGGGTGATGTCTCCTGAAATTCTCGCAGCATCCAATAATCATAGCAACTAGTGGTTCTAGCTGAGACTGGGTATAGCCGGAGTAATACACATGGGCAGGAGTCTGTTAAGCGATCAGCAGGTCTTCTATGACTTGACCGGAGCAAAACACCTACCCATCCGGAGTTTTTGACCATCACATTAGCGAGGAAATAAGCAGCGGCTACAATTATGCTGGGCTTTGTTCCAATGAAGCGTTCATCCATAATTGTGACCTCCAGAAAATACTTTGCTAGTGTCCGAGTCTTCAAATCGTAGTTATCAGCCTTGCTCGTTCTTCTTAGAAAGCTCATTGGTCCGGGCCAACCAAGTTCAAACTGAAGCATACTGAGCATAAACCGCTCAGCTTTCAGTATCTCGTCAACAGTGTAGCCGTAGTCAACCATATGGACAATATCGCCAACTGAAGGTGGGCTGCGCTCTTCATATTTCGCAGCAATGAAGATAGCTGTGGCACCAACCAATTGAAGCTTTCCTACAGAAGTAATCTTGCAAGATAGAAAGCGGTCAATATAATTGACACAGAGGAAAAGAGTTTCTGGAACCAGCGATAGTTTCTCATGAACCTGCACGATCCACTCTAATAAGGTGAATCGCATCGACCATTGGAGCTCTGCTTGGCGATCCATATAATGCTTATCTGGAACCATTCTGGTCTATCAAGGTAGTTATCAGCAGACTGAATGAGTCACGGGCTGAGAAAGAATGGGACTCACCTCTAACTCTCTCATGTATGAGAATATCTCGTCCTCGTATTCAACTACCATAGCTGGATCATCTGCCTCGTCCTCCATAGGCTCTGTCAACCATGAGCTGTAACTAGTATCATGGGCAACTGGAACTTCTTTCTCGGCTTCCTCAGTGACAATTGGATTTAGGAGCGCATTTGCTGCCCTTAAAGCTAACCGGCAAACAGATATAATCGCATCATTCGATGCTCTAGAGCGGGTTAAAAAGCAATGAGAATGTTGCTGACTCTGTAAACTCTTTGTGGATTTGTCGTGATCTTGGGTAACACTGGCTGTAGTATCGTTGACAAGAACCATGTTGTGTATCAAATCGGCGCTGTTGGAGAGAGTTAACTTGAGTTACGCACAAACGATAATACAATTGCAAAAGATTAAGGTAGAAAGTGAGGGCAGAATGAATGAATCGCGGGTTTTAAACGAGCTTCGAACTTTCCTGATGTCGCTCTAAATTGATAATCTACCTGCATGAATCTTTAAGGGGCAGTGCTCTCTATGCACAAGAAGAACTTACAGGCTCTGTGCTGTACCGCCATTGCATCATGTATTGACTGCAGTGGATTATGACAGACCTTCAGCGTCGGATCATAGGCCCTCAAATTTCGTTCCTTGGAAGGAGCATAACACAGCCGCAACTTATTGATACATGGATAACGTGCCGTGTTGCAATCTGCTCCCAAGATGGCATAATAATAGCCTTGGCCTCCAAATTGAACGAAAGATAAAGACGGAAAGGCATATGAAACCGCTGGCTGCAGCCAAAGCCACAAGCCGCAGCATTCTACTCATTTTAGGAAGTCATTTGGATTTCCTAGGTCTTTGCATAAATGATACACGCGTTGGCAGGGCTTAACTCGCAGCTCTGCCTAGACGAATATTAGTCTCAGGCGAGGCTGATGAGGGCCTGCATTGCATTAATCCCAATATGAGCATACGGAAGCAAGAAGCACCGGAGGAGTTCCCTGATTGTACTGATTTCCTATCCTGGTAGTTTCACGTATTTTTGTCGAGGCGATTGCAGTGGTGCATTGCCACAATTGAGGAATATAAAGGTGCAGATGATTCCCTCAAGTATCCTCATCATCACACTCCATCTCATCAAGCCGTCAAAAATGCCTGCTCCTAAGGGTCAAACATTGAATGAGAATCAGTCCTTGTGTTCTGCGTGGCTGGAGGACAAGGATAGACACTGCCAAATTCTTATTGCATCTGTGGATCGGAAGAAACGGGAGCCACTGTTCCAATCGATCATCCAAAACGCAGTGGATGCCAGCGAGGAAAATGAAGAGCTTGTTGATCTGCATTTGTGCAAAAGGTTCCATCGATCTACTGGGACGCACTCTGTTCAGCCCACTGAGAGGAAGAGGATTCTGCGAGAGATTCTCTCTGCCTCTCCGGAAGAAACGTCGAATGCAAAACAATCCAAGCCACGACAAATCATCCCAGCCAGTGAGGAACGGCTTCCGCCTATCAAGCCACTGGACAATACGAATCGCGCAGCAGACACAATAGCTACGTCAACATCTGCCATAGAGATGCGCAAGCAGAAGGCTATCGAACAGCAATTCTTCTCGATCATTCCAACCATAGTTGAGCAACAGCAAGTTCCAGTTACTTCGATGGCGTCGCGGCTAGTAGAAGACGACCGCGATTCGGCCATTTCCGTGGAAAGTTCTCCAGAGCCTAGATCGGAACAATCTTTTCAGCCAACAAAACCAAACCAGCGTCAATCTAGCCGCGAGGGCTCAAGTTTCTCGATTGTTAGACTCGACGAACTATCAGTTTCATGTCAAGCGACAGATGCAGCAACGGTCACAGATCCAATTTCTCCCGAGGGCTCCTCCTGTCTTACTCAAGACCGAATGTCTAAACAATTGGCGGAGAAACAAACCATTGTGACGCCGCTATCTCCTCCCAAAGAAAAAGAGCCGAAACCCCGACAAAGCCTTCATACAGCAGAGGGAGCTATTACCACGCCTATAACAACCTTTGTGGCAGCGCCTCAGATGTCAGAGGTCTCACAGCCGCAAAAACCTCGACGGAGTCCTCGTTTTGCAGAGTTATCTTCTTCAGTGTTGGAACTCCCCCTCTCCGTGCCGACATGCGCAACTCCTCATAAACCAAAGCTCAGACGAAGCGCTCGCATTGAAAAGAACACTGCACAAGATAGGAGTGCCCTCAACAGAGGATGTCGAAACTCTCGAAAGGGATTAGACCTGCAGCATATTCTCTGATTGTGATCACAATCTCAAAGTGGCTATGGTGGAATTTCTCTTTGATTAGCAGGAGTGAGGAACACGACATGGGGAGAGTAGTTAAGCAATATAAACAGAATTTACCAAGCCTGCTTATGATAATTTTTGGTAGATTATTAAAGTGATTAAATCTAATGGCCTCTTTTTATGTCGAAGTGTTCGTTGGTGGCGTTTCAGGCTAGAACGTAGGTCTGAAACTACGCCAACCACATCGATGACCGCACTAGTTATTCAATATTTTGAATGTGTATTTGTACGAAGATAAGAAGAACAAAAGGAACTAAGATTAGCCTTGCAAATCATTGATATTGTCAGTTTTTGCGATGTAAATTAACTCAAAGAGACAACTTAATTTCAAAAAGTCCGCTTACCGGAAAATCAGCCAGTCATGTCTGGCGAATGCTCGCAAGGGTGCTCGGACCAAACCTTGTTTTGACGTTCGATTGCGATGAAGAACTTCTTTCGTATTTGCTGGTGGATGATACATAACAACATCTCTGGTTTTACGTCTCTTGTATCTTTCGCCGCACCCCAGAATATTTTGATCAGTGTTCTATTAAAATGACAATTCAATTGAGCAGGAGGTTTTCGGAGGTGTCAAGTAGAATAATGGAATTTAGGAAATATACACTTTGTGGACTGCTGCCAAAAAAGGCTGTCAGGTCTTTTCTGCTATCCGCAGGGAGAGTGAGATGAGATAGTGCCGGATGACACCTATGGCTCAGTATAATATTTGTGAGTGTGAAGGGAACAAGGCTGAAGCTGGTCTAGACGCTGACTGCATCGCAAAACAGGCTTTTGTATTCTCAATGATTGGTATGTTACAGTAAAAGACGAATTGCGTGTCGTTAATCTTATAAGTTAGATAACTTTTTTAAGCGTGGTGGCGGGCTCCACCACCCGCCCGGTCGTACCCTAAGGTAGTGCTGCTACCTGTTAAGCTGTCATTGCAAAAGCAGAGCGTATGTCGCCCGTGCACAGGCTAATAACTTCTGAAAAAGCCAGTCTTTTAGAGACAAGGTAAGTTATCAATTTAAGGAAAGGTGCTATTTCCTACCATCACGGTCTTCACAGACTTAATTATTTTCACGAATGGACAGCTGCAGCTGTCACGTAACGCTGCGGATTCGTAATGTAAAATACATAATAGCAAGTGCCCTAAGCTTTGCAATGGCTCGATGTTATATACATTATAGCATCAAATCTTCTATTCCTTGCTGATATTTAATGAACCTCTGCGACTCCCATTGATTACCCTCACGTATATACTTCTCAAGCAGTAGCTCCCTCTTTTCCCGCTTACCCTTTTCCAAGTCACGCTCCTCTACGAAATAGCCACAAAGAGCGCGTACCTGTATACCCAATACCTCATCCAGGTATTTCGGCCAGCTTTTAGCATAGTACCCTGAAATGGTTAATTTCTCTAGCCCTCGGATTTTTCCTAAAGCACACACAAAGTCCAGATTCCCACCGAAGCCCCTTTCCCTGGTCCCTATCTGAGGTAGCTCGCCATATTCATAATACGCTCCCCACATAAGCCAAATACATCGTAGTCCATTGGCTTCTTAAGCTAACTTATCGAGAAGATTTAGCCACGTGGAGAGGTTTGTCCTCCAATCCACCATGATATGTAGTGACTTTACCAATTTAAGATTTACAGGACCAATCTCGTTAATGAATCGAATCATCTGTTCGGGTTCGTTAAACTGAAATACGTTCTGCGAGTAGAGTATCGGGTTCGCTTCGCGGTATATCTTCTTGCATGTCTGCAGTATTCTTGGTTCCGTCGTTCTACACTGTCGATATTGACCGAAATCGAGCGAGATATACTTCCGATTCATTTGTTCGACTGTGTCCTTACGGTCCTCTTCGTCAGATTGGCTTATAACAAGTAGACCGTAAATTTTAAGTCGGAGTTCGACGGGTAAAGTCAAGAAGCCGACTTTGTTGCTTCCTTTGGCTTCGTTAAGAGGCTGGGAAGTAATCAGATGATTGCAAATCGCGCAGCTTGGGTAGTCAACTTACGATTGCGGGTTTACTATCCGAGATATTGAGATCATAGAAGGCGTTCGAAGACATTCTCTTCTGTGACGGTAACATTGTGTGATCAGCCATGGCTGGGCTATAGTAGAAGGCGAATTGGGTATTGTTAAATTTTCAAAAGAGATCACGCCAGTATATATAGGTGTCATCAGCTAGGCAGCAGCGCCATCAAAGGCGCCGAAACCTTGCTCGCAGGGATGACAAGCGTCTCTAGGCTCAAAATTGGGGAACGTGTAGTAGAGCACAGCCACACAAGTGTCAGGGAAGTGGAGCCCGCTTAGAAAAGTTATCTATAATATTAGCGATACCCAATTCGCCTTCTATTGTACTGTAAAGCCAGACAAGGGTTTATCTTCTCTGGATTAATCTACGTCAGTCTCAAATTGATGCGAGTCATCTGCATGCTCTTTTAGACTGCCTCGCCACCATATTACCTCTTGACTCAATTCCAAAATATCAGTTTCTCATTTTCCAATCATGTTTTGTTTATTTTCTCGTTGGAGCTCTGCAGGCTCGTCTTCCGCAGGTGGCACATCTTCTAGGACTAGAATGAATTGGAAAAGGTTCTGCTTTGGGAAATTCAAGAAACTTGGGGATGAAATTGATAACGGCCGGCGTTCAGGGGCGCCATCGCCCAAGAGTAGCAAGTTCGACAACCAAAGGACGTGGAATATTCCAACTCAGCTTGTAGGCATTGATAGGCTTTATACAGACGAATAAGCAATGTCTTGATTTCCAAATCATGCACAGATCAAAGCTCTCTATGCGGAGATACTGCAATTTGATTGTTGAACGTTTACTATCTACTAGCATTGATCTGGCTGCAGTATAATACATGTTATTGCTAATTAGAGCTACCTGGTGACGAATGAATTAGTCACTCGTTTTCCAACTGCTGACCTCGAATCTTAAAACGAGAATAATTCTTGTGAAACTTGCTTTGGGGCAAGTTTTTGTGCTCTAATTCAATACCATCAACCTTTCATATCTGACTTGCAAATCCATCTTCTGGTAAAACATCGCTTTTCGGCCAAGCAGTCATCTGCGAGTTTGGGCTCACTGACTCTTTGATCAGCCATTGGCTCAACGTCGGAGATAGGCTATCTGTCAGGGTATATTTTTGACTGGTGCCTGGATCCGCTACTTCAGTAGCGTAATTTGCATTATGATTGCCTCCAAAGAATTCAGTAAAGATATCATCTTGTATAGCATAGTTTAGACCCTTTGATTCGAGGCTCAGGGATTCATGTATACTATGATCCTGGAATAGTGTTGCGATCGCCGCGTAATTACTTGCACCTTCAGCCAGACGCTTTTCGAGATCACATATTGTCATATTCTGACAGTGGATGGTAGCTGATAGGTCTCGATTAAGTTGACAAGTTCTTGAAAGTTCACCCGTGTGTGCTGTGCCTTGCTTTTCGAGCTCTAATATCCGTGTCTTTTGGGCATCGATAAAACTATTTTGTGCCTCGCTGAGTTCTTTGTAATTATTCATGAGATCATCTTCGTCTTCCATTTCCCGAAATCTATCTTCGTATAGTTGCATTCGAGTCTCAAGCCTGGTGAGTCGTCTCTCTCCTAATTTTATTTGCTGCGCCAATTTTCGTTCCAGCCGGCGACGATGCCTCCCAATCTTCCGCTGTGCATCATCAACCTGGAAAGTGACGTGGTTGGTAGGGCTTCTACTTTGATATACCTGAGAGCTTTGAGCATTGTGCGAGATGCGGCGGGGAAATTGTCTTACGCTTTCAAGTCTCATACTGACAAAATGTGCTTGTAACTAAAGAAGTGTTGGTGATAATATCTACGAATTAACTTGTCTTGGTATTTGATAATTTGTGATCGCCCAAACTACCTAATATACTATCTTGACACTTTCATGATGTGACGCTTATGAATCTTCTTGCTTGTTCTGAAGCATGACTATGCTCTCTGGACTTGGAATAGTGACTACTGTAATGTTACTATGAATAAACATAGTCTTTCCCATCCGTATCGCCTCTGTCATTTCAAAGTCGTCCGTGCTACGTGGCGATGGAAGCGCTGAAACGTTGATGACAACGAGGTCTAGATGACAACAACGTCTGGATGACGACGAAGTCCGGAGATAGTTGATAGCGGCGAAGTACTGATGACAGCTGAATATTGATGACTGCGACCAGTTGATGCTTGTCCTTTGTCACAAGGGGTAGTAACGTGGTTAATGTGAACTTGGATTCCGAGTTATAGAGCTGACCATGCACAATTGAGTACAGTGTTACGGCTTGTGGATGACCAAGCCACAGGTTAAAATATTTGAAGACTCATCTAAGAAGTATCAAACGAAAGAAGCGTAAACAAGATAAAAAGGTGCAATACTCCTGGATTCACCTCTACTTCCTTTTCTCATTGGAAACCATGTTTAAACATCCCGCGGATAATCATGAATCGCAGCCGGAGAAGCGTCGCCGGGCAGAAGCTTCTTCTTCAGGACAGCTACCACTATCTAAGACAGCGAACAAGCACGGAATTGCCAACACGCCAACAAAGACAAGCCCCACAGTAGTAACGGAACCAACACAACCGCCACCATCGACGTCAACCACACCGTCGGCGACCACATCGGCAACCACAACGGCAACCCCGTCGGCAACCCAGGCACCGAAGAGCACATCCGCTGTGGGGAAAGACTCAACTGGAGCTTCATCAGAGATTCAAATGGATTCCAATGTGAAAGCTGGAGATTCGTCAGCTCTCAAACCACCACAGCAGGCATCGTCGACTCCCTTACCTATAAATGGGTGAGCATTGGAGGGTTTAATTATGTTGTGATTTAGCTTATATATATTATAGGAAATCATCTCTTTCGAACGGCGGAAACAATCAGGCAATTTCGGATAGTCTCTCCTCTGCCTATGACATCCCAAGTATCGATGACAAGCAAGTAATGCTTCCTCCTAAGCGAATTGAGAAGGACCCTGCCAAGGGCATGATAGGAGATTATCAAACTCATCTTGACGACATTTTGTGGACGGGTGTAGATGTTGCCGAAAACGTCCATAAGCGGAAGGGAAGCGATGAAGACCAACCGAAAAAGAAGTCGGCTAAACTGACCGCAATGGTGAGCTTAAATTGCGGCACGAGCGATGAAGCTACAAAAGTCCTTGTCACAATTGCAAAGAATGGTCTGGATACACGTTTTGAAGTCACTCAGGAAGGGTCGGAATCTTGATCTAAGGACGAAATTAAAGTTGAAGGAGTTGAACGATGTCTGTAGAAACTGGAATCAAATTTTATGTCACATTTCAACGACTACTGTCCGTTGTGTTGCAACTCATAAATATTGTTGCTACGTCTCGTTTGCTTCTGACCTGAGTATTAGATTAGCGGTAGAAAGTTACGGGAACCACCAGGAGATTGACCCCACGATGGTGAATGAAGCTTCCACGCCAAAGGGAATGGTAAGGGTAGGGGATGAAGCCCGAACAATCCTGCTGTAAATAGCATAGCTTGAATCATTGTTTTATTTTCGTGAGAAGTGGTATGGCAAGAATGATAGAGTGTAAAGCTTGTAACTCAACTACGACAAATTAGCGGGTAGTATACGAAGAAAAGAGAATGGATATCTGACCGAAAGCCACTCTCCCACAATGTATTTGGAATTCATTTCTATAGCCATCACCAAGGGATTTGACACAGCTCGATATGGTTGCCATGAAGGCCTAGACCGGATTTTATAACAGTTCTAAATAGCTAAGAAGTCGCTCGATAGTCAGGAAACTGGAAACTTTCCGCGCTCGTTCACAACCCAATTATCTGATGTAATCAAAGCCTGCTCCCGTCTGCCTCCGGGAAAGAATGTCATCGAGTTCACGGTGCTAGCCCCCGAGTTTCATCTAAACCAACCAATTTCCTCCGCTCCAAGAACTCAAGACGTGCTAGGCGTAAACCGT